>Ga0187846_10000953_pt1 | contig 16575 bp, 13 predicted proteins | sample TC_taG_FD_161473 | JGI IMG/M metagenome (GOLD analysis project Ga0187846, IMG submission 161473) | Biofilm microbial communities from the roof of an iron ore cave, State of Minas Gerais, Brazil - TC_06 Biofilm (v2) | ecosystem: Environmental > Terrestrial > Deep subsurface > Cave > Wall biofilm...
CCTATATTGGCGACTATTTCAGCGCGCCGTCGTCGACCAACACTGCGCTGGGCGCAACGCCGCTCGGCCCCAATGGCCCGTACGGCCTGAACCCGAATCAGCCGAACACCGACCCGAACAGCGGCGAGGTCGCGTGCGTCCAGAACTTCAACATCACGCTGACGGACGGCCAGTGGAACGAGGACGACGGTCCATTCTTCGGCAAGGCGGACAGCACCGCTTCGACCTTTCCCGATGGTACGGCGTATACGCCGTCGACCAGCGCACCGATGGCCGTCTACGCCAACGACCCCAACAGCGGCACGCTATCGGACGTCGCCTTTCACTATTGGGCCACCAACCTTCGACCCGATATCAGCGGAAGCGCGACCGCGTTGCCGCCGTACTACCAGGTCACCACCGGCGCCAACGGCACGGTGGCCCCCGGGGTCGACTACTGGAACCCGCAGAACGACCCGGCCACCTGGCCGCACGTGGTGCAGATGACGATCGGCATCGGGATGACCAGCACGATGAGTTCGCCGACGCTGCCCTGGTGGGGCAACAACCCGGCGACGCAGTATTACCTGGACCCGATCGGTACCAGCGCGTCGGCGCTGATCCAGGGAGGGACGAACCCCTTCGCGACGAAGACCACCTATGCGAACCAGAACGCCGGCTATACCAACTTGTGGTACGGATACGCCGCGTGGCCGGCGATCAACAACGGCGCGTTTTTCGGCGACCTGGGCAAGGCGTATGACCTGTGGCATGCGGCGATCAACAGCCGCGGGATGGCGTTCAGCGCCGAGTCTGCGGCCGATCTGGTGGGCGCGATCCACAACAGCCTGAACCGGATCAAGGTGACCTTGACGGGCCAGTCGGCGGTGGCCGCGAGCTCCACCAGGCTCGCCAGCGGCACCGAGGTCTACGTGGCCAGCTTCACCTCGAGCGACTGGCATGGGGTGCTGTCCGCGTACGGCTTCACCAGCGGTACGCTGAACACGACGCCAACCTGGGCCACGACCAATTCGGCCGACTTTGCCTCACCGACAAACCGGGTGGTGCTGACATCGACGGCCGGCACGCCCGCCAGCGGCTACGCGCAGGTCAACAAGGGCACGACCTTGAGCACCCAGTGGACCACGATCGGGGGCAATTCGACAGTGCTCGCATGGTTGCTGGGCGATCCTACCACCGAAGTGCGCAACGGCGGCGCGTACCGCAACCGGAACACGACGATACTGGGCGACATCATCGATTCGGCGCCGGTGTTCTCGTGGAAGGAGAACTACGGCTACTCGATCCTGCCCGAAGGCGGCAGCTACGTCACGTTCCTGGCGGGCAAAGGCAGCGGTACGACGGGGGGCGTGGTCTACGTGGGGGCCAACGACGGGATGCTGCACGCATTCGACGCCAGCAACGGAACGAATGGGGGAAAAGAGCTGTTCGCTTACGTGCCCTACGACGTGATCCCGAACCTGGCGGCGCTGGCCAACCCTGCCTACGCGCACCAGTACTACGTCGACCAGACTCCCTACGTCGGCGATGCGTGCGTCGGAACCGGCCCGACCAGCTGCACCTGGAAGACCGTGCTGGTGGGCACCACCGGCGCCGGCGGCCAGGGCGTGTTCGCGCTCGACATCACCAACCCGCAGTCGATGGGGACCGGCAACGTGATGTGGGACCTGGATGGCCTGGGCACGGGCGATACGAGCGGGGAGCCGGACCTGGGTTACCCGATCGGCAAACCGCTGATCGCGCGCCTGAACAACGGTGACTGGGCCGCGGTGTTCGGAAACGGGTATCTGAGCTCGCGCGGCTGCGCGGTGCTGTTCATCGTGCGCCTGTCCGACGGCTTCATCCGGAAGATCGACACCTCCGGCGTCGCGTCTACATCCAAGTGCACCGCCACCGACATCAAAGCCAGCAACGGGCTGGGCCCGGTCGCGCTGTCCGACGTCGACGGCAACATGACGGCCGATTTCGCGTACGCCGGCGATCTGCAAGGCCACATGTACAAGTTCGACCTGACCAACTTCACGGTGGCGCTGGGCGGTCCGCTGTTTTCCGCTTCGGCGTCGAACTGCTACGACACAACCCCGAACTCGTGCCAGCAGATCACCAGCGCGCCGGTGCTCGGGCCCCCGCTGAGCAACATGACCGGAATCATGGTGTATTTCGGCACCGGCCGGCTGTTCGCGGCTGGCGATCCGGCCAACACGACGCCGCAGGCGTTCTACGCGGTGCTGGACAACAACGCCGCCGTAACCGGTGGGCTGGTCCAGGAGACCACGACCGACAACGGCAACACGCGCAACGTGAGTCTGAACGCGATCACGGCGCCGGGATGGTTCATGAACCTTCCCGATACCGGTGAACGCATCATCTTTTCGCCTGTGCTGGTGGATGGGTTCGTCGTGTTCCTGACCGACATACCCGGCACGTCGAGCATATGCACTGCCTCGGCCGGCTCCGGCTGGATCATGGCGATGCCGGCCACCACGGCCGCGCTGGGCAACTCGAACAATTTCTTCCTCGACAGCCCGGGCGCCAACGGCGAGCGCGCGCAGTACGGCATGCCGGAGGGCTTGACCATTCTGTCGAACGGCCCCAACGACAAGATCATCATCGGTGAGACCGGCGGTCAGCAGTTCACTTCGGCCAAGTCGACCAAGATCACCGGCCGCATTTCGTGGCACGAGCTCCCATGAGCACGGGGTTTGCGGCCAACGGCGCGCTGAAGCGCCGGAGCGGACCGTCCGGCTTCACGCTGCTCGAAATTCTGATCGCGCTCGTACTGCTCGGGGTTCTGGCCGCGATCGCAATCCCGACGTATTCGTCCTATGTCACGCGCGGGCAGCGCGCGGCGGCCAAGGCGGCCTTGTTGCAGTCGGCCCAGTTCCTGGAGCGCAACTACACGACGTTCGGTTCCTACGGCACAGGGGCCGGCGGCGCTTCGCTGACGCTGCCGACTCCGTACGCGCCGACCGACGGCGGGCAGGTCACCTACACGCTGACGTTCGCTTCTCAGACCGCTAACACCTACCAGCTGGCGGCGACGCCGTGCAACGAGGCGTCCGGCACCTGCCCGAACGGCAGCAATCAGACATTCGACGACACCGATTGCGGCGTGTTGACGCTGGACAACACGGGCCTGAAAGGTGCAAGCGGAACGATCGGCTCGAGCAATGCGGCCGCCTGCTGGAGCCGCTAGGGCTCCTTGAAGCTGGCGCCACCCTGATCGGCCATCCACGCGACCGCGCGAGCGACCTCCTGCGGATCGAGGTCCGCGTTGCCGCCCTTGGCGGGCATGCTCTTGTAGCCTTCGGTCGCATGCTTGACCAGCGTGTCGAATCCCTGCGCGATGCGCGCGTGCCACTGCGCCTTGTCGCCGACTTTGGGAGCGCCCGCGATCCCGGCGCCATGACATGCAACGCACAGTCCCGCGTAGACCTCCTGGCCCGCGCGCAGCGCGCGCGGCGCGCTGCTCGAGGCGAATTCGACACGGGACACCGGCACCAGGCGCGCGTCAACCGCCTGGCCACTCGCGGCGGCGGGCGAGGACGCGTGCAGCGGCGGGAAAGCGTAGCTTCCCGCCACCCCGACCACGGCAGCGACCGCAACAAAGCCGAACAGGTACGGCGGGCAGATGCGCGTGCTCGGTGGCGCCGACATTTCCGTGCTCCGGAAAAGGAGGATGTTCAAGTATATCGAGCACACCGCGCCGTCCGGTTGGACGGTGTGCGTCGTAGTCGGTAAGCTCACCGCCAGGCGCCTGTAGCTCAGTGGATAGAGTGACGGCCTCCGAAGCCGTAGGTCGCAGGTTCGACTCCTGTCAGGCGCGCCAATCATCCGACCATGACCGGACTTGATCGCGCCTCGCCGCGGCCCACCGAAATCACGCTGCACTCGGAGTCGCGCGTGCTCGAGATCGCGTTCAGCGACGGCCGCACGTTCCGGCTGCCGTACGAATTTCTGCGGGTGCATTCGCCGTCGGCCGAAGTGCGCGGACATGGCCCGGGCCAGGAGCAGCTCCAGGCCGGGAAGCGCGACGTGACGATCGTCTCCGCCGAGCCGGTGGGGCACTACGGTCTGCAGCCGACCTTCTCGGACGGCCACAGCACCGGCATCTATTCCTGGGACCTGCTGTACGAGCTGGGGCTGAATCGGGACGCTCTGTGGGCCCAGTACCTCGAACGCCTGGAAGCGGCCGGGGCGAGCCGCGACACCGCGGACTCCACCGCATCCACGGCTTCGGCGGGCTTGCGCGACGTAGCGCGGCCCGGCGCGAAACCGGGTTGTGGCGGCGGACACTGATGCGGGCGCCATGAGCGAGGATCGGACCACGCACTTCGGCTTCCGGCGCGTTGCCGAGGACGAGAAGGCCGCGCACGTCGAGCGCGTATTCACGTCGGTCGCGTCGCGCTACGACCTGATGAACGACGTGCTGTCGGGCGGCCTGCACCGGCTGTGGAAAGCCTTCACGATCCGGCAGGCCGGCGTGCGGCCCGGGATGCGGGTGCTGGACGTCGCTGCCGGCACCGGAGACCTGGCGAGCGCCTTCGCACGCGCGGCGGGCCCCGAGGGCCAGGTCATCCTGACCGACATCAATGCGCACATGCTGGCAGCCGGTCGCGACCGGCTGCTCGACGAGGGGCGGATCGTTCCAGCGGTGCGCTGCGACGCCGAGCGGCTTCCCTTTCCAGACCGCACGTTCGACGTCGTCAGCGTCGGCTTCGGGCTGCGCAACATGACGCGCAAGGAGCAGGCGCTGGCGCAGATGCGGCGCGTGCTCAAGCCCGGGGGCCGGTTGCTGGTGCTGGAGTTCTCCAGGATCTGGCGCCCTCTGACGCCGTTGTACGACGCCTATTCGATGCGGGTGATGCCCTGGCTCGGCGAACGGATCGCAGGCGATGCGGCGAGCTACCGCTACCTGGCCGAATCGATCCGGATGCATCCATCCCAGCCCGAGCTGGCGCGGATGATGGAGGAGGCTGGATTGGAACGGGTTCAGTGGTTCAACTTCGCTGCGGGGATCTGCGCGCTGCATGTCGGCTACGCTTTCTGATCGGCGGGGCGGGACCCGGATCAATCGGCTCGGCCGGCGCTGGCTGCTGGGCGCCTGCGTGGTCGCGATGACCGCGGGTGCCAGCGCGCAAACGAGTCCCCCGCGCCCGGCTGCTCCGGTTCAGCCCTCGCCCGAGCGCAACGCCAGTGCGCCCAACACCCCGACCCAGGCGCACGGTCGATGGTTGGCGATGCTGGGTGGCTTGGCGGCGGTGGTCGGCCTAGTGGTGCTGGCAGCGAGGCGGCGGCTGGCATCGGCAGCAGGTGCGTCATACGCCGAGAGCTGGCAGGGCATCGGCGGATCTTCGTACGCACCGCGCCCGACCACGATCCGGATCGAGCCGCGCAGCGCCGACCGGCAGGGCGGCACCTCCGCCATTGGACCGCCGCCGCCGGCGCAACCGCGCGAGGCCCTGCGGCGTCCGTTCGGAGTGCCGCCTGACTTCGATATGCCCGCCTTTCTGGACAGCGCCAGGCAATCCTTCATGCGGCTGCAGTCGGCGTGGGACCGCTCCGATCTGCATGAGCTGGATGCGTGCACGACCGACGATATGTTCAGCGCGCTCACGCACGAATTGCGCGTGCGCGCCGGTCCAAGCCAGACCGAGGTGATCGCGCTGACGGCGAGCCTGCTGGGCATCGAAACGGCCGCGGGCGAGCATCGGGCCAGCGTGCGCTTCAGCGGCAACCTGAAAGTCAATGGCGAAGACGAGCGCCTGGACGAAGTGTGGAATCTTTCCAGGCCGCTCGACGGCTCCAGCGGCTGGCTGCTGGCCGGTATCCAGCAGCTCAACTGAGCCGGTGGGCCGCGGCCTGTGCTGCAACGATTCACATCCGGCGTCGCACTCGAAGGTCTGAACCATCTGCTGCGGCGCGAGCGGAAGGCCCGTGAGCTGCTGCGCCCATTGTCCGGCCGGACCGCACGCATCCAGGCAGGCCCGATCGTGCTGCAGTTCGAGGTCGCGCCGGACGGCTTGCTGCTGTCGTCGCAGGCCGACCCTCAGGTTCGCATCGATATCAGCGCGCGGGCGCTGGCGGCGGGACTGTCCGATCCGGCCAGCGTGCTGAGGGACGGACAGATCCGCGGCGACGCCGAGCTTGCCCAGGCGCTGTCGCGCGCGGCAGGACGGCTGCGCCCGGATCTGGAGGAAGACCTGTCGCGTTGGGTCGGGGATGCCGCGGCCGTGCGGATCGTGGCGGCGCTGCGCGCCGCTCGGGTCGAATTAGCCGAAGGCGGGCAGCGCGCTGCGCGCCAGGTCGCCGACTATCTGGCCGGCGAGCAGACCTGGCTGGCGTCGCGCGGGCCGTTCGAGCAGTTTGCAGCAGAGGTGACCGAACTGGCCCAGGCGGCGCAGCGCCTGGCCGAGCGCATCGAGCGGTTACGCTGAATCGATGCTGCGGCTGCTGCGCCTGCTGCGGATCGTCACAGTCGCGTTCCGCTATGGCCTGGACCAGATCGCGCTGGCGAATCTGAAACACCCGCTGCTGGTCAGGCTGGTGCAGTTGGCGGCGATCGGGCGGCCACTGGCCCGCCCGCGCGGCGAACGCCTGCGCCTGGCGCTGGAAAGTCTTGGACCCCTGTCCGTCAAGTTCGGCCAGCTGCTGTCAACGCGCCGCGATCTTCTGCCGCCGGACATCGCCGACGAGCTGGCCCGCCTTCAGGACCGCGTGCCGCCCTTCGATTCGGCCACGGCGGTACGCGAAATCGAGCGCGGCCTGGGTCGGCGCATCTCGGACCTTTTCTCGTCGTTCGACGCGACGCCGGTCGCCAGCGCGTCGATCGCGCAGGTGCACCTGGGGGTTCTGGCGCACGGCCCGCAGGCAGGGCGCGAGGTCGCGATCAAGGTACTGCGTCCCGGGATGCGCGCGGTGATCGACCGCGACCTGCAGTTGATGGATGCGGCTGCGGTGCTGATCGAGCACGTGTGGCGCGACGGCCGCCGGCTGCGTCCGCACGATGTGGTCGGCGAATTCCGCAAAACGCTGCACGACGAACTGGACCTGACGCGGGAGGCGGCCAATGCGTCCCAGCTGCGGCGCAACTTTGCCGACTCCCGGCAGCTGCTGATCCCGGAAATGCTGTGGGACTACTGCAGCGAGACCGTGCTCGTGATGGAGCGGATGCGCGGCGTGCCGATCAGCCAGATCGATCGGCTGCGCGAAGCCGGCATCGACTTGAAGAAGCTTTCGCACGACGGCGTCGGGATCTTCTTCACGCAGGTGTTCCGCGACGGCTTTTTCCACGCCGACATGCATCCGGGCAACATCTACGTCAGCACCGATCCGTCCCACTTCGGCAGCTACATCGCGCTGGACTTCGGCATCATGGGCACCCTGACCGACACGGATCGTGACTATCTGGCGCGCAATTTCCTGGCGTTTTTCCAGCGCGATTACCGGCGGGTGGCGACAACCCATCTGGAATCGGGCTGGGTGCCACGTGGAACCCGGGTCGACGAGCTCGAAAGCGCGATTCGCGCCGTGTGCGAGCCGATCTTCGATCGACCCTTGAAGGACATATCGTTCGGGCAGGTGCTGGTGCGCCTGTTTTCGACGTCGCGCCGCTTCAATGTCGAGATTCAGCCCCAGCTGCTGCTGCTGCAGAAGACGCTGTTGAACGTCGAAGGCCTGGGCCGCCAGCTCGACCCCGACCTGGATCTGTGGAAGACCGCCAAGCCGTTCCTCGAGGCGTGGATCAAGCGGGAGGTCGGGCTGGCCGGGCTGATCGAACGGCTTCGCGCCGAGGCGCCGCAGTGGAGCCGCCTGCTGCCGCAGGTGCCGCGCCTGGCGGCACAGGCGCTGATGGCGGTGGAGAGTCAGGAGCGCCTGCTGGTCGAACTGGCTGACCTTAAGCGCGCCAACGCGCAGCGCAACCGATGGCTGGCGGCCGCGGTCTGGCTGATGGCCGCGATCGTGCTGATGGCCGCGTGGGTCTTCCTGGGACTGCGGCTGCCGCGCATCTGAGAACTTCGGTCTATCTATAATTGATCTCGTTTGTCGAACCCGGATTTGTTGCATGAACCTGGTGATCCTGGCAGCCGGCCAGGGCAGACGGATGCGGTCCGACCTGCCCAAGGTGCTGCACCCTCTGGCTGGCCGCCCCTTGCTGGCCCACGTGCTCGACACGGCCCACGCGATCGCAAGCGCCCTGGGCCAACCGGGCAACATCATCGTCGTGACGGGACACGGCGGCGCGCGCGTCGCCGCCGCCTTCGCCGGCCAGCCGGGCATCCGGTTCGTCACACAGCAACCGCAACTGGGCACGGGCCACGCCGTGTTGCAGACCGCCGCGCTGCTGGACGATAGCGCCCGGACGCTGGTGCTGTACGGTGACGTGCCGCTGGTGCAGACCGCGACACTGCTGGCGCTGTTGCGGGCGGCGGGCGACGGGGTGGGTCTGCTGAGCGCGCGCGTGCCGGACCCGACCGGTTACGGGCGCGTCATGCGCGATTCGGCCGGCAACGTCGTCCGCATCGTGGAGGAGCGCGACGCGGGCGTGCAGGAGCGGTCGATCGACGAAATCAATACCGGTATCCTGGTGGCGCCGACAGCGCCGCTGAAGGCCTGGCTCGCCCAATTGGGCAACGACAACGCGCAACGCGAGTACTACCTGACCGACGTGATCGGCCTGGCCGTGCGCCAAGGTGTGCCGGTGAGCGCATGTGTGGCCCCGGACGCCAGCGAGGCGCTCGGGGTGAACAGCAAATCGCAGCTGGCTGCGCTGGAGCGAACGGTGCAGCGACGCAGCGCCGAGCATTTGATGCATTGCGGCGTCACGCTGGCCGACCCGGCCCGCATCGATGTCCGAGGCCAGGTGAGCGTCGGCGCCGACGTGTTCATCGATGTCGGTTGCGTGTTCGAGGGCGAGATCGCGCTGGGCGACCGTGTCCGGATCGGCCCGTACTGCGTGCTGCGCGACGCGACCGTCGGCGCGGACACCGAGGTGGGTGCGTATTCCCACTTGGTCAGCTGCCGTATCGGTGCCTCGGCCAGGGTCGGGCCGTATGCGCGACTGCGGCCCGGAGCAAGCCTGGACGATGAGGTGCATATCGGTAATTTCGTGGAGGTGAAAGCGAGCCATGTCGGGCAGGGCTCGAAGGCCAACCACCTGGCATACATCGGCGACGCCGAGGTGGGCCCGCGCACGAACATTGGCGCAGGAACGATCGTCGCCAACTACGACGGCGTCAACAAACACCGCAGCCGGATCGGCCAGGACGTCCAGGTCGGCAGCAATACCGTGCTGGTGGCGCCGATTCAGGTCGGCGATGGTGCAACGATCGGCGCCGGCTCGACCGTGTCGCGCGAAGTTCCGCCTGGAGGCCTGACGCTGGCGCGCGCGCCGCAAGTGACTATCGCCGGATGGAAGCGTCCGGCCAAGAAGACCCGCGAATGACGCAGCCCGCGCGCACGGTGGAATCGACGCTGCACGCCGAGGTGGCGCGACTGCTTGACCGCCTCGGAGTCGATGCCCGTTCGCTCCAGGGCGATCTGGCGGCGCGCACGCCGATCGACGGCGACATTACGGCGCGGGTGCCCGCTGTGTCGCCGCAGCAGGCCAACGCCGCCATCGAGGCCGCGCACGAGGCCTTTCTGCGCTGGCGGCTGGTTCCACCTCCGCGGCGTGGCGAGCTGGTGCGCCGTCTGGGCGACGCGCTGCGCTCCAGCCGTGAAGATCTGGGCCGGCTGGTGGCGATCGAGACCGGCAAGATCGTCTCCGAAGGCCGGGGCGAGGTGCAGGAAATGATCGACATCTGCGACTTCGCCACCGGCCTGTCGCGCCAGCTCTACGGTCTGACGATCGCCTCGGAACGTCCCGGCCACCGGATGATGGAGTCCTGGCACCCGCTCGGTGTGACGGGCGTGATCAGCGCGTTCAATTTTCCGGTTGCGGTCTGGGCGTGGAACGCAGCGCTCGCTCTGGTGTGCGGCGACCCGGTCGTGTGGAAGCCGTCCGAGAAGACTCCGCTGACGGCGCTTGCGGTGGGGGCGATCTTCGAACGCGTCGCCCGCGAGTTCGAGCAGCAGACCGGCACCTCGGCGCAAGGACTGCTGCGTGTGCTGACCGGCGCCCGCGAGCCCGCGCAAGCGCTGGCCGACCATCCGATGGTGCCGCTGGTATCGGCCACTGGATCGACCGCGATGGGACGGTCGCTCGGCCCCAGGCTGGCGCAACGCTTCGCGCGTGCGCTGCTGGAGTTGGGAGGCAACAACGGTGCGATCGTCTGTCCGAGCGCGGACCAGGAGCTGGCGCTGCGAGCGATCGCCTTCGCCTGGATGGGAACCGCCGGCCAGCGCTGTACCACGCTGCGGCGCCTGTTCGTGCATCGCGACGTGGCGGACGGCTTCGTCGCGCGCCTGGCGCGGGTGGCCGCCTCCGTCGTCGTCGGCGATCCGCTCGACCCGGCCACGCTGGTGGGACCGTTGATCGATCGGACCGCATTCGATGCGATGCAGTCGGCACTGAAGGAGGCAGGCGCCGCGGGCGGCACGGTGCAGGGCGGCGGGCGCGAGCACGTGCAGCGCTGGCCGGACGCGTACTACGTGCGGCCGGCCGTGGTGTCGATGCCCGGCCAGCACGGGCCGGTGCTGCGGGAGACCTTCGCGCCGATCCTGTATGTGATGCGCTACACGGATCTGCACGAGGCGATCGGCGCACACAACGCCGTGGCCGCCGGCCTGTCCTCGTCGATCTTCACCCGGGACCAGCGCGAAGCCGAGCAGTTCGTCGCCGCGGACGGCTCCGACTGCGGACTGGCGAATGTGAACATAGGCCCCTCGGGAGCCGAAATCGGCGGCGCCTTCGGCGGGGAAAAGGACACCGGTGGCGGGCGCGAATCCGGCTCCGATGCCTGGAAGACCTACATGCGCCGCGCGACCAACACGATCAATTTCTCCGGCGAGCTTCCGCTGGCGCAGGGCGTGAAGTTCGACATCGGCTGAATGCCGGCGCGCTGCCCAAGGCCGGGCTCATAACCTCCGAGTCTTCGTGAGGATTCAACCGCTTATGCTTTTGGTGTGACGCTGTTGCGCCGAGACAGCACTACGGCGAAGCGGGCCGATGATTCATCTCGGCGTCGATCCCCGCACGCAGGGAGCAATTGCGTGACGCTGCATCCTGTTTGAGAGCCTGAATCTTTTCCTTCAGTGCCGTTTCCTCGTTGCGGTCCGATTCGGTCGGGCCGCCTCGAAGACGCGCCCTGAGGGCCTTGGCCTGCAGGTGAAGTTCGCGGGCGCGGTCGCGCAGACCCGAACACTCGGCCTTGGACGTTTCGATCGCCAGTTCCCCGGTGGGCTGGCCGAACCACTCTCCGGTCGGCTGCTTCGGCTTCGGATCACCCCGCAATCGCACCATGCGCCAGCTGAAATCGCGAGTCTCCTCTTCCTTGCGCGCCTGCAAGCGAAAATCGAAGGTATAGGTTTCGCCGGGCGGCACCGCGTGAAGTACTTTGAGCGCATCGGGTCCTTCGACCGGCGTGGCCATGTTCTTCGGGATCGTCCGGCTCCCCAGGCGGATGTCGTCCTCGACGCGCCAGGCGCTGCCGCCGGTGTTGGTGGCGGTGATCGATACGGGAAAGGCGTGCTCGGGCTCGGCCGTGGTCGGAAGCATGTCGATGTGCAACTCGGCGTCGTAACGTGGCGGCCGGCCCGCGACGCGAGCTTCAAAGGCCGGCTGGCTGATTCCATACACGACGAGGCGCTGCGAGAATGTGCCGACATACACCTTGCCTTCGGCGACGGTCGGCGGCGCGAATTTGGCGAAGTCGCCCAGCGGGTCGGCTTCGGTCGGCGCTGATTCGGCGCAACCGGAAGCGCGCGCCACCGAGGCGCCGTTGTCGCTGTTCCAGATCTCTTTCAGTTCCGTGCTGCCTTCGTCCGGGTAAGCCTGGTACGCGCGCAGGACGCCCCGCACCGTGTGGTTCAACGCGTCCTTGTTGCGACGGGGCATCACCGCCCACACGATTCCCGATTTGGGATCGTGCTCGTTTGCCGAAAGCGTCAGGAATCCTCCTGGCATTCCCATGTTCGAATTGGCGCACCGGCTGTGAAACGTGTCCTTCGGGGCGTCGCCGGGCGGCGCCGCACCCGCAAAGCCGTCGCGGTTGAACTCGAATGCGCGCAGTACATCGCGCTCGGCCGACACGTACAGCAGCAGCTGCTCACCGTCGTGCGGGCTCTGAACGGTCCACTGCACCGGCGAGCCGTGAATGTGGTGAAACCCCTGGGCCGCGACGCTGTCGCTGATCATCCGGATGAAATCCATGATTCCGTCTTCTTTCCATTTTGGCGTCGCCTGGATGCTCCAGTATCCCGACCCCTTGCCGCCCGGATCGGGAATCTTGTCGGTCGGTTGGCACGGATCGCGTTTTCCCGGCCGACCTGGCTGGAGCACCGGACCCTTGAGCGAGTCTGTTTCGAGGGCGTACAGCAGACCTTCCTTGCCGCCGCCGATCAACACCGACTGCTCGCCGACATAGGTCGGACCCGCGGATCCCAGGTCCGCGTCGGTTCGATTCAGGCATTCGTACTCGGCGGGAGTCCATGAGCCCACAGCATTGAGATTCTTGTCCAGCTTGATGAAACTGATTCCCCGATCGGTGGCCCCGTTCTCCCGGTTGTAGGTGCCGTTTCCGGTCATCACGTAAACGTTACCCTGCTGATCCGACGCCGGTCCCGCGCCGGCCTGCCAGATTCCGCCCTCGCACGAAGGAGAACAATCGTCGCCCGACCCCGGGTGATCGCAGGTCGTGCAATACGCGTCCAGCGGTTCAAGCGTGCCTGCGTCGTAGTCGAGCACCCAGCCGTGATACGGCAGGGTGTCCTGGTGCGAGCCAAAGGCCAGGTAGATATGGTCATTCGCTTCGAGCAGGCCGGGGCGCTGCAGATGGTGCTTGGCATCGAATTTGGTCTTTCCGTCGCGCCCATCGTGGCTGGCGCCGATCTCGACGGACCCGGCGACCTGTCCCGTCAGCAGGTCGATCGCGAACAGCCGGTACTTGGCGGTACTGCCGATGCCCAGCAAACCGCTGGCTCCGGTTTTGACGGTCAGATAGACGAGCCCGCGCTGGCGGTCGATTACCGGCGTGGCCGTGATGCCGATCTGAGGCTTCATGTTGTGTCCGAGAACGCCCCAGTCGATCAGGAAAAAGTCGTAGGGAAGCGGCGCACCCAACTTGTCGCTTCCCAGCTGCCACAGCGGATCCTTGTCCGGTTGCACGTCGCTGTTGCCGCCAGGGGCCTCGAAGCCGTACACGCTGTTGTTGGTCGTGGCCACGACGACGATGTTGATCAGGCCTTTTTGTGGATGAGGCACCTGGGACACGTATAGCGGTTGGGTGTAGATCTGGCCATCGACCTCCCAGTCAAAGAGGCGCTCGAACTTTCCCTTCCCGGCGCCCTTCGGACCGACGATGTCGGGATTGAGCGTTGTTTCGTGCAGGTAGGCGCCGCTGCGAGCGGGATCATTGTGCTGGGTCAGCGTGTCGTGGACCGAGCTCTTCAGGGCATCGGTTTTGGGCCGGTTCATCACGGAGACGGATTGCGGCCCAGTCGCGCAGGCCGCGAGAAACAGAGCGGAGCAAACCAAGGCCGCGAGATTCGGTTTATTTGATTTGGCCACCAGCGTTCTCCCACCCGAATGGCACCGACGCAAGCACAGACGGTATTGGTTGCCGCTTTTGTGGGGCGATCGCGCAAAGGCGCTACTGGTGTACCGGCCAGGGATTTGCGAGCGCAGCAACTGCTCACTCGGGTTCGAGAGCCCGATTCACTACGGCGGCCAGTCGCGCACCAGCGAGGGCGAGCTGCGATGTGATCACGCGGCGGGCGCGCCGCTGATAGGACGTGGTCAGTAACACGGCGGCCATGGCGGCGGCGCCGGACACGGGGGCGCACGAGAAGCCCGGGACGTCGAGGGCCACGTGACGCGCAAGCTCGTTCGATTCGGACCGCCATCGATCGGGCGGGGCTTCGCGCACGCCGGCGGGCAGCGCGCGGGCGCGTGCGATCAGCGGCCGCAGCGCAGCTTCGGTGGGACGCTCGTTCGGGCGCGTGTGCAAGGCGGAGGCCACCAGCCATACGTCCCAGGCAATGTGCAGCGTGGTCGGTGACGAGCGGCGCCAGCCTTGCAGCTCGACCGGAACCTGGTTGCCGCCCTGTGCAAAGTCGGCCGCGTGCAGTGGCTGATGCAGATCGCCGACCAGGTGCGCGACCCATTTCAGTGCCTCGCGGCGCTGTTGTAGCGGAGCGTTGCGGTCGGCCAGCTGCGCAAGAAGCGGTCCGATCCGATTGCTGGCGCACTGTTGCTGCGGACACCACGACGCTTCAGCCGGGATTGCGCCGCACACCGGCACGTTGTCGTAGTGCCACGTGGGCCGATCGGCCGGGCTGCCGCGGATTTCATCGGCCCATAGCGAGACCTCGGCCAGCGTGGTGCGTCCGGACGGATGGCCGTCGCGATCGTGGTCATCCGCAAGCAGGCGCGCCACCTCTTTTCGCGCCGTCGGGCTCAGCAGCGCGTCGGCAACGCCACCGACGGCTCGATGCCCGAGCGGTCCCCAGGCCGATGCAGGGGCGGCCAGCCAAAGGAGCGCAAAGCAGGCCGCGCGTGAGGCGCCGCTGAGGCGGGACATCCGCCGACTCCTGTCGGAAGCATCGCGAAATTGGCTCAGAATACCGGGCGAGGCGCGCACGACGCATGCACGCCGGACCAAAGGAGGCGAAAATGACCGACCGGAGACAATTCCTGATGAACACGGGAACGCTCGGCATCGGATTGGTAGCAGGCGCCGCTGCGCCATCCGGCGCCGCCGCGGTCGCGAGCCCGCGAGGAGCGGGCGCCGCGCTGCCAGCGGTCACGTTGCTGTCGATTCGGCACGCCGGAGGCGCCGAGACGCTGGGCGTCAAGTTCGACGATGGCGTACTGGATGTCGCGCTGGCTGCCAGCCTGCTGGGGCTGCCGGCGCCCTCGACGCTGGACCAGCTGCTGCGCGAAGGTGCCTGGTCCCAGGTCGAGGCCGTGGTCGGCGGCACGCGGTCGGGCAATCTGACCCAGGCGCTGGTGCCGGAGGCCACGATCACCTACGGCCGCCTGCTCACCAAACCGGGCAAGATCGTCTGCGTCGGGCTGAACTATCGCAAGCATGCCCAGGAAATCGGGATGCCGATCCCGAAGGTACCCGTGCTGTTCAACAAGTTCAACAACAGCCTGACGGCCCACAACGGAACGATCCGGTTGCCGCCTCGTGACGTGTCCTACAAGTTCGACTACGAGACCGAGCTGCTGGTCGTGATGGGTCGCCACACGCGCGACGTCTCCGAGAGCGAGGCGCTCGACCACGTGGCCGGCTACTGCACGGCGAACGATTTTTCCGCGCGCGACCTGCAGTTGGAGTCCGGCGGCCAGTGGATGATCGGCAAAACGCTCGATTCGTTCGCACCGACCGGGCCGTACTTCGTTTCAGCGGCGCGGGTCGGAGATCCGAACAGCCTGAAGCTCGAAACCCGCGTGAACGGAGAAGTGCGGCAATCGTCCAGCACGAGCGACTTCATCTTCAACGTGCAGCAGGTGATCGCATACATCTCGCGCCACTTCGCGCTCGAACCCGGGGACATCATCTTTACCGGAACGCCCGAAGGCGTGATCCAGGGCAAGCCCCCCGACCAGCGCGTCTGGCTGAAAGCCGGCGATCAGGTGACCTGCACGATCGAAAAACTGGGCACGCTCAAATTCGCGCTGGGCTAGCTGGCAGCGTCGCGGTTACAAGCGTCTGATCGCCGGCCCGTCTTCGGCTGGAAGTGTCGAACATCCGGCCCCGCAGCGCGAGGCCGGTTTTGCTTCGGCAGCGGGCTACTGGCGCGTATTCGAGTCGGTCGAACCGGTCGCCGAAGTGGCCACTGTCGGCGCGGAGCTCTTCTGGTGCGATTCCAGATAGTGCGCGGCCACAAGAACCAGTCCAACCGATCCGAGCATCAACCCGAACGTCAGAAGCGGACCCGAGATCGGGCTGCGTCGTTTGGCTTTCATTCAGAAACGCTCCAAAGCTTGAAAGTGGGTAATTTGAAAACACTCATCGGCGGCGCGCGCCGAATCGAAACTCCTCAGAGCAAATTCTTCCGCAACGCAGCGCGTCAGACAAGTGATATGGATCAAAACCATCCGTAAGGATGATGCCCATTCGGAGGCGCTTTTGATACGTACGGATGAGTCAAGTTTTCAAAACTTAACGCCTTCAGGTCACGGCCCGAGAAATGCGTCGCGTTTGCTGACCGGCGCAGGGTTTTTTCAACTCCTCCCCGCGCACGCGCGATCCCGTCGCTGCGCCGCAACCGCGCCGAGCTTCGTCCCAAGCAAATCGGCATTCATCCGTCCTCGGCGGATTTCGCGGCGAAGCTCGAGGCGCGTTCGCAACCCGCAACCTAGACTCGTCCGCACGGTCGGCCCGGCGGGCCGCGTCAACCGATTCGACACGGAGGAGTCATCGATACCTACCTCAACGATGTGATGCCGCTGCGCAAGAAATTGGA
>Ga0187846_10000954_pt1 | contig 16559 bp, 13 predicted proteins | sample TC_taG_FD_161473 | JGI IMG/M metagenome (GOLD analysis project Ga0187846, IMG submission 161473) | Biofilm microbial communities from the roof of an iron ore cave, State of Minas Gerais, Brazil - TC_06 Biofilm (v2) | ecosystem: Environmental > Terrestrial > Deep subsurface > Cave > Wall biofilm...
ATTGTGGTCTGCCCGTTGGAGGTGATCCAGGAACGCACACCCCTGGGGAGGTTTGCATCGACGCGAATCTGATCTAATCCCAGACCGCGAACTGTGACGCTGCCCTCAACTTCGGAATTCCAGTGATACGTAATCGTGCCAGTGGCGGTATAGTCATTGATAGGTGTAACTGCCGTGGTGCCGCGTGCGACGGCCAGAGTTTGCGTGAGGATGCTGACAGCTTGAGGATCTTTAGGCGCAGGTCCTTGCTGTGCTGACGTTTGGACGTAGAGTGTTAGGACAATCAAAGCACCGACGAGTGATCGACATCGCAGGCGCATGGCCCCCTCCGAGCCTGCTACCGACAAACGGTCAGCCGAGGCTATGTTTGCTAGGGTCTTTCGTCTTTATGGTCGCCAGACTCTAGTTAATGGGAAGGTATATGGCAATACGGTATACACCGTAGTATCTGGGAAATTCAGTTCGCGTGGCAGTTTCCAAGCAATAAAGGAGAGTCGAACCGCGATAGCTATGAAGGCAAGGATCGGTCAGCCAGCCCAGGGCTGATTATTACAATCCACAACGAGGTTCTCTGGGGAAACAGCGTCAGGGTCATCCCCACCACCGGCTAATACTTTGACCAATTGAACTTGAGTTTCTGACGGCAATCTAACTTTGATCGCGCCGTCGCTCGGGAACCAGGTACACCCCATCCCAACGGGCGTAGAAGCTGCCGACTCCTGAAAGAAGTCTTGTGATCTAATCAACACGATAAATTTCGCCACGAGTAGTTTAGTTTCCCGCGAAGTGTGCATTCCACAGGTTTGATGTAAGCACAGGTGGGGTACTTTTGGCCTGCTCGTATAACACCCCGTCAAGGCAACCCCGGGGGTATTACACTTCGCGGAAAACTAAGCTACACCCCGGCTCACCCGAAATCGTCTGGCAGGTCCTGTTTAGCAAATTCCAATAAGTTGGGCTAGCGGTAGGCAGTTGGGCACTCCTTCGAAAATCACGTACCTGGTTCTTTCAGTGGAGAGCAGCTCTCACGTGTTCGGCTATAGACTTACTAAATGTAAGGTAATACGATAATTAGGGTACGATTGCTGGTCAAAACGGGTGCGGGATTGAGAGCGTTTCCAAGATCCGCTTAACGGTGTTCGCCCTCTAGTTTCTCGATAGACTGTGCCAATTTCGAGCGAGTGGAAGGATAGACGCGGGCGCCGCTAAGGAAGCGTTCAAGCGCATGCTGGGATACGCTAGCCTCGCGGATGAGTCGGCGAAATGAACAACCCTGTTCTAGCAACTCCTTAGCTCTAAGTATCAGCCGCGCATCCGCTGCATGCGTTTTTCTGCCTCTACGCGGCTCGTATTTAACCGGTCCATCGGTTTCAAGCAAACGGATATCTTCACCTTCTTGTGCGGAGCGCTCGATTTCTTTCCCGATGTAGCCGAACGGCTTGAGCGCCTGAATCGGCCTCCTGAGCAGCAATCCTCTTGTATACGGACCGCAACGCGCTCCGTCCGGTGAAAGGGATTTATCTTCCGGATGTAAGTAATGCCGCCAAACAACGCTAGAAAGCGTTTGAGGTAAAAGTTTCTTGCCTCTGTACTCTGCTGTTAAATTGACGACATCTCCGGTGTGGATTTCCGTATAGTCGCGTTTTAGCCACTCTTCGGGATGTTTGCTGAATGGCGCAACAAGCGTGCATTCTGGCGGGGGCTGAACGAGTATAGGTGAAAGCGCGAAATTATAGGGTTTAGCCGCTCCAGAATCGCGTTTTCTTAGAGCTTTCAGAACGTTCGAGGTTGTAACGCGAATCCGCATCACAGCAGGTAATTTCCCAAACCACAATTCCCGTGAAATGGCAGCATTTTCAGGATCCTTAATTTGCTGGAAATGGTTCTCTAAAATTTGCTCCCAGGCTTCGACTACCCAGCGTGGATAACTTGTTTCCTGATCTTTGCAATCTTCAGGTTTGTAGCGCTTCCGCTTATCGGGAACGTACACGATCCCTAAACCATGTTCGCTAGGTTTTATGATCTGAAAGCTTGTTTTACGGCGTTTGTAGACGACGTAGCGCTTAGCGGATACCGCTAGACCGTACAGCTGATGAGGATTACCGCTACGGTCGTAATTGGAATCTTCTATTTTGAGAATTTCCCCTACGATCTCCGGATCGTACGGGTTCAAGCTGTTAAGCGTAGTGGCTATTTCCTTAACCTCTTCCCAAGAGATCGTCTGTACCGCTGGAGTTCCATCCGCCATTTTGTACGGCCCGCCTGCGCAGGGGACAAGTTCGCGTTCTCTAGACGCTACAAACAGCATGGAATCGGTGTCTGTAAGCAGATAAGTGCCTTTTTTGTCCTCGACCATGTGCTCCAGGATTGCCAGCATCAAACGACCGCCGGAGGTAATCAACGCGGCTGCGGGCGGGAATTGCCATTTACCGGGACGCTCAACCGTGAGAGTTGTTTTCTCACCTCTGTACTCACCTGAAAATACCGCTACTTGCTGCGGACGTTTTTCTCCATACTCGTGCTTGTTCAATTCCGCAAAGATTCCATACAAAGAGTTAGCGATGATTTTCAGTAGTAGGTAGTGCGGATGAGACTTCGGAAGATTCTTGCGCTCCTCAATGACGACGCGAAAGAAATCGTCTTTCGTAGGATCGAATTGCCGTTTCCCGATGACTGTACTTTTCATGCCTTCCTGTAGCCCATAAGGAACGAGCCGGAAAGCCTTAAGAAGTTTGGGGCTTTGACCGGTCTTCAGCTTGGAAGCTGCCAAGTCCGGTCCGCCGTACCAAATGGGATCTTCAGTAGTAAGCGGATTAACGCCGATGTTGGTATTCCCTCCGGATGAAACGGCCTCTTCAGAACTGATCGGATCAACGCTCCCAGTTCCGCCGTAGAGGGATCGGACCGGCAAGATATCGCCTGTCGCCTTTACCGAAGCAAAGAACGCCAATTCCCGCCATGTAGAGGGCTTGAGAAGTGTTTCCAATCCTATGCGATCTAGAAGTTTGCGCGCCTGATCAGTGCATTCTTCGACCTTTACATCGGCGGCGACCAACAGAGACCATAAGTTGAGCAGCGCAGCAACTGATGGGTACTCCGAAGTCGTATCGCATACGACCACGGGGACCTCTTGATGCCGGATGCGAATCTCACTACGGCCACCGTAGTAGGCCTGCATACACTTGCCGTAGATTTCGTCAGGAATATCGAACTTCTGAACAGGTTGCTTTACGCGCATCTCGTCTAAAAAAGCTTTGGTTATGCTAGCAGCGCTCATCGCACTTTCCGGGGGTAGCTGAAGGGGAAAACCGTCGTATTCAGCTTTCATGCCGTTGAGCAACTCGACGGTGCGCTCGACATCTTTGCGTCCGTAACGAAGTTCCTGCTTGGTTATCCGGCCCGTCGGTTCATGTTCCATCTTTCCCTGGAGGCCGAATGAGCGTAAGAATCCATCGAGATCCAGATGTTTGTTCCGTAGCGCCCAACCCAACACTGAAAGGTCTAGAAATCGTCCTCGATAAACCAGTCTCATATTCGGGTCGCCGCCCGCCAGATTGATGAAAGCTGAACGTGAATCCTTGGGCTTGATTCTCAGTCGCGGCTTGAGCTTGTCCGGTTCCCCCTTGTACTTCCACAACACGATGGACCATCCAGTGTTCTTGTTCTGCGCTTCGCGATATTCCAACCCTAAACGACTGAGGTCAAACGGCGCGTTGAAGCAAACAATGACGCCTCCAAGACGTACTGCTTTCCAGAATTCGCGGTTCACAAACTGAGTGCGAGACTGCACTTGAATTTTTTCGGGGCAGCCCTCTTCTACATCCGCGTCTTCACTGGCTGCATACTCGCGGATTATCTCTATGGCCTGCTCGTCTAGGTCATCTGCGTAGACCACACCTTCTTGTTGAGAAACATAAACATTGTTTTTTAGCTCACAGAACCTCCACCACAGGAACGTGAGGTTCTGGTTCAGGTCGGTCGTAGTCTCGCAGTCAAACACCAGCGCGAAATTGGCCCACTTCTTTGGCGGCTTCGATTCCCATTCGGGGTGGGTTTTTTCACCCTTGACCCGGGTGTGTACGCGTACAAAGACGGGGGCTAGTTCTGGATTGATTACCATCGCGGAACTGAAAGAGCGGATTGTTTCCGAAGCGAAAGGTTTTAGCTAGCGGAGCCGTTGGTCAGCTGTGCTTTGAGGGTAACGCGCTAGCGGATTCTTCAGAGCCCGGTACGGCGTGACCAATATTCTCTAGAGTTGCAACTTCCGTCGCTTTACGTCGTAGCGACGCTGCAGTGGCCCGGAGTGCATCCGCAATCGGCTCTGGCGATACCTCCGCAATTGCATCCTGATCCTCTGCCAATAGCAGCAAGTATCGGCGGAACTCGGATAGCTGGGACTCCTGAACGTTCCGTTGGCCATTATGTGTAAGGCCCAACAGATCCCGTTTGAGCTCGAGCTTCCGATGATCGTTGCGGCAAACTACTCTCATAAACTTCTGATCAAGCTTTTCCGTGACCGGGTGGTCAAGTTCAAGGCATTCGATGTCGGATTCCGGGCAATAAAAACAGGATGGATCATCCGACCCTAGCTCCTTTCGGCGCTTTTCCAACCGCCAAGCCCGGTCTATTGGGTTGGTATTTTTCACCCTCTGGTCTCCGGGCTAACGTAAACCGCATCAAGCTGGCTTAGCTCTCCGCCTTTGAGAAGCTCGAAGAGTCGGTCGGGATCGCTAATCAAGATTTGGTCGCCGATTCTCTTATCGCGAAACTGCTCTAAGGCGGTCGCGGGCAGTTTTCCGTCTAACACCTTCACGGCGACCGACCGGTGGCGACCGGCAAGTTCACGTTGGCGAGAGCCTCGCGCGATTACCTCAACCGCACCTTCGTTCGTGAGGATTTGTACTCGCGCCCTGTATGGGTCACTAGACTTTACGTGGATGCGCCCTCCTGGACGGTCCTGAACCAGAGCTGCGGGCAGGTTCTTTTTGATAGTCCGAACGGTCGTACCTGCGGCACGTGCGGAATCAGAAAGGCTATCGAACTCACCTCGCTTGACGCCGCTGAGGGCAGCATATCCACGCAACCTGGTTTCCTGGTCCCTTACCGACAGTTGCCTTCTTTTCCGCCTCAAGATTTATGCTCCCCTGATATTGCCCCAACGTGCTAAGATGCTCTTATGCATGAGGAGAGCGTAAAAAGTCATGCACCAACAGTTTTTGCCCTTTAATTATGCCTGCCGGTAGGCCCCAGAAATGTGATCCTGGAACGGTGTACGCTTTTGCGCACCAGTTCTATTGGGACTTAAAGCAGCTCAGCGAGGGGTATGTCCGGTGGAAAGTAGATCAGGAAGAGTACAAGCAATTGACCGAGGCCATTGATCACCACAAAATTCAACTCAGCGATGAGCAGAACCTTGCAATCGCGCGGGTAATTGTTGAGGAAGTCCAGGCAGGGAGAATACCCGAGGCTGAAAAGAAGTCGCGCCTTAGGGATGCGGCGGCTGGCAATCGCGAGGCGACACGCATGTCACTCTATGAGGAAGCGGCGGAGACGGTCCGAAAGCCAGTCCAGGTTCCTGGCAAACCCGAAGTTATCGAGGCATTGCTAGGCGCTCAAACTCCAGACAAAGTTCGAATCATATGCGCGGACGCATTTGCGCCGAGAACAATCCAAACCGAAGCCGGTCTAAGGGAGATTCGCATGCCCAATTGGCCGATCTCGGCTGGGAGCGTACTGCCCAGGTATTTGTCCGAATACGCTTCCGCGTTTGTCGCTGCTACTCATGATCCCCGGTTCCCCAAATCAACGAGCAGACCGTCAAGTCGGCTGAAGCAGCTCTGGTTTTTATCCCGAGCCCTTGCCGGTGCTCTTTATGGAATTACGACGCGTACGGCAATCAACCTTGTGGGATCTAAACGGCCCGAGGAAATATTTTACGAATCACGCGCTGGCAAACCGGTGCGCCGGAGATCGAAAAGGAAGTAGGAATTCATTGTTAAAACGATAGCAAAGCGGGCCTGCCGTTTGGTTCAGCAAACGACAAGCCCTAACCACCACCGGAGGTAGTGCTCCAATGGCAGCTTCAGAAACCGTATCTCAATTCGTACAGCCCCGCAATTTGCTCAGACCTCGACACGGAGTTCTGACACTCTTTGGTTATGGAATTAAGGTCTACGTAGACCGCGGCCATCTCATCGTGAGGGACGGTGTCGGCGGCGATCAATACGAGGGCCGCTTTGCTCGTGTGGGACACGGCCTTCGACGTTTAGTAATCATCGGCTCTGATGGATTCGTATCTCTTCCCGCGATGCGCGCCATCGGTTCACCTCCTTTCGCGTCTTCGGGGCTGTTTTTCTAAAACCCTGTCAAGACTTTTTTCGCCGTGGACTTGCGTGCATAATGTAAAGTGATTTACTTTCACTGTCAACAGGGTTCGCACATGCCTCTTACACTCAGCGTTGTTATGGCTATCACCAGGAACGGAAACAGAGATTCCGCGAAGGCGCTGAACCGCGCCCTCGGACGGCGCTTGGCTCACTTCCGCAAGCTGCGCGGTTACAGCCAGCGAGAGTTGGCCCGGCGTGTCGGCGTGGTTCAGGTGGTGATTTCGGATTACGAGGTCGGCAAGCTGCGCATCACGGCGGAGATGGCTCTCCGTTTCGCTGCGGCCCTCGACGTTTCCATTGATGAACTGCTCCAACCTGCGAAGCCCATCTCCATAGAGCCTCCGCACAAGCCCAGCCGCAGACTCCTGCGTCGCTTGGAGCGGATCGAACGTCTACCGCGCCGAAAGCAAGAGGCCCTGTTGACCACTATCGATGCCTTCCTGAACAGTGCAACGGGCCGGGCAGCATCCTGATTCGTTTTTGGTTGGAAGATGTGCGCTCAGCGGTGTCGAGCGCAGAGAGGCCCAAGCCTCTCATGGCGGGCACACGGCCCGAAGCGAAAGACGCGGTCAAGGGCGAACGCAGTGAGCCGCGTCAGCGGGCCTGCCCCTTGACGGCGGCAGAAGCGCAGGGCACTCGCTTTTTTCTTTAGCTGCGGGGTTTTGCTGCCAGCCTCTCGATGGCTTTTTGCCCCTTGCCCGCATCGGCGCGGTCGATGAACGACTGCAACTCTTCCGCCGTCAGTTTCTCGCCCTGGGCCAGCTTGTAAAACGCATTCAGCAGGATCGTCCGCAGCGCCAGGACTTCCGCCAGCAAGGTTTCGTCGGCGGGCCGCGCCTGCCTGCCCTCCAGTTCGCGCAAGAGAACTTCGCGCACCCATTCGCTCATCGCGCGGCCTTCGGCCAGCGCTTCCAGCCGCGCGTATTCTTCGTCACTGACTTTTGTGCCGATGGATTTCCTGCGGAAAACTGGTTTCACCATGCGACCCTCCGACTCCCGGACCCAGACGGGCACAGTAGCAGGAGGCCAGTAAAATCAACAAGTTCGCATATAGGAACTTCCGGCGCTGTAGAGCGCCCGAAGTTTCGTATCTGGTTTGTTTTCTGTGGTTACCCTACAGCAACCAAAGTTGCTGTGCAGCACCCTTTTAGGGGTGACGTGTCATACCCTCACCCGGCGCGCCAGCGCCGCTCTTTCGGGCGCTCTCCGGCGCTCCCCGTTAACCGGCCAGCAACCAGCGCTGGTTCCATACTCATGGCTAACCTAGCGGCATCGGCAGGCGGCGCGGATCGGCGGCTAAAGGGAAATGGCCCACCCGAGTCCTTCCGCACGCTCCTGGGTCAGCCACGACGCAACCAGTACGGTTTCACGTGGCAGTCTGACCGTGCGCTACTGGTTCGCCTTCGCGCTCACGCCAACCGGCACCGCTAGATGCAGGTTGCCATTCCTCGGGTCCACGGTCGCGGCACCACTACTGCGGTTTTTGAGCGCCGCAGGTCTTCTGCAGAGACTCGTCCAGCTTGCCCTGGCTTTGCTTCTTGACCAGGTCGTCCAGCATTGTCCACTTCGCGTCCGGCTTCTGCTGGAGGATGCCGCTATACACCTTGAGAGTGCTTTCCACAGCGGCTAGGTTCATGGCGTTTGTATCGCCAGCTTTGTCGGGATTCTCGATGATGAACGCACCACTGGCGAGCATGTACTGCCGTGTGATTTCGTGGTGGTACTTGTACTTCGCGTCGTTAAATTGTCCTAGAAGACCCGGACACAGTGGCACGTGAATGTCGTGCACGTTGCTGAGTCGGTTGAGGGCTGATTCGCCATCCTTGTTCGTATTCTCGTCCAAAGGATTGCTCTCTAACTTGCGCGTGATCTCAACCCACCGCGCTCGCTCTTCCGGTGTCGATGTTCCTTGCGCCGCTGCCGTCTGCGGCATCACCAGGCAAAAACCGAACGCCAGACTCCAAGCCCAACCTAGCCATTTGTTCCGCATGGTTCCTCCCAGGTGGCGCTGTGATACCTGACGCGCCGGGTCACGCAGTCTCACTCACCAGTATGGTCAAGAAGTAAAATACGGCCAGAACAGTTGACGAAAAAAGAAGCCACCATCGGGAGCGATCTCTTCGCGTTAGGGCACAAGGTAGTGCGATCAGGAAAAAGAGGGCTTCACCCCGCGTCAGCCACGTTACCAACGCGTTGTGCCGGCCAAGAGGAGTCCAGATGGTGATGAACAGGACAGCTTGCAGGGTCACAGCAAGGATGCCCACCAATGCGGTCGTCCGACGCCAAGGCCGTAACTCCGCGTTGCGAACTTCGTCGTAGGATTTGCTCCAGGCGTAAGCGATACCCACGAGCGCGGCCACGATCACCGCGAGCATCGCCATTCCTGTGATTTCTCGCATTGTATATCCACCGTCACGGCTGCGGATTGCTGGATACGTCCTGGGCGTGATGAAACACGTCCCCATGCGCGTCCACATGGAAACCGCCGGTGGCTGGCACGTTGTTCCTCGGCTCTAGGGTGCCGTTGGGATCGTAGGGAACCGAAAGATGAGGCGAATTCGCACAGCCCCAGAACGAGCAAGCGGCTCCGCCGAATCTATGTTGAGTTGAGTAAGCATGTTCACCGAAACCGAAACCTGCCCTGATATCTTCAAGCGGCCCTAGCACCCTGAATGAACCCCTGTCATCCAGTGTGGCTCGCGCCGCGTTTAGAGAACCGTTGTAGCTCCATGATCCAGAACTCAGGCACGTGCCGCTGCAATTGCCATTGATCGTGAAATTAAATCCACTCAGAGCGCCACTCCCGCCGAGATTGATGGGATTGTTGTTCACATCGTTCCCGTTAGCATCTGTGGTGTGGCTTGCTGGATTATCGAAGTAGATTCCTTGGCTGCTTCCGTTGATCGTGACTCCATTCTCGCTGACCGTCGCGGTGTTATCGCCCGCCCGGATAGAATCGCTAGTGATGATGGTGGCATTCCCGTTCTGATTGGCCTGTACCCATTGCTGGCTCTTGTTGTTGTTCGGATCGGTTTGAACTTGCGTGCAGTCGGAATGGTCTGAGTTTTGGCATTGCAGGTAGAAATCCAGGCCAGTCGGATCGGTCAGGCTCAGCGGATTGTTCCGAACGTAGGTGTAGCGGTTCAAGGTTTGCGGGTCTTCGGTATGACCGGCCAGCGGATCGGGACTCATGAACCGCCCATACTGCGACGAGTAATAGCGGGCTGTGAAGTTGTCGAGGCCGGATTCGCTGTCGCGTTCTTTGCCGGTGAACTTGTAATTCTGCGGGCATGAGTTCGTGTAAACGTTGCTCTCACGGCCGAGGGGATAAAAATCGGCGTCATAGCATGGCGATGTCTGGCCCGCTTGCACGATTTCACGCGACGTTCCGAGGTGGTCAGTAAAGTAGTAGAAGACGTTTGATGCTGAATCCCGTCGCGCTACCCGCTTGCCGTTGAAGAAAACGTATTCATTGAAGCTGGCATTCGTCAAGCTTCCCGTGCCATCTGTTTCATCCAACGGGTCGCTGTTCATGCCATACCAGTAAATCTTGTACACGCTGCCGCCGCTGGACTTTGCTACGCGCATACCGTCACCGTCATAAGCGTACGTGGTTGTCCCAGCGGTCCTGATGCGGTTCTCGGCGTCAAAGGTATATGCTGTCGTGCCGTCGTTCAGTAGGTTACCGGCTAGGTCGTAACTCATGCCCGCAAACCGATTTAGCGTAGTCGCGCTTTGGCTAAGGTTTTCGCCCGCGGGCTTGCCCGGCATTGCCGAGATGGTCGTCAGATTACCCCAAAGATCGATCCCGTATTGTTCCGACCATGCGTTAGCGCCGGCCGGCGTGTAAGCCGTTTCGATCCTGTTCAGCATGTCGTAAGACGCCGTCAGGCTGCGGCCCGAAGTAATGTTGTTGGTAATGCCGAGCACATTGCCGTTGTCCGCACCAAGACCGAAATTATAGGTTAGGTCCAGTACGTTCCCTTTGTTTGTGGAATCGGAGCACGCGGTTGGCACAGTGCCTGACGTATTCACCGCGAACCGGCATGGCTGCAAACGGTCGTTAAAGTAATCGGAGACGACCGCAGTGCCATTGGTCATCGAGCGCACAGCACCAGGCGGGATATACAGAGCGGACGTGGCGTAGTTGACGTTGTTGGCTGTATCAACCGCCGATAACATTCTAGACGCCGCGCTCGGGGTGTAAGTAACCGTTCGACCGCTGGGGTAGCTAATCAGCGCGATGGAACCGTCGAAGTTATAGCCGAGAACGCCTGGAGTCTGGTAATAACTCGTCGACATGATAACGCCATTTGTCGTGCGTTGGTCGACCACGGGCCGACCCATCGCATCGTAGCTCCACGCCTCGTTTCCAGCGGCATCGCACATCACCGTGCGTCGCCCAATTGGGTTGGCCATAGTGAGACTAGGCGAGCAACCCGTCGGCGCAACGGCGTCATATCCATATTGCACTGTCGCTGTTAGCCCATCGTTGTAGGATTTCTGGGTGAGCCGGTTCAACGCGTCGTAGGTATACGTCGTGACAACTCCGCGTGTGTCAGTTTTGGAGATGAGATTGCCATTGGCGTCGTAGCCATTGAGTTGGCAGGTTGAGCCCGAAAGCGACCCGTAACAGATCGTGCCTGATTCTGGATTCGTTGCCTGCTGCAAGCGGGATAGGGAATCATAGGCAAACGTCCGCGTACGCCAATCGCCTTGCGTTGAGTCATATTCCTGGTTGACGCTGAGCAAATTGCCAAGTGCATTATACTGATAGAACGTGCTCGCGGTCAGCGTCCCTCCAGCGTCGCCTCCGCCACCGAGATTGCCTCCTGACATGCTGAAAGACGCCGGCGAAAACCCGTTGCTACTGGAGGAGCCTGAACTCAGAGAGTAATTCGTATTGGAGCCTGCGGATAGGGTTTGCAGGTCCACTTGACAAGTTGTGCTTGTAGATTGGCAGCCGCTGTCTCGCCACGCCTGTACCAATGAAGATGTACTATTGATCGCCTGCACTAGCTTTCCAGCCACCGAATACGGCGTATCGCCCTGGCCGTAGTTCGCATTGATCTGTGGCGGGCCGTTGACGGTTACCCAAACTGTGCCGGAATCATAGGTCGTGCCGCTCGGCGTCGTATACCAAACAGTGATCCGCATAAAATCAACATAAGCTGTTTCTGTAAAATCAACAGAGCCATTAAAGACTTGCAGCGCAAACCCAAAATTGGAGGCGTTTATGTCCGCGGGCAGCCAGGTAGTGCCCCATAAATCTGTTGAATTACCATAACTGGCATAGGCAAAAGAAGTGGGCCAAGGAGGTGGGCTCCATTGAACCGCATGTTCAGTTCCGGTGGGCGATCCACCTTTCACTATTAGCGCACTATTGTCGTAAATGATGTCAGGAGCACTGCCGGTGCTTTCTCGGAGAACATCTACTTGTACTCCGTTTATTGTAGCGTTGCTTGGCACTGCAAAATTAAAATTACTCGCCGTAATGTAATTGGAAGGATCAACACCGGAAGAACCGGGAATAGCGACGGAAGCCGCGATTCCATCGGCAACAGTTATATTTCCTGGAGAAGACCAAGGATAAAGACCCCCCCCCACTATCTGCCCCGGTCCCTGCTCCATTTGGCCCTTGCGAACCCGGACCGCCACTACTTGCAGAGTGCTCGGAGCCACTCACAGTCGCTGAACCGCTACCGGGAGTTGCGACGGCGGTGGGAGCGGAATACTCATCTACTTCAGTTAATCTGTGCAGGCCGTCTGCACAGTTCCTTCGACTACGAGCGGCTTCATCGGTCACAGTTGTGCAATTGCCGGAAAAACTCGTGCCAACGGCGCTCAGATCGGGCTCGATCACAGTAGTCACTCGATTGAGTGCATCATATTGATACTGTGTGACACCGTACGTCGAATCGTTCGTGCTCCGATACGGATTCGTGACCGAGGCCACCCGCCCATCAGCATCGTACGTTGTGTCGACGTAACCCGTTCCTTCCGGATCCGATGTGAGTTGTTTATGTATTAGTCGTCCTAATCCGTCAAATATCGAGTTCTGCGAAAAAGTCAGTGAAGCGTTGATCTTTTTCGTATAAGTCGCACCCGTATACGTCAGTCCGGTTGAGTTGACGCACGGTGCACCGCCACTGTAGTTATAGGTCACGCCTTCCTGGCCGCCATCCGGATACGTGATGGAGGTCGACCGCATCATGCAGTCGGGAGAATATTGAGTCGTATGACTATTGAGATCCGTCGCCGAGGTGAGAAAGCCAGTGTTGAAGTCGTAGCCGTAGCTGGTCTGTTGATTCAGGGCATTCGTGAGGGTCGTCAAATAAGCGCCCCAATAGCTGTTCGAATAAGAATAAGTCGTTGGATTATTCAACGGGTCGACGGATTTCTGTAGCATTCCCGTGTCGTAAATGTATCGGTTTGTAGTAAGAAGTGTGCTTGAAGGGTTAGGCGAAGAACATGGATTGCTAAATAACTGGCTAGTAATTGAAGTTAGATTGCCAAGGACGCCGGGTGTAGGCGGTCCCATATGCTGTTGTGATGAACTTATACCTGATGGGACGATCTGCGCCGGCGCATCATAGTCGTAATCGGTTTCAGCACATTTGTTGCCACTACCATCCGTGATGATGACTGATGTGGGTAAGTCTAGGATATTGGCGAAATTAAGGTAGTTCGAGTTCGAAAGAGCCTTGTAGCTAGTATTCGCAGCGGAAATGATAGGACCAGGGCTACCGTTTGCATAATCAGAATGAGTTTCGGACGTCACAAGCCCAAGGCTTGAGGTGTAAGTATGATTGCCATTATCCGGATTGCTGTCAGTGAAAGTAAATGAGTCGTAACCGAGATGTACTTGGTTCTGCTGGCCGTTTGGCCAAATCGTAGTAATAGTCTGTAGAAGTGCTGAGTTCTGGGGATATGTTGGACCACCGTCCCTAGGATATGGGTTTGGGAGAGATCTATAGTCTTTGTTTTCTGTTTTTAATAGTTGCCCGGTGTCTGAGTGCCCAAGGTAATATTTCACCTGCGTAATCGGTCCCTCGCATTGAGCGGTATAGACCATGTCATTCCCGAGCGGATCACGTACCGTCCCTCCACCTTGGTCTAGATTGCCGGAAATAAAATACGTCCACTGCTGGGGAGAATTTATCCCGTCGTTCACGGTACGAGTGGAAACAACTCGAAGCCCGACGTCGTTGCTGCTATAACAGCTTGGTCCATTGGCAGTCGTCCACGTATATTGAACAGACCCACCTGTTGGTGTGTACACAGCGGTCAGATCCGCAAAACTGTTGTTATCGTAATCAAAGCGCCAGGCGGTGCCGTCGGGAAGAACCAAACCAGTCATAAGGCTGACCGTTTGATTCGGGAAGGGGTATGGGTATCCTTGCATCGAGGCATTTACATGGTAATCCGAGAAACAGAACTTAAAGACCCTCACCCCACTGTTGACGTTTGCTGGGCCTGGAATGGTCCAGGTATAGGACCTTATCGGCGCTACTGGTCCACCGGCGGGACAACTGGTGACGTCGGATGAGCTAGCGGATACCGTCCACGAACGTCCGAGCGTGTCTGTAATGTCATAAGTGCTACCATCTATTGACGACATGACATTTCCGTTGGCATCCTCAACTCGAAGGAAGTTACCGTTGTAATCGTAAATAAACTGGACGCCTTTCCTATTGATTGCACCGTTGGTGGCCGCATTAGTTAGTCCAGACCCATCGATTGTTTCTATCTCACCAAATGGGTGGATAGGGCCCCCAAACTGGACACCCGCGGGTATCCAATAGACGTAATCGTCGTTGGCAGTGATGGCATTCTCGGTGAAAGCCGAATCCAGCGGAAAGAGCCAGCCTTCGGCAACAAGTTCCGGCGAGCTCACAGAGTATCTCGGCGGATCAAGAACCCATGTACCGGGATTGCCGCTAGACGAATATTTGCTCCAAATCCCAGTGCTCGTGTAAGTTACGCTGTAAGTGAAGTTAAGGTCCCCGCGCTGGGATTTGTCGACGACCAACGGAATCCGCAAATTTAAACGACCCGTGGACATGTCGATAGAGTCGAAATCGCTACCGTGGTAAGTTCCTTGCGGATTAATGCCCATGGCGACGCCGGGAGGATCCTCGTTTTGGGAGAAAGCTGGTATTCCGCATAGGACTACAAGCACGGGAACGAAGAGAAGCAGACAACGTGAGTCACGCATTTTTTCTCCTAGTAATCGCACAAGTAGAAGCTGCACGCGTGCCGACCGAGCCTCGGCAATCCACGTCGGACTTCACCGAAGATCTCCTGCAAAGCCATTGAATATGTTCTGGGTCGCGACCGAGTCGGTGACTACTGATTGGAGCGTCACGATCTCCGGCGGTCTCCAAGCTTCAGGGCTGACGAGTCGAAACGGATATTGCACGCCCGATATGTTGCGGTAATCAGATAGCGACACGACGCCATGAAAAGACGTCCTAGCGCCGATTTTGACAGGCAATCTGAGATCGATTTGCACCGGCATATGCGTGACACTGTCGAAACTCCAACTCTGTGCGGGAAACTTCGCCCTACCAACATTGAAAATGACGATTGCAACCGATCTCGAATTCAGTTGTGAAATACCTCCATATCGCATAGAGAACTTAGGGTCTTGAGACTGGTTCAAAAGGATCGAACCTACTAATGCAGGCACAAAGTACGAATGGATCGCGGGCGCAGGTACAATTGCCCCGTCGTTTGAATGAACTTTGCCAGTATCCCTATCAGTGGAAGCAACGTACTTTACACTTCCATTCGCATGGAGGCCCTGCATTTCGGCCTGAAAAGTCCACGTTTGAGGTTGGGCGATAGCGGTTGCTCCGCCCAATGCCGTTATAGCCGCCTGGACGATTGCGATCGCTTCGGGATCGCCTTGAGCCTGAGGTGTGGTTTGGGCAAGAAGTGAAATGTGTAATAAGAAAAGCAAAGCCAGTAATCGCGGAGCGCGCATACATCCTCCTCGTGTCACCATCTCGTGCTTGCCGAAAACGAATTCATACGTTGGAAAAATCGGCTCTCTGTTCGCTTTGCATCCCAGTGCTTCGGGTCGAGAAAATCCGGAACCATTACCCGATACGCGGAGCCATCGCGGTGCTCCAGAATGAAAACAACCTGCATTTCTGCGAAGCCGCTGAGTCGAATTTCGGAGCGAAGCCCCACAGCCTCGCAGGTCAACTGTTGGGCGACCAGCTTCAGGCCGGCTTCGATGGATTTGATCGTCTCGTCTTCGGAACGCTGGCGGTCAGGCAGCACAAGCTGCGTGATCTTGCCCTGCTCGTTCATCGTCATTGCGAACGCCTGGAGGTTGCCGGCTCGCTCGAAGGACAGCTTCGCTGGTCGAATCATCGCGTCCAGGAGTTGCCGCAGTTCTTTGTGTTTCATAGAAATGCTTCCGGGGTCGATTTACAAACCAGAGCGGGGCCGAATGCAGACACTAAGACCTTAAGATCGAAGCGGTTCCCTATAGAGTCTCAGGACTTCTGGTCCATGGACTCTAATTATCTAGAAGGTATATTGCAATACGGTAAATACTGGACTAATGTGGAAAAGTTGGTTCCGCCGCGTTCCAGGCTAACGCTTTAGAGCAAAACAATTTTGGTTTCAGCTACTGACGCGTGGCAAAGGTATCAATATAGAACTTCCTTAGCGGTGCCCAGCCTTCCAGCGCGCGAAACTGTCAAGGGCTATCGAGAAACTCGTCGAGCTGGAGATCCGCAACCGCACTTGAACTTACATTCGGATCCAAATGATTGGGGCGCCCGAAGTCCGTAGGCATCCTGCGCGACGACGTTCCCCCATGGCAGGATCACACGGATAAGCCTCGACAAGTGGGCGGCTTTGTAAATGCAAGCAAATGGGCTCGCAAAGCGATTGCAGAATTTAGGTAGACTCGGGCTCTCTGAAATCCCTAGCGTGAGGGATGGTGGCAGCCCTGACGAGATGAAAGAAAACTACGCCCTAAAAAGAGATAGTCCCCAACCAAGCCGGGGTGTAGCTTAGTTTTCCGCGAAGTGTAATACCCCGTCAAGGCAACCCCGGGTAGAGAGCTACCGTGGGCCGATTGGGACACACCCTGCCATCCGGCATGTGCTAGAACGTGCATAAACATTGGCGATTCGGTGCAGGCCGGTCAAA
>Ga0187846_10000955_pt1 | contig 16555 bp, 19 predicted proteins | sample TC_taG_FD_161473 | JGI IMG/M metagenome (GOLD analysis project Ga0187846, IMG submission 161473) | Biofilm microbial communities from the roof of an iron ore cave, State of Minas Gerais, Brazil - TC_06 Biofilm (v2) | ecosystem: Environmental > Terrestrial > Deep subsurface > Cave > Wall biofilm...
GCCATGGCAGGATTTTAGCACATATTGGCATTTCTGCCTCTCGACCCCGGCCGCCCAGGCGCGCTAAAGTAGTCCCATGGACGCCCTCGAACACTTCGAGAAACTGCTCGAATTCGAAACCGACTGCTGGGATGTCCACGAGGACCTGAAGTCCGGCAAGCCCGATTACGTCATCCTGGATGTCCGCAGCCCGGAAGCTTATGCCGCCGGCCACGTCCCCGGAGCCATCAACCTGCCCCACGGCCGAATCGTCGAGCGCAACCTCGCCGCATTCCCTGCCGGCGTTGCCTTCGTGGTCTACTGCAGCGGCCCCCACTGCAACGGAGCGGACAAAGCGGCAGCCCGCCTCGCGCGCCTCAATCGGAAAGTGAAGAAGATGCTGGGGGGCATAGCGGGGTGGAAGTGGGACGGGTTCGAGTTGGAATAAGAAGTCAGAAGTCAGGAAACTGGCAACTTGGGCGGCAGCAAGATTGGAATCCGGGCTTGAGCCTGGATACGCTCAAGCGCCGGTCTAAAGACCAGAGCAGGTCCCTTCGCCTGTCCCATCGCCATTGGTTCTACCTGCTTGACGGAAAGGCCAAGGACCCTAAGAACGATCCCAGCGCATTCCACGGATGGATCGACTACGACGAGGGGTTGTGGGGGGAAGGGACGCTGACGTACTCCTGGGCTCAGGTGGAGACGAAGCAGAAATACATGCGCCTGCAGAACACGTGGGTCCTGACATACCAGTATCTGTACTCCAAGAAATACGACGCCTCGCTTGAGGCTGTTTTCAGCAACTTCCAGTTTGCGCACTGATCCGCCCGCGGCGGGACCGCAGTAAAGTCCGGGAGAGCCTGCAGCGTTGCCTTTCCCCAGCGGGTCGCTGTCCTCGGTTCGCGTCAGTCCCGGCCCGATCGCGGGGGAGAATATCTTCCGGACTCGACGCAGCCTCCGATCGGCTTCTACCGGCGCCTAAAGCTCCACCCTCTGCTTGTCCACATGAAACCGGGCACCCGCGTGAAGCCGCCGTAGTATGGATGATAGTACGGCCGATAGTAGTAGTGGTAGTACCGACCATAGTAAGGATACCAATAGTAGTATCCGTAATACCCGTTCACCAATAGGTAGGAAAGACCGGCGTCGTATGTCGTGCCCAGAACGTTGCCCGCAAGGGGCGGGTAGTAGGCGGGGGGATACGGATAGGCCGGGACGGTAGGGTACGGGGACGTGGGATACGAGTCACCGTACGGCGCGGGAACCGCTGGGGCCGGCGCAGGCGACGGCTGGTCCGGTGGATATGAGGGAGCACTTGTCGGTGGCGTCGCGGTAGTCGAGGGGGCGGCCGGCGCGGCCAATGATGACGTCGCTGCGTGTGAAATCGCGAGCACGAGTACGCGGCCAGGCTGTCTGAAGGTCACCTCCGTCGCCGAGATCGCGACAACAACAGCATCACCGACGTGCTCGCCGACGCCAACGATGTACATCTGCCCATCGCGCTCAATGATGGCGACACGGGCATCGCCTCCCGCGGTGCTCGCAATGCCGCTCACAGTGATCCCGGCTTCGGGCGCGGCGATCGCCGCTGGCGTGCTGCTGGCAGCGGCGATGACAAGTCCGGCGACCCAGAGGATCATCATCCCGCCACCCTTGAAGCGCCACCGGCGAGGTCCTGGGAGGAGCCGGGACGGGACCTCTTCCTTCCGTCGTTTCCGAGTCATTGGTTCTCGCCACCTTTGCTGCGGCCGGATTTGTCTGCAGTCGCATCCCTCGAAACCGAAGCCTACACGTGCGCGGTGACCCGTTCCGCTGATCGACGTACAAGTGGGAAATTTACGCGTCGGCCTCCTGACTCCTTCCATCGGAAGAGCCACGCCGAGTCCTCCGCCCGAACGAGGCGGCCCCCAAGACAGTTCGAAAGCCAGTTCACGTCCTGCCCAAATCTCAGGCGCCAGGCGGACTTGGGCCGGTCGCCGATTGCTGGCGCATCGCCTCCACCCACTTGCGCTGTGTCTTTCCCACTTACCAACCGCCGATCCCATACAACGCGGGACCGAAAACGCCAATACGAGTGCCTGGTTCCGCCCGGACCGATTCCATGTCGGATACCCTAACCGTGGAGCCGCAGCCCATCGTGCCGTTCCTGTTGCGCCTTCGCCACCGCCTTCATAATCCGCAACAGGAAGCGTTGCCGACGAGGTCGCAATCCGCTTCGATGCCCGCGTCGGCGGTTGGGTGGCAACCGCATCGATCTGTACAGAGGAAAATTACGTAGGGAGGCTGAACGTGTCTGCGATAAGGTGCCATCTTTGATGAGGGGCAAGGGGTTCTTGAACACGCTCCGAACATCCTGACTCGACGCCCGGGGCCTTGCGCCTGGGTGGAACGAATGGCTTGATTCCAATGGAAGGGGAGAAGCCAATGCTGGTGTTGTCGCAGTTTGCTCGAAACTGGTGGGCGTTCGTGTTGCGCGGTATCGTCGCCATCCTGTTTGGCGTCCTCGCGCTGGTCCAGCCCGGAATCACCCTTGGGGCGCTGATACTCTTGTTCGCTATCTGGCTGCTGATCGACGGCATCCTGGCGCTGTTTAATTCCGTAGGAGCGGCCCAAGCGAACGAGCCCTGGTGGCCTCTCGTGTTCGAAGGGTTGCTGGCAATTGCCATCGGCGTGCTCACTCTCAGGTGGCCGGGGATCACCGCGCTGACGCTCCTGTTCATCATCGCCTTTTGGTCCATCCTTCGAGGGATCCTCGAGATCGTCGCCGCCGTCCGGCTCCGTCACGAGATCAAGGGAGAAGGGTGGCTCATTCTCGGTGGAATCGCTTCCGTCGTCTTCGGCGCGTTGGTGATCATCTATCCGGGATCAGGTGCGCTCGCCGTGGTGTGGCTGATCGGAATCTACGCGATTATTTTGGGCATCGCCCTGCTGATGCTGGGTTTTCGGCTCAAAGGCGTCGCAGACAAGTTGCCGGCCGCAGCCCGATAGGGTGTCGGTCGCGTCGCCGTGGGTACTCGGGGGGCGCGTCGTCGCGCCCCCCTCCCTCCGAACGGGACCTGATCCCTGCACTGCCTAGTCCCCTCGATGATCCCGGGCCGTGTTCTCGCGGCGACATCCTCGTCGCCATCTCTCTCCGCGTGTTCCTCAAGGTTCGGATCGTTCCTTCATCCTGCTCGCCGGCGGACGCGCTGCCATACGCGATCTGATCCGCCCGCGAGGAGCACCAATCGAAACAGCTTCGCGTTGGTTGGAACGGTCCTGTGGGGAGTTGCGGGGCTCCATATGTAGCCAGCTGGTTGGCGTCGAGCCGAAAGTGATCGAGGGCTCTTTTGCTCGTTCATGATAGCCGCATGGTGCCGAGGCTTGGCGCGGGACTGCTCAGCCGTGGCATTGATTCCCGGCGCGCACCGACTCGTTGCTCTGACCGGAGGGACTGAGAATGGATGTCTCCGCCGTCCTCAAAGATGTCAAAACCTCGTTCTACGAGTCTATCGGCGACATCGTTTTCGGGATGGAAGACGGAACCGTCTCGATCTTCGGTCTCGTGTTCGGCGTTGCCGCAAGCGCGACCAACAGTCAAACGGTGCTGCTGGCTGGCGCTACGGGCGCGGCCGCGGCAGCGGTCTCGATGATGGCCGGCACCTATCTGGATGTCGAGACGGCTCGCGGACAGGCCCGGGCAGAGCTGGCTCGGGAGCGGGCCGAGATCACACAGGAACCTCAGAAAGAAGCCGCCGAGATGGATGCGCGGCTGCGGGTGGCAGGGTTCACCGAGCAAGAGCGTGTGACCATCGTCGGGGCCCTCCGGCGCATGCCGGACACCTGGCTCCTGGCGGAGTCCGATTTGAAGCAGCTCGGCCAAGTGGAGAATCGCAATCCGCTCGTCCAATCCCTGTGGATGTTCGTCGCCGATTTGTTCGCCGCCGCGGTTCCCGTTCTGCCTTTTGCCTGGCTCGCGTTGGGTCCGGCGCGACTCACCTCGGTGGGCATCACCGGACTGCTGCTGGTATTCCTTGGCGTGGGACGGGCCAAGGTCGCGCGTACCGCCCTCCTGCCCACGATTCTGGAAACCGTTGGGATCGCCTCGGCGGCCGCGGCAGCCGGCTTTTTCATCGGAAGATTGGTCACGCGGTAGACTCAGGACCGGTCAGACGGAGGTGCTTCGATGTTATTTCCTGAACGCGACGTGGACCGTCCCCTTGCCAGATTTCCGATCGTCCTCGTGCTCCTCATCACGGCGAACATCATCGTGTTCTTGATGGAGTTGGCCCTGGGAAACGACTTCATCATGCGGTACTCTTTAAAGCCCGCGGAGATCGTCCGGGGAGAGCATCTCGAAACCCTGTTTACCTCGATGTTCATGCACGCGAACTTCCTGCATATCTTCGGCAACATGCTGTACCTCTGGGTCTTCGGTGACGAACTGGAGGCCAACTACCTCGGCCCGGTCAGGTTCCTGGTGTTCTACTTCATCTGCGGGTTGGCCGCCAGCTTTTTGCAGATCGCGGTCAATCCGACCTCGACCGTGCCGAACCTGGGCGCCAGCGGGGCGATCGCCGGCGTACTCGGCGCCTTCCTGATCGTTTTCCCTCAGGACAGGATCTTGGTGTACATCTTCCCGTTTTGGCAAGCGAGCCTCACGGCGGTGGTGTTGATCGGGTTCTGGTTCATTTTTCAGCTCGTCAACGGCTTTGGGAGCATCACCACGCTGAACACCGCACAGGGTGGCACGGCGTACTTCGCCCACATCGGCGGGTTTATCGCCGGGGTCGTGCTCGTCAAGTTGTTCGGTGCCGGCGTGCCCCCAGACGACGAACAGGAGTATCCTCGGCTCCGGCGCTGAAACAGAATGCACGGCATCGACCGGCGGGCGCGACCCGCGCCTGAGATCTAAACGGGTCGGCGTTAACGGCCACATCTGGATCCAGGGACGCGCAGCCGCTGGAACCGTCACGATAGCGGCCCGGTTTCCCAAGAGATGGAGGATATTGAATAATCTTCGTTGACCCTTAAATCCCTTTCCTCTCTTCGATTTTTTGGGCATCTACCCCGACAATCCCAAGCTTTTCCACAGAGAGGGCACACCCAGCGTGTGAGGGTCGCATTTAACCGAGGCTTAATGTGCCCTTAAGTTCGTCCTAACACCGCGGGCACAAACTAAGAAATGCGCGTAGCCTCGGCGGGCGCCCGCCTCGGTTGTGCGACGACTGGTTCGATTCTTTAGGGGGTGCGTATTAGATGAAGTTAAAGCCACTTCACCTGCACGGCACCTTTGAGAGAATCTCCCTCGATCGAGACCAACCGCTAGCGTTGCTGCCGTGTTTCTGCGCTCCCAAGAGCCGAACCTGATTCAGTGGCGTGTGGTGTATCGGATAGGCAGGGACTTGAGGCCGCGAATGACCGTATTCGGACTCCAGACCGGTGGGCCAGCGAGTTGAATGTCAGTCAGCCGTTCGAGCACGCTCCCGAATGCAATCTGTGCTTCCAAGCGTGCCAGCCACGCTCCCAGGCAGAAGTGAATGCCGTGACCGAACGCCAGGTGCGGATTGGGCTGACGAGCGAGGTTTAGACTGTTGGGATCGTTGAACACCTGGGGGTCCCGGTTAGCGGCGGCGAGGCAGACAATGACGCGCTGGCCCCGCGCGATTTTCGTATTGCCGATCGCAACGTCCTCCATGGTCACCCGAGGCACGCGCTGGACCGGTGACTCGAAGCGGAGGAGCTCTTCGATCGCCGAGGAAAGAAGTGTGGGTGTCGACCGCAGCTGCTCGAGCAAGTCGGGGTGCTGGATCAGCCTCAGCGTGGCGGTTCCGATGAGATTGGTTGTCGTCTCGTGACCGGCGACGAGCAGGAGCTGGCAAGTTCCCAACAGCTCGTTCGCGCTGAGCCGGTCGTGCGCTTCTTCGGCGGCGATGAGGGCGGTGATCAGATCATCCCCAGGGTGACCTCGTCGTGCGGCCACCAAGCTGCGGAAGTATTCCAGTAACTGGGTCACCGCGACGGCGGAGGCCGCTTTCACTCGGGTGGGCTGGGTCGGGTCGATGCCCAAAATGAGCTGTTGCGACCAGTGGCGAAATCTGCTCCGGTCTTGTGCCGGGACACCGATGAGCTCCGCAATAACCGTTGCCGGGAGCGGGAAGGCAAAGTCCACCACGAAGTCGGCCTGCGTGGCACCAACCATCAGATCGAGTAGTTCGTTGGCGATCTGCTCGATATGTGGGCGCAGGCGTTCCACCATGCGAGGAGTGAAAGCCTGCTGGACGAGCGACCGGAGGCGAGTGTGATCCGGCGGATCACTGGTGAGCATCGTCTTTGCAATCGGATCGAGCGTTTGCTGAGACACCCCCCGCAGCCGGAGGATTGACCGGGGCAGCCAGGCCAGATGTTGCAGTTGGTTGATCGGGCCTTTCTCTCTTAAACCCGCTTTGCCAAAGCGGAGGTCGGAGAGCGCCGACATGGCATCGGCGTGGCGCAACACCCAGTAGTCTCCACTCGCCTGATTGTACGGGACCGGTCCCTGGCGTTGGAGTTGTTCATAGTACGGCTGGGGGTCTTCCATGGACAACGGAGCGAACTGATTCGATTCCATGCTCGGTAAATTCGCGCTGGCTGGCCGAGATCCTGGGCGCCCAGACGTTCAGCCTGGGGCCGCCGCGCGCTTGATTTGAGGTGAACACAACGTCGGTCGGCAGGCATCGACGCCAGCCGTCGACTTCGCTTACACGGTATTTCAAACTTTCACCAGCGCCTCACGCGCTTTCACCACCGCCTCACGCGGCACGATTGATCTTGAGCCGAGACTCGAGTGCCGTGCGCAGCCGTTCGGGCTTTCCGGCAGCGCGGCGCATCCCGGGAGACGAGCATGACGGACCAATCCATACTCTGGCGAAGGGTGGACCATCCGGGCCACGAGTTTGCCCGTCTGTTCTGCCAGGATTCGGAGTGGCATCTTGAGGGGACGGCGGTGTTCACTCACGATCGCCGGCCGTGCAAGCTTGACTACACTATCATCTGTGATTCGGGTTGACGCACGCGCGTTGCGAAGGTGATGGAGTGGGTGGGGACCGAAACGGTGCTCATCAATCTGACCGTGGTGGCTGACCGGCGATGGCGGATCAACGGCATTGAGTGTCCGCCGGTGACAGGCTGCTTCGACCTCGATCTCGATTTTAGCCCCTCCACCAACCTGCTTCCGATCCGCCGACTAAGCCTGACGGTCGGTCAACGGGCGAGTGTGCGGGCAGCGTGGCTTCGCTTCCCCCAGTTCACTCTGGAACCTCTTGAACAGCTCTACCACCGAATCGGCGCGACAACGTACCGATACGAGAACGCGCGGGGGAGGTTTGTGGCCGAACTCCAGGTGAACGAAGCTGGTTTCGTTACCCACTATCCCAATATTTGGCAGGCTGAGTAAATTACCGGGAACCAGCGGACGGTGGAGGACAGCGCGAAGCGCCGCGGGAGTTCGCCCATAGGGGCTGCGGGTATCGCGCCATTGAGCATGCTCGACTGCCGTGGGGAGACCCCCAATTCGCCGTCTGACTTGGTTCGGATTGGAAAAGGGCACGAACCGTGTGGAACGTGCGATGATGCGACAGGGATTCACTCTTCCACGGCGAACTCGCTTGTAACATTTCCGATTTTCTCGGTTGGGTCGGTCCATGGGGCTTCGGCTGATTTCCACTTTGCCGGACAGACGTACGAAGGCGGCCTTCGGGCGACGGCCTCCACGGCAGGCGCTTGATCGTCGACTTGAAGAGGGAGGGTCTACGGCGAATGCCCGATCCGTTGCCGCAATGCGCATCCGAACCGCGTTGTTCCGTATCCATCGATTGGCGAGGGTACGGCATTTTATGGATGATCATCCTGCCGGTCTTGCTTCTGGCCACGATGGTTGAGGCGGCGAACAAAGGCACCGCTCGCCCAACGGCTGTCATTCACACGACCGTGGGCGACCTGAGATGCGAGCTCTTCGTAGATTTGACCCCCACGACCGTGGCCAACTTCATTGGGCTGGCTACGGGCAAGAAGGACTGGACCAACCCTAGTTCCGGCAAGGTCGAGCACAACCAGCCGCTCTATGACGGGGTCATCTTCCACCGCGTGATTCCTGAGTTCATGATCCAAGGCGGCGACCCGCTCGGGACGGGTACGGGGGGGCCAGGCTACACGTTTAACGACGAACTTCGGCCCGATCTGCTCTTTGACCGTCCTGGGCGTCTCGCCATGGCGAATGCGGGTCCCAACACGAACGGCTCACAGTTCTTCATTACGGAAAATGCGCAACCGGCTCTGAACCCCTGTTTTGACGCCGGTGGATGCCAACGCAGTTATGGCATCGTGCCAAAGGGCACAGGGTACACGATCTTTGGGCAATGCGATGCCGCGTCTGTAGAACTGGTGAAGCGGATTGCACGCATGCCTCGGGATCCGGGCGCCGGTGACCGCCCGCTTAACCCGGTGAAGATCAAGCACATCGAGATCCTGGGCGCTGTCCGGCCTTGAGCGTTTCAGCCGTTGGGCGATCTGACATGCTGCGGAGCCGTTCGAACGAGAGATCGACGCGCGTGGGCCCGCGCGTGCCTCGTGCGCGAAAGTTTTTCAGTGAGGTCGTTTCCGCCCCCATCGCGTGGGGAGGTTTCCGCGGGGATGAGATTCCAGGCCGCCCGACCTCCTTGGAATTGAGAGGGCCCCGCGGGGATGCGTCCGCGGGGCCGTCAGCGCCGGAGGCGTCCGGCGGACCGTCTATGGGGTGTCCTCGCTCGGCTCGGTTGTTCGCGATGGGGTGTTCTGGAGGTTTCTTCCGTTCTTTCGCATCTCTCGATAAAGGCGCATGCAGCTGCTCTTGTCTTCCTTCATCGCTTTTCTGTCCTGCTGAAGCTGCTTTCTCAGACCCTGCAGTTCTTGCTGAGTTCCCTTGTCCCCGGTTTGATTCTGGCGAAGCTGCTTCATCGCCTGCCGGTCCTGCTTGAGCTTTGCCCGGTCCGCCTTGACCTTTCCCATGCACTGTTCGAGGGCCGCCTTATCCGCCTGGCTCCCTGGCGTCTCCTGCGGAGCCGTCACCCCCGGGGGCACCGGGGCGGTTCCTGCGGCCGTGACGACGGTCGGGAAGAGAAGAAACGCGAGCGCGGTGAGTGCGAGCAGTGCCTGGGGGGTCTTCATGCGCCATCCTCCTCTACCGGATTTAGGTTACAGAGCGAGGCAGCCACGCAAAAAGTTCAGGATCGTGGAATAAAGTGCGCGGGTGTGGGATATCGGTCGCGCAAACGGCGGAATCTTGCTTCAGACTTGCATCGCTCCTCGGTGGGTGCCCGTCAGGAATCCAATGATCTTGTGGTGAATCGCCACGGGCTTCCTATCGCGGGCGGCCGCTTTGGTCGTAGGTCTTGCACGAGGCAGAGAACGTATGCTCGTGCGGGAGAGTCCCTGTCCTCACGGTGATCAGGGTACATGAGAAGAGTGTGCCGGGATCCTCGATTGGGACTCACCAACCGCGGTCCCAGCCGGGACAGTGGCGATCCGAAAACTGGAAGTTCGTTAGCCCCGGACCCGCGGATATTGCGGGAACTTTGATTGAGCCATGTCCACCGCCCAACGGGGGGGGTAGCCTGAGCCGTGGGATCGAAAGGGTGAACGCGTGTACTGCACGGTTCGTTAGCGGGACACACGCGTCAGGCACATCCGGAGGTCGGGGCGTGCGCATCCTACTCTCCTATTTAATCTTGGCACTGGCGCTTCCCGCCACCGCCCGGTTCTCCCCTGCAATCGTCGCCGCTGCTGGCGAGGGGCCCGCCATCCTGACGTTCCATGGAGATTCGACGCGTACGGGATGGACGGTGGACGAACACGTTTTGACCAGCTCCACAGTTCGGGCGGGAAGATTTGTGAAGCTGTGGACGTCGGCGGTCGAGGGGGAGATCTACGCGGAGCCACTGATTGTACCGGGCGTGGCCATCCTCGGCGCAGTACGCACGGCCGTGTACGTTGTGACGGGTGGCGGCTTCGTGTATGCTCTCGATGCGTCCGACGGCAAGCGGCTTTGGGGACCAGTCCCTCTGGGACCGCCGGTGCCCCGCGATTCGCTGCCGTGCGGCAATGTCGATCCGGTCGGTATCACGAGCACCCCCGTCCTGGACCAGGAAGCCGGCACCCTTTACGTCGTCGGCCTCACGACTCCCGACGGGGGGCGGACGAAGACGTACAAGATCGCCGCGGTCGACCTCAAGAGCGGCATGATGCGCCCCGGGTGGCCGGTTGAGATCGCCCCTCCCCCGGCATCCAGCCTTCGCTTCGCCCCGGGGGTGCAGCAGCAGCGAGGCGCCCTGGCACTCGTGCACGGAACCGTGTACGTGCCATTCGGGGGATATTGGGGCGATTGCGAGGATTACCATGGGTGGGTCGTGGGTGTGCCGGTGGCGTCGCCAAGCCGCCAGCAGGCATTTGCCACGCCAACTCACCGCATGGGCGGAATCTGGGCCACCGGCGGAATCGCCGCCGACCCGGATGGGTATCTCTATGCGGCGACGGGCAACAGCAGCTCATCGGACGCGGTGGACCTCGGAAACAGCGTGGTCCGCCTCGCCACCTCCCCGGTGTTGCGGTTCAGTGGTTCGTCGCGTGACTTCTTCACACCGAGCAACTTTGTCCGCTTGAACGAGACCGACACCGACCTGGGCTCGGCGGCACCCCTGGTGTTGCCAGACCAGCCGGGCTCGCGGACCCCGCGCCTCCTCTTCATCGCCGGGAAACAGGGGGTCGGCTACCTCGTCAACCGGGACAACATGGGCGGACTGAGCAAGGGGAATGGGATCACGGGGGAGGGGGTGTTCAGCCGCTGCATCTTCGGCGCGTGTGGGAGCGCCGGGCGGCAGGTGTTCTCGGCCGCGGCTTATTGGGACGGGGGGGGCAACGACCGGCTGATCCTCGTGCCGGGCCGTGGCCGCCAGCCCCTCCCGTGTCAAGGAACCGGCGGTGTCGTCGCGCTGCGGCTTGGCACCGCTCCCGCTGGGGGAGCATCGACGTTCGATGTGGCGTGGTGCAGCGCCTCGATGCGCGACCCCGGCGCGCCCTCGGTCTCGGGCACCGGCGCCGGCGGCGGAGTGGTGTGGGTGATTGACACGGGAGGGTCTGCGGTACTCTATGCGCTCGATGCCCGGACCGGAACCGAGCTCTACGCATCAACAGGGGGGGATGCGCTCAAACGGACCCAACGGTTCATCACCCCTGCGGTCGTCGGCGGGCGCGTGTACATCGGCGCAGGCAATGAGACGTCGGCCTATGGCCTGAGGTGAGGATGATGCCCGGGCTCGACGGGTGCGCGACGGGATCCTTTCATAAATTGACTGACATGGGAGGTCGGTCGTGCCTGACTCGTCGCCTGACGGAGCGTACATCGCCAACCTGTGGGAGCACCCGAATCTGTGCGTCGCCTGTTTTGGAATCCAGTTCCTGAATGAGGATGGGAAGCATCTCTACGCAAAATCCGGCATTGATCAAGAGATGGTTGAGGCGCTCGAAAGGGCACACGACGATGGCCTCCTGCTCAACCGGCCGTTGATGAGCCCCGAGGGACCGGTCCTCATGCAGTACTGGCGATCATACGAAGCCCTTGATCGATGGGCCAGAAAACAGCCCCATCCGCGCTGGTGGCGCTGGCTGATGGAACACACGGGACAGGGTGTTGGCTTCTACCACGAGATCTACCAGGTGAACGCCGCAGAGGCGATCTATGAACGGGGCACGCATCCGGTCGGCCCCGCGCTATTCACTTCGGTTCAACGAGTCAAAGGGGGCGAAGGGCGGTCTCGGGAGCGTCAGCGGCGCTTCACCGAGGCGCGGCAGAAATCGGAATAGCCGCGAGCGGAGCAAGCACCGCCTCTGCGTTCATTGAATGTGGCGCGGGACCCGACGTCTCGATTGGCTAGATATCGAGTACCTTCCACCCATCGAGGTCTCCCGGGAGATTGAGATCCCAGCGCAAGTAGTGTCGTGCGACATCTTCAGCGCTCGAGAAGACGGTTTCTCTGCATTCCGCCACGAATGACGGGTTCAACGGACTGGATCGCTGGGCATGGTAGATGAATCGGGCAGGGCCCGAGCCTTTGGATTGTCCCGCCTTCGCGAATCGCGTGGCCGGCTTTCGGGGCTTCCCGGGGATAGGGAAACCACTCTTCGCGTTGATGGATCTCGGCGACAAGCCCGACAAGGTCGCTGAGAATCAACGCTCGGTGGTGGAGGAGATCGCATCGTTTTTGGAAGGTTTGCGCGAAGACGGCCTCGCGATTTTGATGGTTGAGCACGAGCTCTCGATGGTCGAGCGCCTCTGCGATCCCGTTCTCGTGATGGCCCAGGGCCGAATCATCGGCCGGGGCCCGATGAGCGCCCTGCGCCAACGGCGCGAAATCGTCGACGCGTACCTTGTCGGCTGACCACCCCCACCGGTCCAGGCCGTATCTAGCGGCCAGCAACGTCACGTCAGGATATGGGAATGTTGCGGTCATCCACGATGTGACACTGAGCATCGGGACGGGAGAGATTGTCACCGTCATCGGGCCGAACGGCGCGGGGAAGAGCACCCGCAGGTGGGAGACATTTTTGAACCCCTGACAGTGGTCGAAAATTTGGAGATGGGGGGTTATCTACTTCCGCGCCCCGCCGTCGCGCAGCGGATAGACCACGTGTGCTCCGTTTTCCCGGCGCTCGGCGCGATGCTGAGGCGGCGCGCCGACAAGCTCAGGGGCGGCGAGCGCAAAATGCTCGCCATCGCCCGGGTGCTGATGGTGGACCCGCACGTCCTGATCCTCGACGAACCCACCGCGAACCTCTCACCCCAGCTCGCGGAGATGCTGCTGCGGGAACGCATCCGACCCCTGGCGGATCTCGGGAAAGCGGTGTTGCTCGTGGAACAACGGGCAAAAGCGGCGATGCAGGTCGCGGACTGGACCATGGTGATGGTCTCCGGGGCGAACAAGCTTGAGGGGCGGCCTGACGAGCTGCTTGGACGTTCCGATTTCGAGGCGCTGTTTCTCGGAGCGACCGGATCTCTCCCCTCGACGCGGTCGAAGGCCAGGTGACATAACAGCTGCCTCGCTTCAAAGGCGCGGGGACTGGGGGACCAGAACTTCCATCCTTTTGGCAGCATTCTTCACGTAAACCTCCATCGCTGCGTGTTCTTTTTGCCCCACTGTTGGGTATAAAGTCCATGGATAGCGAGTCTCTGATCTTGGCAATCGAATCGGGCGCAAATTATTCATGGGTGGTGGCAAATGTCGCAGACAGCAGGAGTCGAGATCATTCGGTCACATCCAGAGAGGAGAAGGATGACCGCGGAGGGTCTCGGTGCGGCGACCCGGGACCTCGCAGAGCTGGGAATGGTTTGGTTGGACAGCGAAGAAGACGCGATGCGTCTCGTCGCGGCCATTGAGATGATCGGCGTCAACGTGAAAATGTCTCGTGACGCATCCTGGCTGGGGAGAGTTGTGGAGGAAACAAGTCCAGAGGGGTCACGCTGAGGCCATTCCAGGATCATCACCGCAACGTCGTCTCCGCGTCTTGGCGGAATATCGGGTTGTTACCAAGGGTCTAGCATGCCCGGCGAGTTCTTGACGGCGCCTCCGCGCATCGTCCACCTCCCTGTGCACTGAGGAACATACCAAGGGGAACCCTCTCGTGGAGAACCCCGACTTTGGGGGGTTCCGCGCCCGCGTGCCTGTCTGAAAGCCACGTTTGTTGGGCATTTACCCGGTAATCCGCCCATGCGTATGTACGAGGTTCCGCCCGCGAGAATCTTGGACATCTCCCGGGCTCGCCTCCATTCGGATCACGCTCAGTTCTATGGGCGGCAACGATCGGCACGAGGAAAACCCCAGAGAAGGACACCAGTCAATGGAAAGGGAGGAGATCAATGTCGAGAGCCTCAGTTCTCGGTCTCATCGCGTGCATGCTTGCTGGTACACTGCTGTCGCTCGCCGCGGCTCCGGTCGCCGCTCAAACCACGATCTTGACGCATAAGGGTACCAAGGTGTACCTTACGATTCTCGACCCGGTGGATACGGCCAAGGCCTCACGGGGCGACAAAGTGCGCTTTAAGGTTGCTCAGAATGTTGTCGTCGACGAGCACGTCGTCATCAAGAAGGGCACCTGGCTGGTCGGGACCATCAAACAGGTCGGGCACCCGTTCCCACAGAACGCGGGTTTTGCCAATATCAGCTCGTTGGCCGTGCTGACCATCGACAGAAAACCGGTGGCGCTGCACGACGTTCGAATCGGCGCCTCGGTGTTTGGTGGAGACGTTCAAGTCTCGGCTGGGACCCTTATGTCCACCACCACCAAGGCCGATGCGATGGTCACTATCCCAGAGTAAGGTGCCAGCGGAGAAGGACCTATTTTTGGGCCCGGGCCGGAGATGATTTCGCCCGGGCGATGGTGATCGTCGCTCCGGGTTTGACCGTGTGACCCCATGACTGATCCGAGGGCCCCGGCGGCAGCGCCGATGGGCCCTTCGGGTTTTCTGGCCTCAACCACCGCTGCCACCGCCAACCATGAACGGCTGCTGCCAGTCCCGGTGTCCGGATGGCAGGGCCCGGCCGCCCCTGCCTGGAATACGAGGGCCGACTGTCCCACGGAAGCCGTGCAGTCGAATTTGATATGCCAAAGAGTGCCGAAGGATCTTGAGGTGACGGGGGAGGGCGCGATGCGGTTTCATCATTCACTCAATCCTCAATTCGGCCGACGGCGGCGTGGACTCGCGGCGGGCGCCGCCGTCATCGTGCTGCTTGTCAGCCTTCCGGCGTTTGCGGCCGACATTCCGATCGTGCAGGGAGATGACCTCATTGTCGGTGCCAAGCTGCAGGTGTCGCTCAAGCCGCCGGGCGCGGGCTTCACCAAGGCGAGGGCGGGTTCATCGAACCCCCAAGTGGTCCAGCTGAGCGACGTTTACGAGGCGGGCGGAGGAGTCTGGGCGGTGGATCTCACCGTGACCGGGGTGGGCATCGCCGCGGTGGCGGTCGTATGGAGCAACCCGACGACGAGCAAGATCATCCGGCAGTACTTCGTCGTGGCATCCGGGGTGAAAGTAGAACACGCGTCCAGGATCTACATCACCAAGGGGGACACCACGGATGTCCCGGTGCTTGAGGCGATCAGCGCCTACGCGTACGTGGGCAATAACCCCACCCCATCCACGGCGATCGTCTCGCCGCAGCTGATGACGTTTGGGGTAAAGCTCACGGGCAACAGCGTCGGGACGAGCTTTGTCGCTGTCGAACTGTCAAACGCGGACACCGGCACCCGGCGTTTCGAGGTGGTCATCGCGACCGTCATCCCCCCGGGCACCCTACCCGGAGACGAGTGATGCGGGGCGCCGGGGGCTGATCCCGCCACTGGGCAGGCTCCGGGGGGTTCGTGCGCCCTCGCAGGCGGCCGGGTCCTGATGAAGGCCGCGGCGCCGCTGAGCCCGCACCGCAGGGTCGTTGTCTTATCCCTTCAGGGCTCCCGCCAGGATTCCCCTGATGAAATATTTGCCGAGGAACAGAAAGAAGGCCAACGGGATCAGCACCGTCATCAGTGCCGCGGCCATCTGTAGGTTATAGAGTGCGACGAAGCTCCCTTTGATTTCCGTGAGCTTGACTTGGACGGTCTGCGTATACGGCGTGGACAGCGTCAGGGCGAGCAGGAACTCGTTCCAGACCTGGATGAAGATCAAGATCCCCGTCGACGCGTACCCGGGCAGCGCCGTCATGGACACGATCTTGAAGAAAATCTGTAGCCGGGACGCTCCGTCCACCTCGGCCGACTCTTCCAGTTCTCTGGGGACGGAGAAGAAAAACGTTGCCATGAGCACGGAGGCGAACGGCACGTTGAGAATGAGGTAGCTCAGGATGAGGCCCGCGTGCGTCAACGCCAGCCCGGTCGCCGCCATGATCTGCACCAGGGGGATGAGCACGACCTGATAGGGCAGAAACGTGGCAATGGCGACGAGGACGAAGATCACCCTGGCGATCCGCCATTTGAAACGACTCAGGAAATACCCCCCCAGCCCTCCAACGAAGAGCGAAGCGAGCGTGACCGTTCCCGCGATGATGGACGAGTTCAGGAATGCCGGGAGCACAAGCTGAAATGCGGTCCCGTAATTCCCGAACTGCAAGATGCTGCTGGGGAGCAGGTACTGCCGTTGCGTGATTTCCAGCGGCGTCTTAAGGGAGGTCAGCACCATGACGTAAATTGGCAGGAGGTACGCAAATGACACGACGACCACGGCCAGGCCGACCAGCAGCTTGATCGTGGTGATGTTTTGCTTCATTCAAACCACCGCTGCAGCGTGAAGACCGTATACGGCACGACGATGACGAACGCCAAGGCAAAAATGACGACCCCCAGTCCCGCACCGAGCGCGACCAAATGCTGCTGAAACGTGGCAATGAGCATGTACAGCGCAAGCACGTCGGTGGAGTACCCCGGGCCGCCAAACGTGACGATGTAGACGATATCGAACACCTTCAGCGCCGAGATCAGGAGCAGCGAGATGACGATCAGCAGCCCTCCCCTGATGTTGGGTACGATGATCGAGTACAAAATC
>Ga0187846_10000956_pt1 | contig 16555 bp, 15 predicted proteins | sample TC_taG_FD_161473 | JGI IMG/M metagenome (GOLD analysis project Ga0187846, IMG submission 161473) | Biofilm microbial communities from the roof of an iron ore cave, State of Minas Gerais, Brazil - TC_06 Biofilm (v2) | ecosystem: Environmental > Terrestrial > Deep subsurface > Cave > Wall biofilm...
TACCAATTGTTCATTTGACCAATCCTGCAACAGTTGCGGGTGCTTTCACTCAGGCAGAAGGCATACTTACAGCAGCACAGCTAACCGCTCAGGGAAGGGCTCGCATTGCCCTGACGGCGGCCCTGGCAGACATTCCTGGCTGGTTTGACCCTGCCTCACCTGAACCCGCGAGTAAGGCCTTCACTGCACAGGAGCAGAATCAATTCCTCTGGGAAAGCAAGGTTGACTTCCTTTTCGCCTTCTTTGGCCGTGCGGAACTCGAAGCTCGTGCCGGCGGCAATCCTTCCTGGAACACCGGTGTCAACTACCGCAAGCAACTTGAGCATTCATCCGACAGTCGTGAAGTGGTGGCCCTCTACAAGCAGGCTGGACTGGATCTGAATAAGGACCTGAAGGCCCTTGCCACTGCTCAGCGCATCTCGGCTGATCCGCAAGCTGTGCAGTACCTGAGCAACTACATCATCTTTAACGGAAACCTGAGTATTCCTGTACTCACAATGCACACGACTGGCGATGGGCTTGTGGTCAACCAGGATGAGCAGGCTTATGCCAGCGTTGTTCGCGCGGATGGGAACAACAGCCTGCTGCGCCAGGTGTTCGTCCACCGCGCCGGTCACTGCGCCTTTACCCCTGCGGAGACGCTGACTGCCTTCCAGACGCTTATCCAGCGCCTGGATACTGGAAGGTGGGATGGCTCTACCAATCCTGGTCTGCTAAACCAGGAAGCGGCTGCGCTCGGCCCAACCTTGAACATAGCGCCGCCTGCATTTCTCAGTTTCGAGCCAACCGTCTTCCTGCGGCCATTTGACGCTCGTGATTGATCGATGTTAGTGTAGGTGAAGAACACAATCAGGGTACCGGCTTCAGTTTGGGAGCTGGTACCCTGGTTACCATCTCTTTCACTCACAAGAGAGAAAGGTTTCTATATGTTCTGGAATTGGGCCACCATCACCACCATACTCGCCATCGTAGGTTGGATCATCCCGTTCGTGATGCTGTTCATCATCCCAGTGAACCGCAAGCCATCTTCGGCCACCGCCTGGCTGTTGCTGCTCTTTCTCCTACCTTATTTTGGGCTGGTCATCTTTTTATTACTGGGTAGCCCCAAGCTCTCAAAATCGCGCCGTGCCAAGCAACGACTCATGGACGATCTCATCAGCAAAGCCGTAGCCTCTGCCCGGCAGCAGCCAGATCTGGCCGTCCTGGTCGACCCACCAATCCCGCCCCGTTACGAGCCGTTTGTCAAACTGAACGCCAATCTGAGTGACCTGCCGGCCTTCGCCGGCAATGCTGTCGAACTATTCCCAAACTACCAGGGAGCCTTTGAGCGCATCGCCCGGGATATCGACAGCGCCCAGAGATATAGTCAACTCGGAGGTGTCCGACCAGTTCCTGGTGAGCCATGCCGAGCGCTCGTATTACGAGGATCTGCTCAAAGCCGGCGTGAAGATCTACCGCTACAATGCGCCAATCTTGCTGCATTCCAAGCATATCAGCATTGATGACGATATCGCGGTGATCGGGTCGAGTAACCTGGATATTCGCTCGTTTCAGCTCAACCTTGAGGTGACATTGATTTGCTATGCTCCGAGTGTGGTAGCTGACTTGCGGCAAATCGAGGCGCGGAACCTGAGCAGGTCCAAGCCGGTGAGCCTGGACGAGTGGGAATCTCGCTCGGCCAGGGAGAAGTTGTTTGAGAACATCTCTCGCCTGACTGCAGCGCTGCAGTGAAACCAGGCAACTTTGCCGACAAAGCGGTACCTGGTCTGGCAGTGATCCCAATCATCGAGGAACTCCAGCTGGGTGCAGCCCAATGTGGCCTGGTCGGTGATATCGCCTTGTATTGATATCGTCTTTCTCTTTAACCGGTATAAGCGACCAGTGTAAATGCACTATGTAAGCTGAATACTTTGTCCCCACGCTCGTTTTGGAAGCACGCAAAAACAGTGCGTTTGCATGATGTGTTTTTGTTCCTCATGCAGTACACTCACTATGGTGTTCAGGTGTTTTGCGTGTAGTGTGATGGAGGTGAAGCTCCAATGTGTGTGAGCAAGTTGTACCTGGACTTGCTCAGTATCGCAGTGGAGAAGCGTGTTCCAGGCGAGGCTGTTCAAGGGGACATCAATAAAGAGCCGAACTCATGAGCTGAAACACCGAACTTTTTCTACCAATGTAAGTGTACCAGATGTACCTACGAAAGGAACGAATCTATGAGCGAAATCGATGCAGCACAATTAGAAGATATCGAGGCCATGTTTGTCCAGAGTGCTCACGGGATGACGACCAGTGATGGCACCCTGACATTTCACGGAATAGCACACTCGACCCTGTTCTTTGCGGACCGGCCCCAGCGGGTCGTGGGCCACATGCATACCAGGAAGTTCGTCAATGATTGGGGTGTTGGCGAAAACAGCTTCGCTGAGGACCCCCCGAACGCAGTTGTTTCCTTCCTGGAGGAGGGAGACGCACACCCCGAAGATGTGACGTTGGTCATTCGCGATCCACAGATGACAGAAGATACGCTGACCTACAAGGTCGAGGTGCTTGATGGAACGCTACCGGCCCAGGCAGGGCCATGCTCGCTGTTCATTGACCCTTTCGGCAGGCCTTTGTCGCCAGTTTCAGCCGCGGGTATGCACCGTCGTGAGCGCCGGCGTGACCGCCGCTGGTAGTGAAGATCTAACCTGAGAATCTGCCGACCGAACCTCGTCGACAGGCTTGCCTCTCGAACCACTCCTGAGGGCCTTACACGGGTAAGTTTTGTGGACGCAGCCCCTGGACCTCGCTTCCACAAAACCAACTCGTGTAAATGGCAGCGATCGCGCTCCAGAGGCTGCGTGAGAGGTGATCTGTTTCAAGTATGTTTCATCTTGAAACAGAATTTTTTTGGCGCCGCTTGCTTGCTGATTGACGCTCAACGTGAGCAATTGAGTCGTCATCGAAGAACCTCCTTGCTGAAATGCACACCTGTCCTACTTCTCTAATCTTTTTCTTCATTGGTCAAGCGGCTAAGCATAGGTTGTTTGAGGGGGCGGCTTTCTCGGGGAGGGTTTTCCTTCCAAAACGTTGTTATCTCCCCTGGTCGACCATCATATCAATGACCACCGTAATGGCGAGAATTAATATGTCATCGGCACCAGGGGCGATTTCCACGCCGTACGTATCGGCTACCCGGAACCATTTCTTCGAGACTTCCGCCACCCGGTTACGCCCAGCGTGGATCTCGTATTCGTGATCCAGGATATTGCCCTGCGCTTCCAGGTTCTCCCCACCTGCTACGTGAACGTCGAAACGCTGGCGCAGCGGTGTGACCAGCGCTTTCTTGACCGTGGCGAGCACATTACCATCACGGTAAATGCTATAGGTATCCTTGATATGCATGACCTTTTCCTGGATGGCGGCCAGCTCGTTGCCCTGCATATCTTTAAAGCCCAGGTGCTCTCGCAAACGGAAGGCTTTGCCATCAACAAAGAAGACGCGTTGGCCCTGTGCATTCTCAATCCAGTAATCATCGCCGAATGACACAAGCTTTTGCCGCATGCGATACCGTCCACCTCCTCCATGTCCACCTGGTTGCACCGGATCTCCTCCTTGTCTTCTCCGTAACATCGTATTCGCTCCTTCTAGCTTTGTCGCACCAAACAATCAAAGCTTGCAACACCCGGATAACAGCCGCTCACTCGAGAACGGCTGTCAAGCCATCCCGGCTGATTGTTAGATTCCCAGAATCTTCTGCTTGGCGGCCTCAAACTCAGCGTCGGTCAGAACCCCCGACTCATGTAATGCTCCTAGCTGCTTCAGCTGCGCAATACCCTCATCAGTCAAGCCGGCAGACGGTGCTGCTGCCTGCGGTGGAGCCGGTTGTTGATACACAGGCTGGGGAGGCGGCTGCTGGTATACTGGCTGCGCTTGCTGCTGCATGTCTTGCTGTTGCTGCATATCAGCAATCTGTGCATTCTGCTGAGCATCCATCTGTTGCTGCTCTGCTGATTTCTTGGCCATATGATGGCCAGCAGCATAGGCTGTCCCTCCTACCACAGCGGTTCTTAAGAGCGGCCTTCTTCTTCTTAACATGGGTATTCTCCTTCTTTAAAATTGCTACTCAGTAGCTTTGACTTGCGTTTTCGCTTGTTCGAGTTCTTCATCTAGCATCTTTAACACTTCAGGCGCCAGTAGTCCTCCGGCCACGGCTATACCACCCGCATTCAAAATCGCATCCCTCAAGCCGATAGCCCAGGTATGCTCAAACAGGAGCAGGCCGGCCGAAGTATTGTTGGGAATGTCTGCGGCTACTTGCTCGATATCTTCTGGGGCGAACAAGCGCAGGAGATCACCGGCCAGGGGAGCGAACTGCTCGGCCTCCTCTTTGCTCAGATCACTCAATTCTATGGCAGTGAAATTGCCCTGAACATCTTTCGTGAGAAGGACCAGGTCAACCACCCGGATGATGCCTTTCTCCTTGGCAGCGCGTAGTTCAGACAAAATCTGGCCGTGGAACCGATTGCCCACAAAACCAACGACTAGGTATTCTAATGGACCCAGTGTCATACAAGTTCTCCTTTCCTCATCTTCAAAAGATTCGCTTAGAGAGGAAGCGCTCTGTCCAAAGTCCAATCGCCTCCTCACTTACCCATCACTTACAGTGTAATATCTGGAGGGCGAAAACACATGCTGCAAACGCACTATTTTTACTTAGCGCAAGCTGGCTGGACAACATAAGGTGGTCGTCTCACATAGTGCATTTACACTATATAGCTTCTCACTCCGCCGTGATGGTACAATTCGATGCCTTCTGACACGGCATGGGCTAAGGGTTGCTTGCACACCAGCCTTTTCACAACGCCGTGGGTAATGCCGGCATAGTCCCCAAAACTATACCTTTTCTATACCCTGTGGGGAATTGTTTTCTCGCGCGTCATCGACTACAATGATTTTTAAGCGATATTTCGGTAGTATTGTGTAATTTTCACAAAGTGTTATTTCAAGTCCGAAGGGAAGTGGTGCGCATGATGGAACAAGTCGAGCAACGGCTGGGGAACTATCGCCTGATCCAGTTGTTGGGGAAAGGCGCTTTTGCCGATGTGTACCTGGGCGAGCACCTGTATTTGAATACCCCGGTCGCCATCAAAGTCTTGCGCTCACGGCTGGACTCGCCCACCCAGGCCGACTTTCTCGCCGAAGCGCGCCAGGTCAGCCACCTGGTGCACCCGCACATCATTCGTGTGTTCGACTTTGGAATGGAGGACGATGCCTCCTTTCTGGTGATGGACTACGCTCCCTTTGGCAATCTGCGCCAGCTTCATCCTGCTGGGACAGTCGTGCCACTACCCACCGTCGTCTCCTACGTCAGGGCTCTGGCATCTGCCTTACAACATGCCCATGATCAACACCTGATCCACCGGGATCTCAAGCCGGAGAATGTGCTGCTGGGGCCAAAACACGAGCTGCTGCTCAGCGATTTTGGCCTGGCCTTGCTCACCTCTGATCGCGAGTCCTTGCAGGTCAAAGAACGCTTCGGTACGCTGGCCTATATGGCTCCTGAACTGATCCGCGGCGTGCCCTGTCCTGCCAGTGATCAATATGCGCTCGCGGTGATGGTCTACGAGTGGCTCTGTGGCCAGTTTCCCTTTGCGGGGTCGGCTGCCTCTCTCTCCAACCAGCACCTGTACACCGACCCTTCTGCTCTCTGTGAAGCGAATCCTGACATTCCTGGTGCGGTGGAGCAGGTGGTGTTCAAAGGTCTGTCCAAGGACCCCGCACAGCGCTTCGTCGATGTGCTCAGCTTTGCCAGGGCGTTGGAAGACACCAGTCAAGTGCTCTGGTCTGCACAGGGGCTTGCTGCTCTGCCGGCCATTCGCCCGGCTCGCGCTCGTTCATCCCCTGAGCGCCTGCAGAACCGCTGGCACCAGGTGCCTGTCCCCCTCACCCCACTGATCGGGCGCGAGAGGGAACTGCAAGCGGGACGCGAGCTGCTGCTGCGCCCGGAGGTGCGACTGGTGACCTTGACAGGCCCGGGAGGCATCGGCAAGACGCACCTGGCGCTCGCACTGGGCAATGAGCTCCTGCAGGCGTTTGCCCATGGGGGCTGTTTTGTCTCACTGGATAGGTTGGACGATGCCGAGCAGGTCCTGCCGACCATCGCGCAGGCCTTTGGCCTGCCAGGCAGTGAGAATCAATCCCTGTTGGAAAGCCTGAAAAGCGTGCTGGGCGAGCAGCACGTCTTGCTCATCCTGGATAACTTCGAGCAGGTGCTGCCAGCGGCGCCCCAGCTAGCTGACTTGCTCACCTGCTGCCCTGGGCTCAAGCTATTGGTGACCAGCCGGGCGCTACTGCATGTGTGGGGGGAATATGCCTGCCCGGTCCCGCCACTGGAAGTGCCCGATCTGCACCAACTGCCAGAACGCGAGAGCCTGTCGCAGGTGGCAGCGGTGGCGCTCTTCGTGCAACGGGCGCAGGCCCTCGTGCCAGGGTTCGACCTGACAGAGGAGAACGCAGGGGACATCGCCGAGATCTGTGCGCGGCTGGAGGGGGTGCCACTGGCGCTGGAACTGGCAGCAGCGCGCAGTCACCTGCTCTCCCCACAGGAGCTGCTCTGCCGCCTGGAGCATGGTTTGCAGGTGTTGACGGGAGGGAGGATGGATGCCCCAGAGCGACAGCAGACGCTGCGCAACACTCTAAACTGGAATGATGCCTTGCTCTCTGCCGATGAGCGAACGCTCTTTCGACGGCTGGCAGTCTTCGCCGGAGGGTGCACGCTGCACGCCGCAGAGGCCATAGCGGCGGCGCCTGGGGGGATGAGGATCTCCGTGCTGGACGGAGTCAGCTCGCTGATCGATAAAAGCCTGCTGAGCCAGCCCGACCAGGGCAGGGATGAGCGGCGGGTGTATCCATTAGAGATGATCCGGGCGTATGGGTTGGAATGGCTGGCAGATAGCGGAGAGCTCGAGCAGACACGCGACGCGCATGCAGCCTACTACCTGTCGCTCGCCGAAGAGGCCGAAGCGGTCGTGGCCGATTTCCAGCAAGGGGCGTGGCAGAAGCGGCTGGAACAGGAGCACGAGAATCTAGCGGCAGCGCTGCGGTGGCTGCTGGAGCGCCGTCAGATAGAGGAGGCTTTGCGACTGGCGGCAGCACTGGAGCAGTTCTGGTTGCTTGGGGACTATGTGAGCGAGGGTTGTAGCTTCCTGGAACAGGCATTGGAGGCATCCAGTGACAGCAATGTGCCTATCTCAACACAGGTGAGGGCAAAGGCCCTCCGGGTCGCCGGCTATCTCGTATACAACCAGCAAGACCTTGAGCGTGCAACCTATCTCCTTGAAGAAAGCGAACGTCTGAGTCGACAACTTCAAGACAAGACAGGCATCTCGGCCGCCTTGAACTACCTTGATGTCATCAAACATCATCGTGGTGATCTACCTGTGAGGGCGACAGAACCACTTTCTCCACCCGCGTATGAAGCCCTGACGGCACGTGAAGTCGAGGTGCTGCGCCTGCTGGCAATTGGATTGAGCAACAGCCAGATCGCCGAGCGCCTCATCCTGAGCCCGCACACCGTCAATGGGCATATCCAATCGATCTATGGTAAGCTGGGCCTGAATTCGCGCAGCGCTGCCACACGCTATGCTCTTGAACACCATCTCGCATAAGGAAACGATAGCAGGACATGGCTCCTAGGAGGACGTAGCAGATGTCAAACCAGTCCAATGAGAACCCGATCTCTCACACCGATCCGCCTGTCAAGGATAAAGTGGACGAGCAGGCGAAGGTGGCGATCTCGACGAGCGGCGAACCAGAGACAGCGTTGAAGACCAGCTATTACCTGTTGATGCTCTACGCAGCACTGTTCGGTTCCGGCGCATCCCTGCTCGCGGCGGCATACATCACGCTCTACAACTGGGGTATCAACTTCTTTAAGCAGCCGAGCCTGGTGGTACTCAACATCAACATCTGGCCGCTGGTCCTGTTGACCGTGGCTGGTGTGCTGCTCGGCCTGGCTATTAAGTTCTTCGGACAGCACGCGGGATTGGGAGTTGCCCAGGGACAATACGCTAAGTCGGGCCGCATCATCCCCCGCTATGTGCCCAGCATCATGCTTGAGGCATTTATAACGCTGTGGAGCGGCGCTGCTGTTGGCCCTGAGGGTCCACTTGTGTTTCTGAGCGGGGGAGTTGGAAGTTTCATCGCTGAACGACTCAAGCTCGAGAAAGATGACGTACCGCTGCTCGTCTACAGCGCCATCGCCGGTGCCTTCGGCGGGTTCTTCGGCTCACCAGTCATTGGGGCAGTCGGCGCCTATGAGTATATGTTCATCAAGGAGCTCAATTTCTACCGCCACGTGATCCCCGGGCTCATCGCCGCTGCTTTTGGCTACGGCGTCTACTTCGCACTCTTGCACACGTCGTACTTAGGAATCTACAGCTTCCCGAACTATGCGTCTCCCAGGGTAATCGACCTGGTGTGGGCTCTCCTGGTCGGGGTCATCGCCGGGATCATCGGGATCCTGTTCAAAGTGGTCTTCGGCGTGATGCACATCGTCTTCGCCCCGCTGAAACCACGTCCGGTCATCTGTGCCATTGCGGGCGGAGTGATCATCGGCCTAATCGGCTCGTTCCTCCCATTGACGCTCTACTCCGGCCAGAATCAGCTGCTACAAATCATCCATAACCCGGCCGCCTACAGCGTGGGGTTGCTGCTCCTGTTCGTAGTAGTCAAGGCCTTGCTCACAAGCACGTCGTTTGCCACGGGCTTCGACGGTGGTCCTGTCTTCCCGTTACTCTTCATGGGTGGCACGCTGGGCCTGGCGATCTCCCAGGTTTTAACGTTCATTCCGCAGGGTGTAGGGGTGTCTGCGGGGATGGCAGGCCTCGCATGTGCTGGCTTCCCCATTCCCCTGACGGTGGCCCTGCTGCTCGGACTCCTGGGGGGGCAACCCGACCTGTTGCCGGTGATTGCCATCGGGGCCGTGACTGGCTTCCTGGTATCGAAGGCGCTCACGCCCCTGCTGCCGAAACGCCGCTCGCAGTCGGCCGGCGGGGGTGAAGCCCAGACGACCTGAGGAGGTGGTAGACCATCTACCGACTGACCCCGGTCGACTTGATCGCTGCTAGTGCGAGCGTCTCTCATAATGAGGAGGTTCAAGCGGACCGGGAATCGGAGGAGTAACAACGCGACAACGAAGATGCAGCCGAATATTTCTGGAAATAGGGGCACTAAAATGAGATCCACTAATGAGAACGAAACGGGTACGTCCGGCGAGCAAGAGAAACAGCCCGGCGCTGGACCGAAAAAAATAAGAATACATCCGCGTTGGATTGCAATCCTGTGCCTTGTCGCTATTGGTGTGCTGTATGCGCTCCTTCCGACAAAAGTTAGTATTGGCCCGGTCTGGACCTTACTGGCAATTGAAGTCGTGTTCTTACTCCCCTTCATGATTGCAACATTGACCAGGCGTAGGGTTTCGCTCGTCACGCTCAGGACCGGTTCCTTGATCCTGCTCGGGATCGTAACCCTGACATTAGCCGTGGGGATTGGACACTTGATCACGACCTTGAAAGGTGATGTCAATGGGCTTAACTTGATTCGCTCTGGGCTGCTGCTGTATGGTTTCAACATCCTCATGTTCGCTTTATGGTACTGGGAAATTGATGGAGGAGGACCGGACATGCGCCAGCAGTCCGGCCATCAAGCGGCTGACTTCATGTTTCCCCAGCAGATGGGCGGAAATGATGGAAACTGGACACCACATTTTTTTGATTACCTCTACCTGGCCTTTACCGGGGCAACGGCTTTTAGTCCAACGGATACAATGCCCCTGTCACATCGTGCCAAATTTCTCATGATGCTTGAGGCAACCCTTGCGCTGATCATCATTTCGTTTGTTGTCTCTCGTGCAATCAACATTATATGAAGAAGCAAGAACAGCAGCTCCTCTTCATACATAATTAGCACTGCCACAAGGAGTAAACCATGAGTACGGAACAGCTTCATGAAATAATGTTGCAGCTCGACGACATACAAGACCTTTTTGCGGACCCGGAACCAGGCTCAGACAGGTATGTTTCGGGAATGGACTACCTGTACAGTGAAGTCAGGATCCATGTCAGAGTCCTCAAACGGCCTGATAAGTTCAAGGTGACCATTGAACTCCCACAGGGAAAGATCACAGAAGGCCTATTTGAAAGAACCAGGGCGAAGATAAGGCGGTACTGCCAGTTCAAAGCCGAGCAAAGCCACAAGGAGCTGATTGTACTACGCCACCAGGGAATCGATGCGCTCAGGAGGAGTATCGTTGTGGCGGTGATTTGTCTAGTGCTGGGGGGCATTGCTACCGTGCTCTCGCAGTCGGGAATTCATAGCGCACTGCAAGCATTGTTTCTGTTCATAGCAGCGTTTTTTGTTTTAGGCGCAGGCTGGGTTGCATTGTGGATGCCATTTGAGTACTTTCTCTACGATGGGTGGCCTTTCCAGCAGAATATACGCATTTATGAACAGATTGCAAATGCTGATATCGTTATCAGGGAGAGCTCAGGAGAAAGGTGAACATATCTGGAGATAGAGAAACCCAAGATACGTAGAGGCCCTTTCTCCCGCGCAAACTGTCTTCTCGTTATGCTGAATGCTGCTCGTCGTAAATACGATGGATCGGAACGACTCTCCCACTTTGGGGGTCTTCCGCTTGCTTTTCCTTCACCTCTTCTGCTCTTTGCTCGACCCACAGCAGGCTATGAGTGACATCTTCTGGCATGTCATAACCAGATCCTCCTTCCGCCAGTTCTTGCTGGAGTTCTTGCAAGTAGAGGCGCATAAAGGCGATGCGGCGCTCTGCCATTGCCCGCCCCGTTGCCGTCGTCATCACTTCCTGGAGCTTGAAGAGCTTCGTGAAGAAGCGGTCGAGCAGATAGCGCTGCCCATCCGGAACTCGCCAAAGTGCGAACGGGTCGTCAGAATGGTAGGTCCTGGCCTCGGGCCAGCGCCCGTGCTTGCTGGTCATAGCCCAGCGCATCACCCCGCTCGCTCCCAGGCTGTCCAGGCGATCAGCGTCATAAAGCACTCGTGCTTCAAGCGTCGCAGGTTCGACGCCGTGACGATAGCTATGGGCCAGGATCGCGTTCACAATCGCGTGGTGGGTATCATCGGGAAGGTCATACGCAGCCAGCAGTTTCGTAGCAAGCGCAGCAGAGCGTTTGGTATGTGATCGCGTAGGGCCATGGGTTGTGCGTCCAACATCATGCAGCAACGCTGCCATCCCGACGACGAAGCCATCGGCGTGTTCCTGCTCCGCCAGGTGCAAGGCGAGATGATAGACCCGCTGGACGTGCTCCCAGCCGTGTGCCAGATCAGTGAAACCGGCGAAGCGGGCCTGTACCTCTGTCGCGACCGCCGCCAACATGTGGATTGCTTGTTCTGATATCTCCATGTTTGAAGACCCCTTACCGTCTAACCTGCCTTTTATAGTCCTTTGTTCTCTGTAGCTGTGGGTGGCTTCCTGGTACTTTGGCTACGACTTGCTGGTCGTTTGGTCGTCGTTGATTGACCTGGCGGTCGTTTGGTCGTCGTTGATTGACTTGCTGGTCGTTTCGTTGCAGCCGGTTTTCGCGCAGCCGCTGTCTTTTGTGCAGGTGTCCTCCCCGGAGTCGTCGCTGTTGGTGCAGGTTCCGTTTCAGTAGCGGTCTCGTTGTCTTGCACTACTTCTTCTCCGGACCTTGCCATGACCTCCTCTACGAAAGGAGGCTTTTGCTCTTCATCTGTGGAAGTTGAGGTTCCTGTTTCAGGCGACGCTGATGCGGTGCCTATGCCGCTTTCCACCTGAGGCAAAGCAGTGGCCTGGCCGGTTAAAGTGGTGATCTCTCCCTGATCCTCCTGCTCAGGCGAAGCCAGTTGTCTCCCATTTGAGCTAACGATGCTGCTCTCCAGTTCAGATAGCTCTTGTTGGGGCTCAGGCTCTGCGCTTTGTGGAGGCGCAGCAATTTCAGGCTCCAGGTTCTGGGCGCGAACTTCCGCCAAATGTGCTTCAAGTGTGTGAAGAGAGGTGCTTCGCGCCTCCAGTCGCGCCTGTGCTTTCGACTGCTTTTTCTGCGCCTTCTTGAGATCCTTTTTCGCCTCCTCGATTTCCAGCATCAGCTTCGCTTCTTGCCTGGCTTGTTTCTTTTTTCGTTTCAACTCCTCCTCGGCGGGTGCAGAGGGTTTGTCACTTGCTGTTTTTGCCATGGTTCACTCCTTGATGATTGCTTAATACACTTCAGGGACATGGTGGTAGGCTCGCTCTGGTTCTTTATACCCGTTGGGCGACTGTCGCTTGCCAAGCTTGATCTCTTCGTCCGGGAGGTCCTTATAAGGGATCAGGCTCAAGATGTGCGCGATGCAGTTCAAACGCGCGCGCTTCTTCACATTCGAGTTGAGGACATACCAGGGGGAGGCAGGGGTATCGGTGGCCTCGAACATGGCATCTCTGGCCAGGGAGTAGTCGTACCAGCGTCGATGCGATTCCACATCCATGGGGCTAAGCTTCCAGATCTTCCTGCCGTCGTGAATCCTGGCCTTGAAGCGGCGGTCTTGCTCTTCCTCGCTGACTTCCAGCCAGTACTTGATCAAGATAATGCCTTGCTCAACGATCCACTGCTCAGCGACCGGAGTTTTCTGGAGGAATGTCTCGTATTCCTGGTCGGTGCAGAAGCCCATCACATGCTCGACGCCAGCCCGGTTGTACCAGCTGCGGTCGAAAATGACGATTTCGCCCGCCGCAGGGAAATGTGCCATATAGCGTTGGAGGTACATCTCGGTTTTCTCACGCTCCGTTGGCTTGGGCAGCGCCACGTGCCTGAAGACGCGCGGGCTGACCCTTTCCCTGATACGCTTGATGGTGCCTCCTTTGCCCGCTGCGTCACGCCCCTCAAAGATGATGATCACCCGCAATCCCTCGTGCACCACCCAGCGCTGCAACTTCACCAGTTCGACCTGCAGCTTCGCCATCTCTTGCTCGTACGCTTTCCGTTTCATTTTGCCAGGTTTCTCTTCCTGGTTCTTTTCATTGTCTTTGGACATCATGTATCACCTTTCTGCTGAAACGTATCACCGATACCTTCGTTGCTCCGCACATAACCATCCAGCATCACTAGAGTGATTTCAAAGCCGGTTTTTCAGCGTCCCAAGAGACGCGTCGCCTGCGGCGGCGAGGTTAAAAAAGCGACTTTCTGGGGACACCCCAGACCCCGGCAAAGGACTTCGTCCTCTGCACTTCTGTTTTCCGCAATTTTCACGTCACTTCGTCTATGGCTGCGCCACCGCAGCGGCTGATACCGTTTCCACCTCGGCGTCAGATGACTCCGCAGAACGTCGCCGGAAGATCTTCACAATCTCAGTCAACCACAGGATCAACGAACTTACGGCGATGGAGATGATCCACTGCTGGATCGCCAGGTCAGCTGTGCCGAAGATTTTTTGCATGAAGTTCGGCACGGTCACCAGGAATATCGCCAGCAGCGACCACCCGCACATTTGCAGCAAGCGGTGGCTCTCCAGCGTCTCCCGGCTGAACACCGAAAGCAAATCGTTATTGGTCTCCAGTGCGAAGAAGATGCTGGCGAGCGAGAACGTGATTATGCCCATCGTTTGGGCGGCCCCGAAGCTCAAATGCGGGACAGCTACAGCATATTGCATCACGCCAAGCGTGCACGCCGCAATGACCAGCCCGGCGATAATCAGCCGCGTGAAGAGCCGGGTGGGCAAGATACGTTCACCAGCTTTGCGTGGGGCTCGCTGCATCAGACCCGGCGTCGGATTCCCCATGCCAAGGCCGATGGAGAGGAAGACGTCGATCGTGAAGTTGATCCACAGCACCTGCAAGGGCAAGAAAGGGACGCCTTGCAGGATGTTGAAGAGCGCCGCTCCCAGGAAGGTGGCGATGAACGCGAACAGGGAGCCCATCTGGAAGCGGATGTACTTCAGCAGGTTATCGTAGAGCGCACGCCCGTTCTCTACTGCGTGGATGATGGTGGCAAAGTTGTCGTCAGTGAGAATCATCACCGCGGCTTCTTTGGCCACATCGGTGCCGGTGATGCCCATGGCCACCCCGATGTCGGCCTTCTTGAGAGCCGGGGCGTCGTTGACGCCATCTCCGGTCATGGCCACGATCTTGTCCTTTTTCTTCAAGACCTCGACCAGCCGCACCTTGTGCTCAGGGGTGACGCGAGCAATTACGCCGATCTCGTCGACCTGGCGCAACGCTTCGTTGTCGCTCAAGGCGGCGAAGTCCGCGCCGGTCATCGCCCGACCCGGAATGCCCAACTGCCCTGCGATGGCGGCAGCGGTGACGGCATGGTCGCCAGTGATCACGCGGATCTGGATGCCGGCCGATCGCGCTTTGGCGATCGAGGCTTTGGCCTCGGGCCGTGGCGGATCCACGATGCCGACCAAAGCCAGCATAGTCAGATCGCTCACCTGCGAGAGCAGGTCACCAGAGGGATCGAAGCTGGCCGGGTCGAGATCGCGGCGCGCGACGGCCATCACGCGCAGGCCTTGCTTACCCAGACGCTCATTATTGCTGACGAATTCGCTGCGTACAGTATCAATCGGCGCAACCTGCTGCTGGGCATCCAGTCCGTGGGAGGAGCGGACCAGCAACTGGTCGGGCGCGCCTTTGACGAAGCAGCGAATCACCTCACGCCCATCGTCGCCTTGCATGCGGTGAAAGGTCGCCATCAGTTTGTAGGCCGCGTCGAATGGCACCTCGGCCACCCTGGGGTATTCCTGGCGGGTCGTGACGGCATCAATGCCGCCCTTGGCAGCCAGTACGACGAGCGCACCCTCAGTGGGATCGCCAACCAACTCACCGTCCTGTGCTACAGCGTCAGAGGCCAGTGCCATCGGCAAAAAGTAGGGGTCGAGGTCGATGCTGGTCTTACCGCCTACTCGGGTGACCTGGCCGACAGTGGAGTAGCCGCCGCCGGTGATGGTGTAGCGCTGGCCGGGGATCACCATCTCAACGGCCGTCATCTGGTTGAGGGTCAGCGTGCCCGTCTTGTCCGAGTTGATGGCAGATGTCGCGCCGAGTGTTTCGACCGAACGCAGCCGCTTTACAATCGCGCCAATTTTCGCCAGGGCCGTCGTGCCGTTAGCCAGCAAGAAGGTGACCACCGCCGGCAGGCCGGTCGGGATGGCCGAGAGCGCGAACGCGACGCCGGCAAGTAAGAGTGTGTTTACAGATTGACCATTACGAAAATAGCCGAGCGCGAGGAACAGAGCCAGCGCCACCAGGGCAATGACGATAATCTGGTTCGTGAGGGTATCGAGCTGTTTGGTGAGCGGGGTTTTCTCAAGCTTCGTGCTCTGCAACATGCCTGAGATGTGCCCGACTTCGGTCGCCATCCCCGTTGCAGTGACGACAATATCCCCTGTCCCCCGCGTCACTTCAGTATTCATGTACGCCATGTCGACCCGGTCACCCAGTGGAGTATCAGCTTTATCTACCGGCGCCACCTCTTTGGGCACCGGAGCGCTCTCGCCGGTGAGAGCTGACTCGCCAATCTCCAGGGTGGCTGCCCGGATGATGCGGCCATCGGCGGTCACACGGTCTCCGGCTTCTAGCAAGACGATGTCGCCAGGGACGATTTGCTCCGCCGGGAGCTCCGTCACCTGGCCATCACGGCGCACCTTCGACTTGACAATCATCATCTTCTGCAAGGCGGCTACGCTCGCCTCGGCCTTGCCTTCCTGGCGCAGTGCCAGAACAGCGTTGAAAAGCGTCAGCACCACCAGGAGCAGGGCCGTGCCCCATTGCTGGATAATGAGGCTGGCGATGGCAGCCACCAGCAGCAGGATCTGCATGGGGTCCTGGTACTGGCGCAGGAAGGCACGCCAGCCGGGTTCCTTCTGCTCCTCCGTGAACTTGTTAGGGCCGAACTTCTTCAGGCGGCTCTCGGCTTCCGCCTGACTCAGCCCGGTCGCGGCATCAACGCCCTGTTCTTGCAAAGCGTCCTCGATACTGAGGGTGTGCCACGCAGGACCCTGACCTGGCGCACTGGCGGCAGATGAGGTCGATGTAGTCATAGTTCCCTCCTTGACGATGAGATGAAATAAAACCTGAGATCCTCTTCTTCTCAACCACAAACCCGGCTCGGGTCAGGAATCCAGCATCATACCACTCCTGATATTCCAGTCGGATAGACCGATTGCTGCATTGGAAACCTGGCACATCATATTGGATAAGAACTATTGTAGTCGAAAACGTGCGAAAAAGCTATTCCCCACAGGGTATAGAAAGGGTATAGTTTAGGGCGGCGTAAAAATCTTGTAATATGGATGTGATACAATCGTGATGTGCCAGGTGAACTCTTAACCAAAGAGGATTCTAAAATGCCGACCATGCCATGTCCTTGATCCAGGCCAAAGTGTATCGACCACGCAGCCGCAGCGATCTGATCCCACGAGCCCGCCTGCTCGAGCTACTGATCGAGCACCTGCCGCCCCAAGCGCACCTGGTGCTGGCCAGCCGCTCAGATCCGCCGCTGCCGCTGGCCAGGTGGGTGGCCAAGGGGTACCTGCACGAACTGCGCCGCGC
>Ga0187846_10000957_pt1 | contig 16552 bp, 18 predicted proteins | sample TC_taG_FD_161473 | JGI IMG/M metagenome (GOLD analysis project Ga0187846, IMG submission 161473) | Biofilm microbial communities from the roof of an iron ore cave, State of Minas Gerais, Brazil - TC_06 Biofilm (v2) | ecosystem: Environmental > Terrestrial > Deep subsurface > Cave > Wall biofilm...
GACGACTGCGGGCTCACCCCGAGCGGGCACCCGAGCAAGCCGCGGCCATGTGGTACGAGCGTATGACGAAAGCACTGGCACGGCGCGGGATGCGGAAGCCTCCGACCCAAACGCCGCACGAGTTTTCGCGGGCCATCTCCGACGGGCAACTAAAGATGAAGGTTGACGACTTCACTGAAGCCTATGAATCGGCAAGATTTGGCCGCTCCTGCGAAGACGTGAGGCGCCTGCCGGAGCTGTTGGGAGAAATTGAAGTGGCGGCACGGAAATGAGCTGGGCTTAAGACCCTGAGAGCCGCCCGGCGACCTAGAACCGCCAGATCACGCCGCCGCCCGCGAAGAAGTTGTGCTGCCGGGTCTTGCCTGTCGACGCCGCCGGAAAGTCAGGCTCACCCGCCCAGTAGTCGCGAGCTTCTCCTCGAATGAGTAGATGCGTTTTGAGCTTTACGTCCAGGCCGAAACCAAACTGCATCACACCCGAGGTGGTAGCCTTGCCGGTGTTGGGCGCGCCGTAGATTGTGACGCCGTTTTGCGTGATATGTCCGAACCCTCCGCCGACACTTCCCCACGGAGAAACCGAGGTTGTCGGGAACAGGTTCACACGCACCCCCGGAGTTACAAACAGTGCGCTGTAGTCCTTGGGCACCAGGCCCGGTCCCCCCGAATGAAGATCCTCATCCGGGTTATACAGGGCCATCACCTCCCCGGAGACGGAGTAAATCTGGCGGAGGATCACGCGCCGCGAGTAGCCTCCTTCGAAGCTGAGGCCATCGCCGAAGCGAATGAAGGGGTCAAAGAAGCTCGCGCCTTGAATCGCCTGCTTGCTGAGGAAGGTGCGTCCGACCACGGCGCTCACTTCATTTTTCTCGTCCTGGGCGACCGCCAACCCGGCAAACAAGCACACCGCTGCCAGGATCGCAGCGAAGAGTCCTCTCTCGGACATTTTTCCTCCTGAGAAGTAATAGTTCATCATGAAGGCGGTAAGCCTTAGCGTAGCACGATAGCGGCCTGTTTCATCCCCAAGGTACTACCTTTTGTGGTGCCTGTGGTCACTGGTAGTGCAAGATGCGCCGGACCGCGGACGCGTTCGCCGGGCGATGCTAAAATAGTCAGATTGCATGCCGGTTAAGGAACTCTCAGTTTCCCAGTCTGTTTGCAGAACCTCTGACACCAAAGCTGCCGGACCAACCAAGGTAGGCTTTGTCAGCCTGGGCTGCCCGAAAAACCTGGTCGACAGTGAAGTCATGATGGGCCTGCTGGCCCGGGCCGGGGCGGAGCTTACCCCGCGTGCCGAGGATGCCGACGTGATCGTGGTCAATACCTGCTCCTTCATCGAGAGCGCGCAGCAGGAGTCGGTGAACACGATTCTGGAGGTGGCCGGGCACAAGAACGGGGGCAAGGCGAGGAGACTGGTCGTCGCCGGGTGTCTGGTAGAGCGCTTCCGCGACGAAATCCGGAAGAATATTCCCGAGGTTGACGCCGTAGTCGGTACCGGCGAACTGCAGAACATCCTGGCGGCAACCGGAGTTGCTCCGGCCGAGGCTCCGCGGAATTCGCCGTTTGTGGTTCTGCCCTCGCGGCCCGAAGGAGATGCTCGCGCGGCGCAGGGCCGCTTCTCGCGCGAGTCCTGGGACGGCGCCATCGCCGACCTGCCCAACTATCTCTACGACGACACGACACCGCGCCTCCTGACAACGCCAAAGCATTCGGCGTACATCAAGATTGCCGAGGGGTGCGACCACCCTTGCAGCTTCTGCATCATTCCCCAGCTGCGCGGACAGTTCCGCTCGAGGAGGTTTGAATCGGTTGTCGCCGAGGCGGAGAGGCTGGCACACAGTGGCGTCCGAGAGATCACGCTCATTGGTCAGGACACGACCTGCTACGGAGAAGATTTCGGCCTGAAAGACGGTCTCGCGCTTCTGCTGGAAAAGCTCGCTCGCATCGATGATCTCCGCTGGATTCGCTTCCTCTACGCCTATCCCAACAAGATCACCGGCAAACTGCTGGAGACGATCGCCAAGCATGAAAAGCTCTGTTCTTACATGGATGTGCCTCTGCAGCATGCCTCTGCGTCGGTTCTGAAGCGAATGAAGCGAGGGGGTGGAGCAGATGTCTTCCTGCGCTCCATCGCCAAAATGCGACGCGTGATCCCGGGCCTGACCCTGCGCACGTCGTTCATCGTCGGCTTCCCTGAAGAAACCGAGAGGGACTTCGAAGGGCTCTGTGACTTTGTCCGCGACGCGCAATTCGACTGGATGGGCGCGTTTGCGTACTCGGACCAGGACGGCGCCAGCGCCTATTCTCTCGACAAGAAACTGCCGGCCCGCGAGATCGAACACCGCCGCAAGCATCTGATGAGCATCCAGCGCCAGATCAGCAGGAAGAAAAAGAAGTCGTTGATTGGACGGGAATTCGAGCTGCTTTTGGAAGGAACGTCCGAAGAAAGCGACCTGTTGCTCGAGGGCCGCACCCCCATGCATGCCCCGGAGATCGATGGCAAGGTCTTGGTGAACGACTTCCCTGAAGACATTGACCCCGTGCCCGGCCAGTTTTACCGTTGCCAGATCACCGAGGCTCACGACTACGATCTGGTCGCAAAGATCGTTTAGAGTCCGCCATCACGCCGCCAGGACTTCCCTTACAATACGAGGTGTCATGCCGCGCAAGCGAGCCGTCAAACTCCGCTGTCCGATCTGCAAAAAGCCTGTGCAGAGTGCCGATGCAGAGTTTCCCTTTTGCAGCGAGCGCTGTCGCACGTTTGATCTCGGCAAGTGGGCCAGCGGGGCGTACGTGATCACGTCTCCGGCGGCCGATACCGCCGAGGCAGTCCCCGACGCTCAGCTTGACGATTCTGACGCTGACCGATGAAGCCTCTCGCCGGATCCACAGCCCCAGCTGGTAGCGCCAACCCTTCGGGTCGAGACGCTCCTTCAGGAAAGGCTCCAGTCGTCGCGGGGGCATCCCGCGCGCCATTGTGGGCAACGCTCGTCGCGACGCTTTTCGGAATTGGCCGTATTCGCCCCGGCCCCGGAACCTGGGGATCGGCGGCCACCGCGCTGCTTTGGGCTGCTCTGGCCCGGGCCGTTGCGCCATCAGTGCACACGCCGCTGGCCATCGCGCTGGCTATCGTCGTGACTCTGATTGGCATTCCTGCAGCTACACGAGTTGCCCGTTCGACCGGAGCAAAAGATCCTCAGTTTGTCGTGATCGACGAAGTTGCCGGACAACTGGTCGCATTGATCGCGGTTCCCCTTGCGTGGAAGCCTTTTCTCGCGGGTTTTATACTTTTTCGTGTCTTCGACATCCTGAAGCCTCCTCCCATCCGGCAACTCGAGGCCCTTCCCGAAGGCACCGGCATCGTGGTCGACGATTTGGCCGCCGGGCTCTACGCTTTGGTCGTCATGCATCTCTTGCTGCACTTCGGTCTTCTAAAATAGATAAGATAGAGTCGGGTGCCAGGGACTCACCCGCAAGTCACCTCATGGGATTCTCCGATCGTATCCTCGGCAAGAAGAATGTGAATGGCGGACCGCGCATTGAGTCGGTGTCGCCTGCCGCGGCGTTGACCGGTGGTGAGGTGCGGATTGCGGGATCGGGATTGCATCCGCAGGAATTGCGCCGGCCGCGTGTGCAATTCGGCGACGTGGAAGGTTCAGTCGTCGTCAGCTCCGACTCGTTTCTGGTCGCACGCGTTCCAGAAGGTGCGACCTCGGGGCCAGTCGTCGTCGCCACCAACGGTCATGTGAGCAACGCGCAAACAGTAAAAGTTGCGGTTCCCATCGCCGAAAACCTGCATCCGGTCACCAGTCCCGCGCTTGACGCCGAAGGAAACATCTACGTGACCTTCTCCGGTTCACGCGGGCAGAAAGTTCCCGTCGCCGTTTTCAAGATCGATACAAACTATGCGGTGAAGCCGTTTGTGGCCGAAATGATGAACGCCACCGCCATCGCCTTCGATCGGCAAGGTCAGATGTACGTTTCTTCCCGCTACGACGGCGCGGTGTATCGCGTGGCGCCCAACGGCTCCATGACTACCTTCGCCGAGGGCATGGGAGTTGCCACGGGAGTGGCCTTCGACCGCGAGCAGAATCTTTATGTCGGCGACCGCAGCGGTACGATCTTCAAAATCGGGCGCGACCAGCAGATGTTTGTCTTCGCGACGCTCGAGCCCAGCGTGTCGGCGTATCACTTTGCCTTCGGACCTCAGGGCGATCTGTTCGTGACCGGGCCCACGACTTCGAGCTTCGATGCCGTTCATCGTATCGATCCGCATGGCACCGTACGTACGTTCTATCGCGGCCTGGGGCGCCCGCAAGGCCTGGCGTTTGACGCGGTCGGCAACCTCTACGTTGCGGCGTCCCTCTCCGGCAAGCGCGGGATCGTTAAGATCACTGCCGAGGGCAAAGCGTCGCTCGAAGTCGCCGGACAGGGATTGGTCGGCCTCGCCTTCGCTCCGGGCAAGTCGGTCGTGCTGGCCACCAACGGCGCCGTGCATCATCTCTCGTGGAACATTCAGGGCCTTGCGCTGTTGCCGGAGTAGCGGCGCTGAGCTGGTTCCGGACCGATCCCGCATCGACGTATCGTCCGCGCTTTTCATTTACACTTCTACCCGTGAACGCCGAGATCATTGCGGTAGGTTCCGAATTGCTGACTCCCTACCGCATCGACACCAACTCGCTCTACCTCACCGAACAGCTCAACCAGCTTGGCGTTGAGGTCATTCACAAGAGCGTTGTTGGAGATGACCTCCGCCATCTTGTGGCTGCGGCACAGCACGCGTGCTTTCGCTCGGAGATTGTTGTGTTCAGCGGCGGACTCGGGCCCACTGAAGACGATCTCACCCGCGAAGCAGTGGCCGAGGCCCTGGGAGTCTCGTTGCAGCGTGATCCGGCCATTCTTGCGCACGTCGAGCGGCGCTTCGCCGCGCGCGGTTGGAAGATGACCCCCAACAACGCAAAACAGGCCGACGTTCTGGAGGGAGCAACCGTTCTGGCGAATGCAAACGGCACCGCTCCGGGACAATGGCTCAGCGGCAAATTCGACGGACGCGAGCGGATCGTTGTGTTGCTGCCCGGGCCCCCGCATGAGCTGAAAGCTCTGTTCGAAGCGGAAGTGCGCGAGCGGCTGCGGGAGAAGCTGCCTCCGGCGTTCATTGCCACGCGTGTCCTAAAGGTCGCCATGCTGGGGGAATCCCACGTCGACGCCCGTGTCGCGCCCATCTACAAGCGCTTTGCCGACGTGCAGACGACGATCCTCGCCGGCGCGGGGGAGATTGAACTGCATTTCAAGTCCCGCGCCTCGACGCACGACGCCGCGCAAGCCCGCGTCGATGAAGCCGCCGACGCAGTCGAAGAAGAACTCGACGACGCTGTTTACTCCCGCAACGGCGAGTCCCTGGAGCAGATCGTCGGCTACTGGCTGCAGATGAGGAACGCGACCCTGGCGGTGGCCGAGTCGTGTACTGGCGGACTTCTAGGCGAGCGCATCACCTCAGTCAGCGGGAGTTCGCGATACTTCAAGGGTGGCGCGATCGTGTATTCGAACGAATTGAAAACTGAGCTGGCGGGCGTGCCGGCCGTCATGATTGAGCGTCACGGCGCCGTCAGCCGCGAAGTAGCCGCTGCCCTGGCAGAGGGAATCCGCTATCGCGCGGAGTCGACGCTCGGTGTCGGCATCACCGGAGTCGCTGGACCCACAGGCGGAACCGATGCGAAACCGGTGGGACTGGTCTATCACGCGCTGGCCACCGACGGTGGCACGGAAGTGATTGAGCGCAACTTTCCCGGCGACCGCAAGCGCATCCGGCGGTTTGCGACGACCTTAGCGCTCGACATGGTGAGGAAAAAGCTGATGTAGCAACGAGTCGCAAGCTTTCGCTGCTCGCTGCATAGCAATCCATTACCGTCTTTATGCGGGTCTTCATCGCCATCGACATCGACGACGCCATCCGTGAGCGGATTGCCCGCTTTATGGACGGGGTGCGCGGATTCGCGCCGGATGCGCGCTGGGTGCAACCCGAGGCGCTGCACATCACGCTGAAGTTCATCGGCGAAAAGCCCGACGATGCCGTCGAGGAAATCAGGAAAGGACTTGCAACCATCCGGCACGTCGCGGTCGACCTTCAGTTTCGCGGCTACGGTTTTTTCCCCAGCGCCAGGGCGCCGCGAGTTTTCTGGATCGGCATCGTGGCGGGCCCGCTTTTGGGGTCGCTGGCTGCGCTGGTCGACGAGACGATGTCGTCGCTGAAAATTCCAAAAGAGGATCATGCCTACAGTCCGCATTTGACGCTGGCCCGCGGCGCGGGAAGCTCGGGGTCGCCGCGCTGGCGCAGGGGTGATCGCGCGAACGCGGCGTTTCAGCGCCTGCAGGAAAAACTCGCCGCTTTGCCCACTCCCGAGTTTGGTACCATGACAGCCCGCGAGTTCTTTCTCTATCAGAGCCGGCTGTCGCCGAAGGGGTCAAGGTACACGAAGCTGGCAGGATTCGCGTTGCACTAGGCGCGTCACATATGTCCGTGCTTCTCATCGCCGTCACCAGCTACCTCCTCGGGTCCATTCCGTTTGGCTACATTCTCGTCCGCGTCTTTCGGGGCGAGGACGTTCGCCAGAGCGGCAGCGGCAACATCGGAGCGACCAATGTCTCCCGCAGGTCACCTGCTCTGGGCGCGCTCACACTTGTTCTCGACGCGCTAAAAGGCAGTGCCGCGGTTTGGCTGGCCTATTGGCTGTCAGGACGCATGCGAGGCGCATCCCCCAGTAGCGTGTCTCTGGCAGCCTTCAGCGCCGTTGCCGGCCATATGTTTCCCCTCTGGCTGGGCTTTCGTGGGGGCAAGGGCGTGGCCACGGGACTGGGAGCGTTCGCCATGATCGCGCCAAAGCCTGTGCTCGTTTCGGCGGCGATCTTTGCGGTCGCGGTGTTGTTGTTCCGCTACGTGTCGCTGGCATCCGTTGTTGCCGTGGCCGCATTTCCCCTGGTCGTTTTTGAAATGCATGGTTACGGGGGCTACCGGCTGGCTCTGGCGTTCATGATCGCCACTTCCCTGCTCATTATCCTAAGACATCACGAAAACCTTCGCCGCCTGGTCGCAGGAACGGAGAGCCGTTTGGGAGCGGCGCGCAAATGAGCGAAATCGCAGTCATCGGCGCTGGCGCCTGGGGGACCGGGCTGGCGATCGTCCTGGGGCGTCGCGGAGCGCATCACGTACGGTTGTGGGCGCACGAAAAGGAAGTTTGCGAATCCATCGCTCAACGTGGTGTGAATGAAAACTTTCTTCCAGGTCTGCCAATCCCTCACGCCGTCACGCCTACCAACGATCTCCAGCAGGCGATTACCGGCGCGTCGATTGTGGTGAGTGTCATGCCCTCGCAGCACTGCCGCCGCTTGTTCACCCGGATGCAGCCCTATCTTGACACCCAAACCATGATTGTCAGCGCTACGAAAGGGCTGGAGGAAGATTCCCTGCTGCGTATGAGCGAAGTGATTGGGCAAACGCTCACGGGGAGCGACACCGCTCTTCACGTCGGTGCCTTGAGCGGACCTTCGTTCGCCGCCGAAGTAGCCCGCGGAGATCCAACCGCCATCACCATCGCCTCCCGCGACGCCGACCTGGCGCGCTGCGTGCAGAAAGAATTCAGCGATCCCAGCTTCCGCGTCTACACCAATGACGACGTGGTCGGGGTGGAACTCGGCGGCGCTCTGAAGAACGTTGTGGCGATCGCGGCGGGGGTATCTGCGGGCCTTGGTCTCGGCCACAATTCGGTGGCAGCTCTCATCACGCGCGGCCTGGCCGAGATGACGCGCCTGGTCATTGCCTGCGGCGGACGCGCCGAGACCATGGCCGGCTTGGCTGGTCTTGGCGACCTGGTGCTAACGTGCACAGGCGGGCTTTCGCGCAACCGCAGTGTGGGCGTCGAACTTGGCCGCGGACGCAAGCTGCCAGAGATTCTCGCGGGCATGCACGGCATGGTTGCCGAAGGCATCTTCACCACCACAGCCGCGGTCGGTTTGGCGAAAGCCCGCGGCGTCGAGATGCCTATCACGGAGCAGATGCACGCCATCCTGCACCAGGGAAAATCTCCGCGCGAAGCAATTTATGAATTGATGACGCGCAGCGGCAAGAGCGAGACGGCAGGCCCTTAGTTGTTAGCTCTTGGCTAATACACCCCTGATTTGCTGCCTTTCGCGCTTTCGCTTGCTGCTGAATTGCCCTCTACGGTCTCAGACCACGCTTTTCCCTGCCAAACCCGCGCCAGACGGGCACTTCGCGGGGTACTTTGGTAATGACAATCTCTCTGGTTTTCGCCCTCCTCGCTCTCTTTCCACATTAAAATTCTGTAGATACCCGTGCAATCTGCCGCCACTTCGTCGACGGCGCTTGCCTCATGAGCCAAGGGATCAATTTGTCCAAGGCACCCAACCCGGCGCGCATCCCTATCCTTTACGTCATCCTCGGAGTGTTGCTGGTCATCAGCATCGTGCCCATGTATTTCTACTCGGCACAGGTGGAGGCCATCAATCGCGATCGCCTGAAGACCAATGAAATGCTGCTCCAGAACACGGTGACTCGATCGCTGGCCGACGATCTGGCGCAACACCAGCGCTCCCTGGAAATGATGCTGGCCAACCTCTCGTCGGCGATTCAGGTAGCCAGCGGAGGCGACATCGGCAGCAAGAACATCGAGGCTCCCGAGCTCCGGGCGCTTTTGGAAAATTTCGTCTCTTCCTCCGACGAAATCGCCTACGCGACCCTGCTCAATTCTGACGCCAAGGGCATCTCCGCCGGCCGCATCGCGCCCGATGCTTTTTTGCAGCGCGAAATGCAGCACGCCTTCGATGCTGCCCGCGATGGCCGCGCCTACAACGGGCAAGCGCTCGCGGTGGGTGACGGCAAGTCAGCACGCACGGTTCTGCTGGTCAGCAGCCCGGTCAGCTACGGCGGCCGTTTTCTCGGAATGCTGGGGGCAGTGGTGGATCTGCAGTTTCTTATCCGCCGCATGCAGGAAGTCAGCGGCGGCGGCCTCACTCCCTACGTAGTCGACGCACAGGGGCGCCTCGTCGCCGCCGGCGTCCCGCAGTACGCGACCGGCCAGGACATGAAGAACCTGGAAATCGTCCGCAACTTCGTCGACGCCGGCAACAAGGCGCAACTGGCTGCCACCAAGGAATTCACCGTCAGCGATGGTCGTGAGAGCGTCGAGATGCTGGGCACCTACAGCCCGGTCACCTCCCTCGATTGGGCCGTGGTCGTTCAAAAGCCGCGCCGCGAAGCCTATGCGGGCGTGTATGAAATGCAGCGTACGGCCCGCCTGCTGGCGATTCTTGCCGTGCTGCTGAGCATCGGTGTCAGCATCTTCGCCGCCCGCCGTATTACCAATCCCCTGGAAGTTCTGACCGAATCCAGCCGGGCGATCGCGCGTGGCGACTTTTCGCAACGCGTCCGCCTTTGGAGCCGCACCGAAATCGGCGAACTAGCCGAAACTTTCAACACCATGTCGCAGGAGCTCGAGCAATTCGTCGAGGACCTCAAGCGTGCCGCCGAAGAGAACCGCGCGCTGTTTCTGGGATCGATCCAGATGCTGGCCGGCGCGGTCGACGAAAAAGATCCCTATACGCGCGGCCACTCCGACCGCGTCACGCGCTACTCGCTGATGGTCGCCAAGGAAATGGACTTGCCGCCTGAGTTTCTTGAAACTCTGCAGATTTCCGCGCAACTCCACGACGTGGGCAAGATCGGCATCGAAGACCGCATCTTGAAGAAGCCGGGCGCGCTCACGGCCGAAGAATTTGAAGTCATGAAGACGCACACCACCAAAGGTGCCAACATTCTGCGCCCGGTGAAGCAGCTTGCTGAGATGCTGCCCGGCATCGAACTTCACCACGAAGCGCTCGATGGCCGCGGCTATCCCTATGGCCTCAAGGGTGATCAGGTTCCGCTGCTGGCGCGGGTCATCGCTGTAGCCGACACCTTCGATGCTCTCACTACCAACCGCCCTTACCAGCACGCGCACACGCCGGAAGAAGCGCTCAAGATCATCCAGAACCTGGCCGGCAAGCGCCTTGACCCGAAATGCGTGGCCGCTCTTCTGGCAGTCTATGAACGCGGCGAGATTCGCATCCAGCGCGTCGCTATCAAGAAGCCCGCCGACGCCGGTCCTACATCTGCAAGTGCGGCGCCGTCCGGGCCCGTGCCTCTGTCCGCGTCGGCGTCCGTTCAAGCCGCCCCTGTCTCTGTCGACCTCGAACGCACACGAGTCTAGTTGCGATCCTTCCGCCTACGCTTTCATTTCTTTCGACCTGCGCATGCCAAACGCAACTCACCCGACCGCTATAATGAACACTTGGAATTGCTATGATTCAAACTCTGTTCGGGAGCCTGGAAGAAGAGAAAAAAACAGGATTCTTCGACCGCATGAAGCAGGCGGTCACGCGCACGCGGGAGAACCTCGCGGATCGCATCGAAGCCGTCGTTTCCATCGGCAAGGAGATCGACCGCAACACACTCGACGACCTCGAAGCCACGCTCATCAGTGCCGACCTGGGCACCACGACCACGCAGGAGGTTCTGAGAAAACTCCGCGACAAGGCGGACCGCAAGCAGATCAAAGACGTCCACGAGCTGAACCGCCTGCTCAAGGAAGAATTGCTGGCGATCCTGGCCGCGGCAAACACTCAGCCGGCAATTAGAGTCGACGGTACTCCGGAAGTCATTCTGGTGGTCGGCGTCAACGGCACCGGCAAGACCACCACCATCGGCAAGCTGTCCCAAGTATTTCGTTCGCAGGGAAAGACGGTTCTCCTGTGCGCCGCCGACACCTTCCGTGCGGCCGCCATCGATCAACTCGAAATCTGGGGCCAGCGTACCGGGACCGAAGTCATTAAAACCAGGCCCGGTGGCGATCCCGCGGCCGTGCTCTTCGATGCGCTGCAGGCGGCGAGCGCGCGGAGCACTGACTACGTCATCGTCGACACCGCCGGCCGTCTTCACACCAAAACCAATCTGATGCTCGAGCTGGAGAAGATGCGGCGTACAGCCCAGCGCATCATCCCCGGCGCGCCTCACGAAACGCTGCTTGTCATGGACGCTACTACGGGCCAGAATGGATTGCAGCAGGCGCGGCTGTTCACGCAGTCCGCAGGCGTAACCGGCATCGTGCTCACCAAGCTCGACGGCACAGCCAAAGGTGGCGTTGTCGTTGCCATTTCGCGCGAATTGGGCTTGCCCGTGCGATTCGTCGGCGTCGGCGAGAGGGCAAGCGATCTGCTCCCGTTCGACCCGAAAGAATTTGTCGATTCCCTGTTTGACTAGGAGTACTCATGGCCGAAGCTGGCAGGCAACGTTCTCGCTTCAGACTGGTCCTGGATTTCCTGCGCCGTCTCTTGGGAAAGAAGCCGAGCCCGCCCCCGGGCGATCCGTACGCTTATGCCATGGCGCCGTTGCGCCGCGGGCCCAAGGGGCGCAGCGGCGCGGCCGTCGCCGAGATTGAAGATGATTCGTTCCGGAGTTTTCCGCCCCGTCGGTGACTTCAGCATCTCTTGTCGGCGCAAGCGTGTTAGATTCTCCCTGAATGTCCGGTCACTCTTCCGACGATCAATTCCTCCACCAAGCGCTCGACCTTGCCCGTCAGGCCATCGGCCTCGCTTCGCCCAACCCGTACGTCGGCGCCGTGGTTGTCGACGCTCGCGGCAACGTCGCGGGTACCGGCACGTACGCGTATGCCGACGTGAAACATGCCGAGGTGCTTGCAATTGAACGTGCCGGGCCCAAAGCGCGCGGCGGGGCGCTCTACATCAATCTCGAGCCGTGCTCGCACCAGGGCCGTACGCCTCCCTGCGCCGACGCCATCATTTCTGCCGGGCTTCACCGCGTCGTCGCATCGATGCCCGACCCCAACCCCAAAGTGAGCGGGCGAGGATTCGACAAACTGCGCGTAGCCGGAGTTCACGTCGAGATCGGACGCCTCGAAGAGCAGGCACGCCGCCTGAATGAGGCGTTCGCGCGCTACGTCCGCCACGGCATCCCGCTCGTGACCTTGAAGGCCGCGATGACCCTCGACGGCAAGATTGCGCCGCCTCCAGCCGAGGCCGCGCAAAATGGAACAACCCCAGCTTCTGAAGCTGGATTCACCGGAAACTGGATTACCAGTGAAGCCGCCCGTGCGCACGCGCAGGAACTCCGCCACCAGCACGACGCAATTGTCGTTGGAGTGGGCACGATCCTCGCCGACAATCCTCTGCTCACCGATCGCAGCGGCCTTCCCCGCCGCCGTCCCCTCTTACGCGTCATCCTCGACTCGCGCTTGCGTCTCCCCGTGGACTCGCGCCTGGTTCAGTCCATGAACGAACAGGGTAAGCACGACGGCCTGGTGTTTTGCTCGAGGGCAGACATCAAAAAGAAGGTCGAACTTGAGAAGCGCGGCCTTCGGGTGGAAGAACTCCCCGGCGTCGCCCCCGACGGCCGCCCTGACTTGTCCGCGGTTCTGCGCCGGCTTGGTGAATTGGAGATTATGAACGTGTTGATCGAGGGAGGTTCGACGGTTAACTGGGCAGCCCTCAACAGCAGAATCATTGACAAGGTCTTCCTCTATTACGCACCGAAAATCCTCGCCGGCACGGGATCGATTCCATTCGCTGCGGGCCCCGGTTTTCGCCGCATGCACGACGCCGCTCAGGTGAAGCACCTTCATCTCCACCGTTTCGGCGAAGACTTCGCGGTGGAAGGCTACTTGCGCGATCCGTACGGAGACTGAAAGGGTCAACACGCCAACGGCTGAATGCTCGGAGTTAAACTGTTTCCGGAGGTTCCCTCATGTTTACCGGCATCATTGAAGAAGTTGGACGCATCACCCGCATCGAGCAACGCGGCGAGAACCGCCGCATCACCATCGCGGCCGAACGCACCCCCAAAGAGCTCGGAGCCGGAAACAGCGTGGCCGTCAGCGGAGTCTGCCTTACTGCCCTCGGCATCAAGCCGGGATCGTTTTGCGCCGATCTGGCGCCCGAGACCTGGGTGCGGACGTCGTTCTCGCGCATTCTCGAGGGCGCTTTGGTCAATCTCGAACTGCCTATGAAGGCGGACGGCCGCTTCGGCGGGCACGTTGTTCAGGGGCACGTGGATGGCGTCGGCAAGCTCATCGCCTTCCAGCGCATCGCCGACTCGGAAAACTGGTGGCTGCACGTCGAACTTTCGCCCGATGTGGAAAAATACACCGTCTACAAGGGATCGATTTCGATCGAGGGCATCAGCCTCACGGTGGCCAGGCTGGAAGACAAGCGGTGCACCGTCGCGATCATCCCGCATACCGTCGAAATGACAAACCTGGGCTCGCTGAAGCCGGGCGATCCCGTCAACCTGGAAGCAGATCTGATCGCAAAGTACGTCGAGAAAATGATGAAGAGCGAGTCGTCCGAAAACTCGTTGACGATGGAAGAACTGGTCGAGCAGGGGTTTTGACGACAAATGGGTGAGACCTGCTGGCAACGTCCCCCCGCAAGCCTGGATTGCATCTGACTACTGAAGCCATGCCCTCGCCCAAGCCAGGTACAACGCCCTATCCCGGTCTCTGCGCCGACTGCATACACGCAAAGCTGGTGAAGTCCGACCGTGCTTCGGTGTTTTTGCAGTGTCAGCTTGCCTTCACCGATTCAAGGTTCGCCAAATACCCGCGCCTTCCGGTGCGCACCTGCAGCGGCTACAAGAAGCGAGACGAGGGCAAGGGCTGACCGATTGCCCTATGCCGGTTTGTGACGAGTCTCTCGCACGCCCTTCGCCCGCTTAGGCGGCTTGATCACAGACTCGATCAGCGACTCTTCGGCCTTCACAAAGTCCTTCACTTTCTCGCTGGTCAGGCTTGCCACGGGCGCCAACCGGGACGGGGACAGCAGTTCCAAGCCTCGCGCGGCGGCACTGAGGTTCACGTTCAACTGCTGGCTCGCCACGTCAAGCAGCCTCTTCTGTGCTTCGATCAAGGCATGAGTCGCATCCTGCGCCAGCTTTGACAGCTCCGCCTTTTTCGCGGCCTTGGCATGTTGTCCTGCCTTGGCGCTTGTCGCTTGGCTCGTCTCCTCAGCAATCACTTCGAGGAACTTCTTCTGCGCGCGCACGAACGTCTCCATTTCCTCGCGTGCCAGGTCGACCAGGTGTGCTCCCCGAGCGCCCTTCCCGCTCCTCACCGCCTCGAACCAGTGCAGAGAGTGCTTGCTGGTTGTGGTCAACAAATCCTGCTGCATTCCGATCATGGTGTCGAGGCTGCGGCGAACGAGATCGGTCATCGCGGCCGCGGGCGTAAAGCCGGAAACGCGTTCTTTGACACCGTTCATTACAATGTCGTTCTCCTGTTGCGCCAGGTTGAGCAAAGTTCTCTGGGCTTCTACCAGACTGGACGTGCCTTCGACCGCGAGTTCGGTCAGAATCTCAAGCGGAGAGTGATCGCTGCGGGGGTTCGTATCAAGTGGCATAATTGCCTCCGATTGCTGCATTGCAGCATCACCATAACTCTAACTCGTTCAAGTCACTAAGTCAACATGGAAGCGACGCGACGTTGCGCTGCGTCAAGGCTGGACTTTTCTCCGGCTGCGGACTAATGCTCAGTGGTTCCCCAGGGCGAAATCCGCCATGCAAAAGTTGCGCGAAGTCGAAAGCGCCAAGGAGTTGCTCAACGAGGCGAGAAGTTGGTCGGTGATGAAGTGGCTTGCGGAGAAGAAGCGGGTCCGCAAAACCGCCGACCAGGCCAACGCCGTCCTCGAGAAATTGGTCCGCGACGTCAAGGCGACGTGGAGCGAAGAAGCACGAACGGCCTATCAAGGCGAGTCAGCCCAGGCGAACCATGCTGCATCGCCACATGGATCAGGCGTCCAGGGCTCTGCGTTCCTTGATCCAGACGTCCGTCTTGAAGTTAAGAGAATCGTGCAAGCCGATAACGAGGCTTACCGGCCACGGATGGAGGCAGAGAATACGTTTGACGAAGCCGAGCGCAGGCTTAGCACAGCGATGGCGCGAGAAGGATGCGAAAAGGCCATCCACTCCTGGGAGCTCTACGAAAAAGCGATTCGCAAGGCCGAAGCTCTGTCCCGATTGGGCAAGCTTTAGATCTGCCCGGGGAGCTCCGATCTCGATGCCTGTGGAGCCTCCCGCGATGGCTTCGGTGAAAGCTCAGACCTGCCCACCATAAACCGGAATGGCAGCGCCGTTCACTGCATTTCCGGCATCGCGCGCCAGCCAGACGATCAGGCTCGCCACGGTCGCAGGCAGCACCCACTGCGAAAAATCTGCGTTGGGCATCGCTGCCCGGTTCGCCGGAGTGTCCATCGTGCCCGGCAGAATCACGTTGGCAGTGATGCCGGCATCTTTGTTCTCCAGAGCCGCCGTTCGAATCAGCGACACCATGGCGGCCTTGGACGCACTGTATGCGCCGACGCCGGCACCGGGATCGACCGCCGCTCGGCTGCCAATAGCAACGATCCGGCCATTCCCCGTCTTTCGCATCGCAGGGACCGCAGCGCGCAACATGTAGAACGTGCTATGCAGGTTCAAGTCCAGCATCTGCTGGTAGACCGTGTCTTCGGTTTCCGCGATCGTCTGGCCGCCGGCAAAGCCCCCCACGGTATGAACCAGCACGTCGAGCCTGCCAAAACGCGCGATTACCGCGTCTACAGCGCTCCTCGCACCTGCCGGCGTTGCAACTTCGGCCGCCACGGCGACAAATGTCGAACTGCTGAACTCCGACTGCTGAATCTTTCGCGCGACTCCCACCACGGTTGCGCCCGCGTCAAGAAAGGCCCGGGTGACAAACCTTCCCAGGCCACCGTTGGCGCCGGTCACCAATACAATCTTCCCTTTCATGGCCTGGGCTCCAATCTCCCACTGCATACTGTGATTTGCATCTCGCCGAAAAGTTGCGGGAATCTCCGTTGGATGTGTTCAGCGCACTTTTCCATTGGCCCGGCACCACGGTGGAATAGAATAGCGCTTCGCGAGCCCCGAGCATGAGCCCCTCGATCGAGTCCTGGAAAAAATGGCAAGGCCAGATAGTCGATGGAAAACTCCCGCTGCTACAGTGGCTGGGAGGCTCAGAGCATGCTGCCGCGTTCCTGACCACCAAGGCCAGTCAACCGTCGAAAGCCGTCGTCAAACTGGTCCCCGCCGACGATCGTGTCACGAACCCGCAACTTGCACGCTGGTCCGCCGCCGCAAAGCTTTCCCATCCCCATTTGATTCGCTTGTTCGACGGTGGACGCTGCCAGTTCGAAGATCGACAATTCCTGTACGTGGTCATGGAGTTTGCCGAAGAGGACCTCTCGCAAATCCTTCCCCTGCGGCCGCTCTCGCCGGCCGAGGTACAGGAGATGCTCCGACCCGCCGCCAGTGCGCTGGCCTATCTGCACCAGGCTGACCTCGCGCACGGCCACATCAAACCCGCCAACATCATGGCGGTTGACAACCAGTTGAAGATCTCCGGCGACGGGATCGGCGGAGCGGGTGAAAAGGAAGCTGGCCATCGGCCAGGTCCGTTCGACGCCCCCGAGTTGGCGCGATCGGGAAAGTCTGCCGCCGCGGA
>Ga0187846_10000958_pt1 | contig 16533 bp, 10 predicted proteins | sample TC_taG_FD_161473 | JGI IMG/M metagenome (GOLD analysis project Ga0187846, IMG submission 161473) | Biofilm microbial communities from the roof of an iron ore cave, State of Minas Gerais, Brazil - TC_06 Biofilm (v2) | ecosystem: Environmental > Terrestrial > Deep subsurface > Cave > Wall biofilm...
CCCCCAGACCCCCAGGATTTATCGCTTTGGTGCCAAGATGGCTCTCAAAAACCAAGGGAGAACAAAAGGCGAAACCGGACATTTCATTTGTCAAAAAAACCGGACATTTTAACTTGTCAAGAACAGCAAATCTTTGCAACCACTGGCTGTAAGCTGCATGGTTCAAACCTGAACTGGACAACCAGGGTAAGGAAATGACCACCATCAAAGAAGTTGCGCGAAAAGCACGGGTTTCCGTGGGAACGGTTTCGAACGTCATGAGGAGCCTGGTGCCGGTGAGCCCCAAACGCCGTGAGCGGGTCTTGGCAGCAATCCGGGACTTGGGCTACCACCCTGACCATGTGGCCCGCAGCCTCAAACTGCGGCAGACGATGATGCTCGGCATGATTATCTCGGATATTACGAACCCGTTTTTCTCGCAGCTTGTCCGCGGTGCGGAGGACGCGGCGTTAGAGCACAACTATCTGCTGCTCACTTTTAACACAGACGATAAGCCGGCCCGGGAGAAGCATGTCCTTTCCGTATTGAGGTCGAGGCGCGTGGACGGGATCCTGCTGGTGGTCGCTCCCGACGAACATGGCTATTCGCATATCACGGAAATCCTGGATGGAGGCATTCCCATCGTGTGTCTTGACCGGGTTCCCCCAAAGATGAAGGTGGATTCGGTCACCGTGGATAATGTGAAGGCATCTCAAGAATGCGTGCGCCACTTGATTGAGAGAGGCCACCGCAGGATTGGCATCATCACCGGGTCCTTGACCCTGCCGACGGCCCGCCAGCGCTTGCGGGGCTACGAGAAAGCGCTCCTCGAAGCTCTGATCCCCGTCGACCGCGGGTTGATCTCGCAAAGCGACTTTCGCGCTGAGGGTGGCTACCAGGCGGGGAAGAAGCTCCTTTCGAAGCCGAATCGGCCATCGGCGCTGTTTGTTTCCAACGCCATGATGGCTCTCGGCGTGCTCAAAGCCGTAGAGGAGCTCGGCTTACGTTGTCCGGAGGAGTTCGCCTTGGCAGTTTTTGATGACCTTCCTCTCGCCGAGCTGCTTCGACCCCAGCTTACATCCGTAGCGCAACCGGCTTACATCATGGGATACCGCGGTGCAGAGCTATTGATACAGCGTTTAGCGGCCAAGACAGCCAAGAAAGGCGTAGGCGGGCCTATAGCGGTTCGACTTCCGACCGAGCTGAAGATTCGGGAATCTACCTCTGGCCAAGTTCTCCAACAGGTAGCGGACGGCTCGCGGCTCGAGTCGGACTAGTGGAGCCTGAGTATCTCCTTAAGGTTCGTTGCCGGGCACGAGGGCCTCGATCTGTTGGAGCAGGCTCCGCATCGAGTCGTCTTGCGGGAAGACTTGCAGCTCGTCTTTCATGGTCTGAAGTGCTCGAGAGTAATCGTGAGTCGAAACGTAGAGTGGAAGCAGCAAGCTGTAGAAGCGGCGATCATAGGGATCGAGGGCTATGCCCTTCTGAAGGATCGCAATCGCGTCCTTTGCGCGACCGACTTTCGTGAGCAGTTCCGCCAGTAGCTCGAGGTCCTGAGGGGAGACTGATCCGTGGTTGATGATTCGCGACAGGTCGCGAATCGAACTAGTAACCCCTGCAGGGCTGCCCCTTTGCAATCTCTTGCGCGCAAGAGCTGCGAGAACCACGGGATTGTCTGGCTCGGTGTGGGCCAGATTGTCGAGCAACTTCGTCTGCCACTGGCGGTATTCTGGACGGGAATCCTTGAGCTCATCGTAAGCCTGGAGCACAACCACTGGATCGAGAGCAGTCCTTGCGCCCGGCACCGCATCAAGATGAATCAAACCGGGCAACTCGGGTTTGGTCTGATGAAAGGCATATTCCGGGAAGGGCTCCCCTTTGCTGGCGATGATCCGGTGATTGGTAAGAGCAGAGTGCGCGATGCCCCCAAGGCTCTGCTTCGGCATGTGGCAACCGGCGCAGTCGTCAGCCGGCGTTTGCTCCTCGCGGACCTTGATCGGAACTGTGCAGCTTTGTTCGGTATGGCAACCCAAGCACTTCAGTCGAAAGTAAGCGACAGCCGCCGCCCCTGAAGGCTCCTTATGAGGATCATGGCAGGTGATGCAACTTAGCTTCTTCTCCTTCGGGCTCTCCTGGTAGCACCTGCTTAAAATCATCAGCGAGAAGTGCTGAAGCAGAGGAGAATCTGGGGGAGTTTCACGACTGAAGGGAATCGCAAAAATCGCCACAGTGTTGTCGACGGGTGTTCCCGGGCGGTAGTCGAGATAAGTCCTTCCCGGTTTTACCACCCGTACGTCCCCACCCTGATGGCAGCTCATGCAAATGTTGTCCGCGAGCCAGGACGGAAGATACCGAGGATTGACAATCGTCTTGTCGCTGCCGTCCCGAAGCGAGGACCCCTTCAATCGTTCCTCGACGTGTAACTGGCCCGGGCCGTGACAATTCTCGCAGCCGATCGCGAGTTCCCGGAAAGGGGGATCGCCATACAATCCATCTCTCCCCGGCGCTACATTGGGCAAACCGCTGTGGCAAACGATGCAGGAGGGAACGATCGTCCGGCTGAAACCGTAGTCTCCAGCGTCATAGCCAGGGGATAGCCCCCAGGCCTTAATACTTGAATAATAGGAGAGTGGGGCTTGGACTAAGTAAGAGCCGCGGCGTGCGACGTAGGCGAAGCCGTTTGCCCCCGCACCGATAACATACTCGATCTTTTGAGTGCTCTTGAAAACTTCTTTACCGTCCGGACCCAACTCAAATTCGCTTTGATGGATGTTTCTTCCCTCGAGAAAAACCTGGAAAGAGCGATTCAGCGCCTCATTGCGAATCGTGATCGGGGCCGGCACCTTCTCTAATTGATCGGGCAGGTCCGCCGCGGACATCGACCGACCCATGTCCGTCCTGATGAATTTCCTGTAGATGTCGTCATGACATCCGGCACAGACCTTTGATCCCACGTATCCGACGCCTAGAGCGGTGTTTCGAAGCTCGATCGAGCTGGCGTCATGGTCTGCGCCGTAATCAGGTTCCCCTGCTGAGACCGGGTCACCGTGACAGTAAAGCAAGCACGCCAAAGCGAATAGCAGGCATTGTCTCAGTGAGGGAAGACGAGAGAGTTTCATACGGATTAAGAACGAGACCGGGACCGCTGCTTCTTGCGTGATCGATTCATCCTCAATAATACGCGAGACCGAGGAACACAGGCGATCGTTCTGTGCAGCTCTTGGACTGCTGGGGAATTCCCGAAAATCCTCGAAAATCTCGCTTGACACTGAATACTAGGTGGGATAGGTTTTGGAACGATTCAATTAAAGCTGAATTCTGGCGTCGGGTGCTTCCAGGGTTTGTAGTCATTCTCGGATAGCAAGACCATCCATCGAATTCGCCCAAAGGGCACGGAGGAGAAAGACATGAAGAACCACTGGAGAATCTCGAAGAGAATCACTGAGCTGCTCGGCTTGCTCTGCCTTCTCGGGATGGCCAACCCGGCCAGGGCCCAGTTTAACAGCGGGTTCGAAGGTACGGTGAACGACCCGTCGAGCGCTGCAATTCCCAACGCTAAAATCACCGTAATCGACCAGGCCACCAACGTGACCAAGACGACCGTGAGTAGCGAGAGCGGAACCTTCCGCGTCTCGGCTCTGGAAGGAGGGATTTATCGGATCACGGTAGAATCCCCGGGCTTTAACATCTGGACTCAGCAGGATATTCTCCTGGAGTCGAATCAGACGAAGACGGTTTCCCCGATACTGACCGTCCAGGCGCAGACGACGACGGTGGAAGTGAAGGCCGCGGTGGCGGCGATACAGACGGCCAAGAGCGATACTTCCCGTGAAATCGACGAAAGGACGGTTGATACTGCGCCTTTGCTGGGACGAAATGTTTACACCAGCATCATCCAGTTGGCGCCAGGGATCACGGGATCGGGCATGCCACGCGGGGGCGCTGTTGGGTCGGGTTCCGCCAACAACGACAGTTTCGAGCAGGAACCTGCCTACGAAATCAACGCCGCGGGACAGCGGCAGGAAAGCAACGAGTACCAGGTGGACGGCTCGAGCGTGGTCAGCGCGTCACGTGACGGCGTCGTGAACCTAACTCCGGAACCCGACTTCGTTCAGGCGATCCGCGTCTCCGGCGCCAATTTCTCCGCTTCCAAGGGTCGGTACAGCGGCGCGTTGGTTCAAGTCTATACAAAACCGGGGACCAACCAATTTCACGGCTCGCTCTCGGAGTTCCACACTGATAACGCCTTAACCGGTCGAACCATTTTCCAGACCTGTCCGCCCGACTCGACGGGATGTCATGCCGTGCCGACCTTCCGACGTAACGAGTTCGGTGGCAGTCTGGGCGGTCCCATTATCAAGAACAAGCTGTTTGTGTTCGGCGGTATCTTTCTCCTGCGGTCTTCCAACGCAACGACCCTGGTTGCCCCGGTAGAGACTCCCCAGTTCGAGCAGTGGGTCGCACAGAACTACCCCCACGGCATCGCGAATACATTCTTCACTCAGGCTGCCCCCGCTGCGGCGCCGACCACTGATATCCTGACGGTCGCCCAACTCGAAGCACTGACGCCCGGCCATTACCCCGTCCCTGCCAACTTGCCGGCGAGCTTGCCCGCCGTCGGCACCGGCTTTTTCCCTCAAAGTCCGACACACAATGCCCACCAGTGGCACGTGCGTGGCGACTACAACTTTAACGGCGACAAGGACCGGATGTTCGCCGACTGGTTTGAGAACTACTCTGACCAGCTCCAGACCGATCCCCGTACAATTTACCGGGTGAAAGTCCCCAACCACGGGGTCTTCGGCAAACTTGACTGGATTCACACGTTCTCGCCCACCTTGTTGAACGAGGCCTCGTTTACCGGCGGGACGGCGGTCGGCAGTAACCCCGGCACTTACCATAACAGAGAATTACCCAACGCGAGTATTACCGGCGTCTCGGGCTTCAGTCAGTGGGGACCAGCAGGCTGGGTCCACGACAATTACAACTGGCACGATGTGCTGACTTGGACGCACGCCAGACACACCATCGAGACGGGCATCGACTTTGATCGCCACCACGACGACGACAACTTTACCGCCCCACAACTACGTCCTACCTTCGGCTTTGCTAATCTGATCGACTTTGCCCAGGACCTTCCGTTCAGCCAAAGCGGCCCCACGATGGACGTGGCGAACAGTGGATTGGCCAGCAATCTATACGAAGTCCTCCGTTGGCTCTACATGGGGACGTTTGTACAGGATGACTGGAAAGTGACCCCTCGGTTCACGTTGAATCTGGGACTGCGTTTCGACTACTGGGGCCACTGGGGAACTTACAAGAATTCCGGGACGCCCTTCCCCTTCTTCGCGCCGGGCTCCGGCTCGACCTTTGCCGAGCAGATCACAAACGGCTCAATGTCCCTGCGGGGAGGACAAGCGTCCTACGTGACTGAGAATCGGCCGCATGGCTTTAGCCCTCGAATCGGCTTCGGGTGGGACGTCTTTGGCAACGGAAAGACAGCACTGCGGGGCGGCTACGGGCTTTTCTACAACAACGTTGCCGATGGGTCATGGTCGTTTGCGGTGCGGGCCACTCCTCCCGTTTGGGCCCTCCCCTCGTTCAGCGTGTTCAACAACCAGCCCTTTAGCTATGCCCTGGGAGATTCCACGGGGTACATATGGCCGGTCCCGCCAGGTATATCCTTCAAGGTCAACTCGGCGGGAGGCTTAGTGGGAATCCCAGTCACTACTTTCGGCGTGGTGCCCCACGTGGACCAGCCGCGCACCCACAATTGGATGTTCAGCGTGCAGCGCGACTTGGGACACAATCTGGTGGCCGAGGCCTACTATAACGGTTCCCACAGCGAACACCTCTATATCCAGACGGATGTCAACCGCTTTCCGGGAGACCTGGTGATCAACAACGGGAAGCTTACGCGCTTGAGCCCGAACTTTGGCCCTGTTATTTACGGTCAAACCATCGGCACCGCAGACGGGCATTACGGAACCTTGATGTTAACCAAGCACTATCACAGCTCCTGGGAGTTGCGAGGTATCTTTACCTTCGGCAAGGCGACCGATGAGCTGAGCAGTAACGCCAACGGAACCGACAACGGGGAATCCGTTTTCAACCCGTTGAATATTGCGGCGCAACATGGCTTGTCCGACTATGACGTGGGCAAGCGCTTCACGCTCGACAACGTGATCGAGATTCCGACCCCTTTCAAGAGTGGTCTGGCGAAGGCCATTCTCGGGGGCTGGCGCATGTCGAACATCCTCGTGCTACAGAGCGGTTTGCCTTTCACGGTCTATACCAGCGCTCCGTTTAATCCGATCTATAATAGCAGCGGGAAGGTTATCGGTTTGGCGCCGGGCAGTGGTGACTTTAACGCCGACGGTTATGCTTATGATCCGCCCGACGCTCCGTCCTTCGGCAACTACAAGTCCACCAACCGGAGCGATTTCATCAAGGGCTTCGCCCCGGCGTCAGCGTTCCCCACTCCCGCGCTTGGGCAGGCCGGGAGCCTGGGGCGAAACACCTTCAGGGGCCCGGGCTTGGCCAATATCAATTCCGAGTTTGCCAAGGCGGTCAAGATCCCGTGGTTCACAGCGGAGGGCGCTTCGCTCGAGCTGCGGGCGGATATCTTCAATTTGTTCAACCGCGTGAATCTGAACCAGGTCGTCAGCGATCTGTCCAGCAGCCTATTTGGCGCGGCTACGGGTCAGTCGCTGCCGCGTTCCACGCAATTTGGCATTCACATTAGCTTCTGAGAGGGAAGCGCTTCCGGCCCTAGGCGGACGTCCTTCAAGACTCTTGATCGATTTGCGCCTTCGGTCGGACGTTACGGTGTGAACGCCTATCGTTCGAGACTTTTTCCGCCTTAAGCGCATCTGCAGCTACACCAGTTTCCCCCGGAGGACACAGTATGCCCGAACCGAGGCACGTCCGCGTGTGCATCTTCGCCTTGCTCTTTAGCGCAGCGGTCTTCGCGCAAGACACGGATTATCCACCTCAGCAGGAGCAAATCCCGGGGCCGGACAACGCCCGGGAGGACGTTGGTCAATGCTGCTATAACAAGGATCCGCAGGGCGTGTTCCTCTCCAAGCGAGACGCCTGGCTGGCCGACCTCAAGCACTGGCGCCACGAACAATTGATCCGCATGGGTTACGACGGCTCCCAGTATGACCGGCCGGAGCTCAAGTGGACGCAGTCAAGCTTCGTGCAGCCCCAGATGATGATCGAAGACCGCTATTTCTATGATCTGGAGAGCGGGAAGTACACGGTGGACCGTTATCTGGACGACCTGGAAAGGCGTTATGGCGGCATAGACTCGGTGCTGGTCTGGCACACTTATCCCAACATCGGTATCGACAACCGCAACCAATACGACTTGCTGCATGACATGCCTGGGGGTGTGGAGGGCCTTCGCCGCATGATCCAGGACTTCCATCGGCGAGGAGTACGCGTGTTGTTCCCCATCATGCTGTGGGACCAGGGCACCCGTGACATAGGGATGCCGAACTGGGAAGCGACGGCCAGAGCGATGGCCGAGATTGGCGCCGACGGCATCAACGGCGATACGCTGGGCGGCGTCCCCCGCTCCTTCCGCGTCGCCTCGGACTCGACCGGCCACCCGATTGCGCTCGAGCCGGAGGGCGGACCTTCAGACGAAGCCCTCGCCTGGAACAACCTCACGTGGGGCTACTGGAAATACCCCTTCGTTCCCATGATCAGCAAGTACAAGTGGCTCGAGCCGCGCCACATGGTCAACGTGTGCGACCGCTGGAACCGAGACAAGACCAACAACCTGCAGTACGCCTTCTTTAATGGCGTGGGCTACGAGTCCTGGGAGAACATCTGGGGCATCTGGAACCAGATCACGGCGCGCGACGCCTCAGCTTTACGGCGCATTGCCAAGATCGAACGCACCTTTGCCGCCTTGCTCATCAGCCCCGGTTGGGAACCTCATGTGCCCACGCTACGCTACGGCTCATTCGCGAGCAAATTCCCGGGTCGCGGCGTCACACTCTGGACCATCGTCAATCGCAATGAGTACGACCTTAGCGGCCCCGAGATCGAGGTGCCGTACCAGACTGGCGCGCGCTACGAAGACCTATGGAACGGGCAAGAGCTGAAGCCCGAGGTGAGCGGCAAGAAGGCTAGCCTCAGCTTCATGATGGAGGCACATGGGTACGGGTCGGTACTGGTGGTCGACCAAGCACAGGTTACGCCCGGCCTCACGCAGTTCATCGGCGAGATGCACGAGCTGGCCCAAACGCCGCTGCGGAACCTTGGGCATGAGTGGCAGTTCCTCCCACAGCATATCGTGGAAATCCCGTCCACCCGGCCTGCCATGGCGGCGCCCGAGGGCATGGTGAAGATCCCGGAAGGAGACTTCGAGTTTGAAGTATCCGGGATTGAAATCGAAGGTGGCAACGAGGTTGGGGTGGACGTGCAATACCCCTGGGAGGACTCTCCGCGCCGCCATCACCAGCACGGGATGCACATCAAGTCGTTCTATGTGGACAAGTACCCGGTGACCAATGCTGACTTCAGGAAATTCGTAGAAGCCACTCACTATCAGCCTCAGGATGCGCACGACTTTCTGCGTGACTGGAAGAACGGAACGTATCCCGACGGCTGGTCTCTGAAGCCCGTGACCTGGGTTTCTCGCGAGGACGCGCGCGCCTACGCCGCCTGGGCCGGTAAGCGTTTGCCGCACGAGTGGGAGTGGCAATACGCTGCCCAGGGAACCGACGGCCGTATTTATCCCTGGGGCAACGAATGGAACGCCTCGGCAGTCGCCCCGCCTGACAAAGGCCGCGACATGCGCGCGCCGACTAACGTGGATGCGTTTCCCAAAGGGGCCAGCCCGTTCGGCGTCTGGGACATGGTGGGTAATGTCTGGCAGTGGACAGATGAATTTGCCGACGAGCACACCCGTGCTGCCCTCCTGAAAGGAGGGAACTACTATCACCCGCAAGGCTCGCTGTGGTATTTCCCTGAGGCCTATCGGCTTACGGAGCATGGAAAGTACTTACTGATCGCGCCGAGCAAGGACCGTTCGGGTAGCATAGGGTTCCGTTGCGTGGTGGATACTCCCTAGATTCTTAAAGCTACGACCGTCGCATCATCGGACTGGTGCTCTCGCGAGAATTCATCCATCTCTGCAAAGATGGCACGGACAATATCGTCAGCGCTCTGCGCGTCGCTTTCGACCGCTGCCCTTCGGAGGCCCTCCACTCCCCACTCCTGGCCGGCCGGGTTTATCGCTTCGGTGACCCCGTCAGTGTAAGCGAGAAGCAGATCGCCGGGATTGAACTGGACAACTCCCTTCCAATAGGTCGAATCCCCAAACATCCCCACGGGTGCGCCACCGGTTTCAAGCCAAGGGATCGAACCGTCTCGCCGGATCACCATCGGCGGATTATGGCCTGCGTTAACGTACTCGAGCGTGCGCGCCGTCCCGTGGAAAACACCATAGAATAGGGTGGCGTACCGATCGGCGGGGGCCGAGCTGTACACCTGACGATTCACCGCAGCGAGGACTGCGGCTACGTCGTTTCCAAGGAATGATGCGGCCGTACGAAGGGACGACTGGACGTTCGAGATCATCAGCGCGGCGGCGAGACCTTTGCCGGAGGCGTCGCCGATGGTCAGTGCTAAGCTTTGATCCGCGAGGGGCACGAAATCATAGCAATCGCCGCCCAGCGCATGCATCTGCCGGCATCGCGCGCTATAGTCCAAGGTGTCAGACGGTTGTTCCAAGCCCTGCATAAAGCGCTGCTGCACGTCGCAGGCGGTCGCCCAGTCCTGGCTAACATCGATCACCAATCCATCGCTCGTCATTTCTAACCTCCACCTGTACGTCGATTCTCGACACGGCAAATCGACACAACTTAGCCCGGCACTTTTTTCTTGAAATTTGTTGTCGGGGATGTCGAGAATACGCCGGGTGCTCCGACCATCCCATGAGAGCGCCGACTAAGCAGCGCGAGAATAAGATAATGAAGGAGCCAAAGACATGAAGTACATTTTGATGATGGCGGCCCCGAAAGTGGGCGTCGACACGTATCGTGCGTGGTCCAAGGAGGACATCCAGGCGCACTACACGGTCTTGAAGGGCATCAACAGGGAGCTAACCAAATCCGGAGAGTTTGTGGCCACGGAAGGCTTGGCCCCGCCGGAGCAGGCTAACATAGTGCGAGCCGGGAAGGACGGCGCTCCAATCACCGACGGCGTGTTTCCGGAGGCAAAGGAATTTCTCCTGGGTTACTGGATTGTTGACGTCGAGAGCCCTGAACGGGCTTATCAGATCGCCGCCCGGATATCCGGAGCGCCGGGCCCGGAGGGAAGCCAGGAAACATGCCCATTGAAGTACGGCCAGTGATGAGCGGTCCGGCCCCCGAGATGTTGTAACGCGGCCGGCTATGACAACGAGACCAGGGGAGGTTACTTCCGAGCATCTGTTGCGCGAACTCGCGCCGCAGGTCCTGGGCGCAGTCATGCGCCGGTTCCACGATTTCGCCGCCGCCGAGGACGCCGTACAGGAGGCGTTGATGGCGGCGGTTATGCAATGGCCGCGGGAAGGTGTACCCGACAATCCTCGCGGCTGGCTGATTCAAGTCGCCTCGCGGCGCATGACCGATTACCTGCGCAGCGAGGAAGCCCGTCGCCGCCGGGAAAGTGCAGTGGCGGCGGAGACGCACCAACTGGCGGAGGCCGTAGACGTCGAGAATGACACCGATCAGGACGACACGCTCACCCTGCTCTTCATGTGCTGTCATCCCGCCCTGACCCAGTCGTCAGCCATTGCGCTTACCTTACGCGCGGTGGGCGGCTTGACCACAGCGGAAATCGCCCACGCGTTCCTGGTTCCGGAGGCGACCATGGCGCAGCGGATCAGCCGGGCCAAGCAAAGCATCAAGGCTTCCGGCGTACCATTTCAGTTGTCGACCAACCAAGAGCGGGCCCAACGACTCCGCGCTGTGCTGCACGTGCTCTATCTGATCTTCAACGAGGGCTACACCAGTAGTGCCGGGCCGCATCTGCAGCGACTGGAACTCGCCCGTGAGGCCATTCGCCTCGCGCGATCCGTTCACACCTTGCTCCCGGACGATGCGGAGGTCGCGGGATTACTAGCGCTCATGTTGTTGACCGACGCGCGCCGCGCTGCACGAACTGGACCGGACGGGGAGTTGGTCCCCCTCACAAAGCGGGATCGAACTCTGTGGGACCAGGTGGAGATTTCCGAGGGCCTTGCGCTCCTAACCGCAGCCCTAGCGAGGGGATCAATTGGCGCGTACCAGCTACAGGCCGCCATCGCCGCCGTTCATGACGAAGCGACTCGAGCCGAGGATACCGACTGGCCGCAGATCCTGGCTCTCTATGAGCTCCTTAAACGCATGTCCGACAATCCTATGGTGGTGCTCAATTACGCCATTGCCGCAGCCATGGTGCACGGCCCATCCAAGGGGCTTGAGTTGCTCAGAGCGCTCGACTCCGATCCGCGAATTTCCGGCCATCATCGCCTCGACGCGGTTCGCGCCCACCTGTTGGAAATGGCGGGCGAGCGAGAGGCCGCAATCACACGCTACCGGATTGCCGCTGGTCGGACGACAAGCACACCGGAACGAAATTACCTCATCACGCAAGCAGCCCGGCTCAGCGAGAGTTCAACAGGCCCGGATGGCATGATGCCGCATACTGATAAGACGGAAGGCTAGCGGCATCCACCGCCGCGACGCTGTGGTGCAGATCACAATTGGGCCTTCTGACCGAAAGGGATATCATTGTGGCGAGATCTGGCAAATGCGCCTTGAAGAGATACACCTGGGCACAGCAATCTTGTTCACGGAGACTCGAGACGAGAGGGGGCGCGTGCTTCGAGTCGGCGTTGTAGGAGTCTTTTTGCTGTCTTTCCTTCGCTGCATTCCTGCCCTTGCTGTGGAGGGACTGCTACGACCGGCGGATTTACGTTGTGAGTATCGCAAGAACCCGCTGGGTATCGATACGCCCGAGCCTCGGATGAGCTGGGTACTGGGAGTCACGGATCCAAGAGCACGGGGACAAGCGCAGGCGGCCTATCAGATTTTGGCGGCCAGCAGCGAAGAGCTCCTGCGCCACGACCACGGTGATCTCTGGGACACGGGAAAGGTCGAGTCCAGCCAGTCCGTTCAAGTCAGCTACAAGGGCAAACCGCTCGCATCGAGGAACCGAGTCTGGTGGAAAGTGCGCGTGTGGGATAATGCGGGACGGCCTTCATCCTGGAGTGAGTCTGCCTTCTGGTCAATGGGACTGCTTAGAGCTGAGGACTGGAAGGCGAAGTGGATCGGGTTGGACGGAGGCGAGGGAAAACCGCAGGGGTTACGGGATGCCCACTGGCTGTGGTCTTCTAAGACCGGCCCGGGCACGCGCTATTTCCGACGGTCCATCGAGATTTCGAAAGACCATCCAGTCACGGACGCCCTCCTCTTTCTGGTTGGCACCGGCACGGCCACAGTGTATGTGAACGGGAAGAGAGCCGGGGCAGCAAAAGGGATCAAAGATGCAATCTCAAGCGACATCACCGAGGCGCTGCACACCGGCACCAACATCGTGGCCGTCGACCTAACAACTGCAGCCAATGATCCCTCGGGAGTAATCGGTGCGCTCGAGATGGAATTCGCCGGTGCAGAACCGACGACCATCCACACGGACCAGCAGTGGCGAGTCTCCGACACCAGAGTGCAGGGCTGGGCGGACACAGGGTTTGACGATTCCGTATGGGCTCCTGCTAAGGTGGTTGGGAAATATGGCGCGGCCCCCTGGGGAGAGGTGGGCTGGGCGGAGCGCCGGGTCCTGCCGGCCCGCATGCTTCGGAAGGACTTCCGGGCTGCGGGCGATGTGAAACGCGCCACGTTGTACCTTTCAGGTGTTGGCCTCTCTGAAGCTTACTTGAACGGCGAGAAGATCGCCGACGACGTGCTTGTGCCTGCCCTGAGCGATTACGATAAGCGCGTTTTCTACCTGAACTACGACGTCACCGAGCGCATGAAGCCGGGTGAGAACGCCGTCGGAGTGATCCTGGGCAACGGACGGTACTTCGCACCGCGGCTCAAGGTTCCTACCTTCACCCGCACGTTCGGCTATCCCAAGTTACGGCTGCAACTGGAAATAGAGTACGGCGATGGCAGCGTGCAACAAGTTGTCAGCGATGAAAGCTGGGAGTTGACGACGGAAGGCCCGATTCGTGCCAATAGCGAATACGACGGCGAAGTCTACGACGCTCGCAAAGAGATGCCCAACTGGAGCCGCCCTGGCTTCGAAGCATCTGGTTGGCAGCAGGCGAAGAAGGTCGAGGGTCCCGCCGGAGTACTGGCGGCACAGATGATCGAACCGATCCGGGTCACAGAAACACTTAGGCCCGTTGCAATCACGCAGCCGAGTCCAGGCGTCTACATCTTCGACATGGGCCAGAACATGGTCGGCTGGTGCCGCCTGACCGTCTCCGGATCGCGAGGTACCGCGGTCACGCTTCGACACGCCGAAAGGTTGCGCGAGGACGGTACGCTCTACCTTGACAACCTGCGGTCTGCCCAAGCGACCGATGTCTACACTTTGAGCGGGAGCGGAACAGAAGTTTACGAGCCGCGTTTCACCTACCACGGGTTCCGTTATGTGGAAGTGAAGGGCTTCCCGGGAAAACCCACATTGGCATCGATCGAGGGACGAGAGGTCCACGATGCGGTCGCGCAGCATACCGATTTCACGACTTCCAACCCGCTGATCAACCAGATTTACAAGAACGTTGTTTGGGGTACCCAAGACAACTACCGCAGTATGCCGACGGACTGCCCGCAGCGTGATGAGCGCCAAGGCTGGTTAGGTGATCGCTCCGAGGAGAGCCGGGGCGAGCCCTATCTGTTCGATGTTGCCGCGTTATATGGAAAGTGGGTTGACGACATCGCAGACTCTCAGGATGCCAAGGGGAGCGTCAGCGACGTTTCCCCGAATTACTGGCCATTCTACCTCGACAACGTCACCTGGCCGTCCAGTTACATCATTATTCCAGGCCACGTTTACGACCAGTATGCTGATCTGCGGTTGATTGAGAAGCACTACGAGGGAATGAAAAAGTGGGTTGCCTACATGCGGGGTTTTCTCAAGGACGATCTCATGCCGCGGGACACTTACGGTGACTGGTGCGTCCCTCCTGAATCTCCCGATCTGATCCATTCCAATGATCCGGCGCGCAAGACGGAAGGCCCCGTGCTCGCCACAACCTACTTCTACCATCTGCTCGGGCTGATGGCTCGCTATGCGACGCTGCTCAATAAGCCAGATGATGCGAGAGACTTTAACGAGCTGGCCGCCCGCCTGGAAGCGGCGTTCAACAGGAAGTACTTCGATGAAGCCACCGGCACCTACAGCAATGGTTCCCAAACCTCCAGTGTTCTGCCCTTAGCGTTCGGGATGGTTCCAGAGGTGGACAGGCAGAAGGCAGTTGAAGCGCTGGTGCGGAAGATCGGCCAACAGAACCAAGGTCATATCGGCACCGGGCTGATCGGCGGCCAATGGCTGATGCAAGTTCTCTCCGATAGCGGCCATGCTGACCTCGCCTACCAGATCGCGTCCCAGACGGCTTACCCAAGCTGGGGATACATGGTCAACCAAGATGCCACGACGATCTGGGAGCTCTGGAATGGCAACACGGCCAATCCGGCGATGAATTCCGGCAACCATCTCATGCTGGTGGGCGATCTTGTTACCTGGTTTTACGAGAACCTGGCGGCTATACGTCCCGATCCGGAGCAGCCTGGCTTTAAGCATATCATCATGCGCCCAACGCCGGTTGGCGACCTGACATTTCTGAGAGCCTCGCACAAATCTCCGTACGGCGAAATCGTGAGTGAGTGGAGGCACGAGGGCAACCAGTTCACTTGGAACGTGACCCTACCTGCTAACACGACGGGAACCGTGTATGTACCGGCCATAGACCTCGAGTCTGTCCGTGAAAGCGGCACAGCGCCAGACGAAGCTCCTGGAGTGAAATATTTACGAATGGAGGCCACCGCGGCAGTGTATGAAATCGGTTCGGGAAACTATCAGTTTACCTCGACCATGAAACGCTGATTCCTCAAGCAGTTCTCCATGCCGGCAATTGTCGTACGCAACATCTCGCCCGAGACCCACCGGGCACTGCGCGCCCGGGCAAAGCAGCACGGATGAAGCACCGAAGCAGAAATTCGCGCGATCCTTGACGGGGCGGTACGGCCCCCTAAACGCATCAGGTTCGGCTCCTCACTCGCCGCGGTCGCCAAGCCCTTGGGCGGTCTCGATCTTGAGATTACGCGGGACGAGACGCCCGCCGTTACATCGCTAGGGGGTTGACGATGCCGTAGTGATGCGCCACGAGCTTGGCTTCTTTCAGGGCTTTCTTGAGAGCATCTTGGACGCTGTCACGAAAAGCTGGGTTCGCTTTAAGGGCGAACTCCTCGGTGAGCCTACGAAGGTCCGTTGCGAATTCGAGGACTTGGTTCTTGAGATGATCGGGGCCGTCGTGTCCAGAACCGCCGGAACGAAGGTGGCGATCATAGACGAGATGGAACAGGCGCTTGTTCGCCGGTTTCCCCCCAGCCATATATCTTCGGTAGAGGTCGGTTTCCTGTGGTTTCCATGCCGGAGCGAAGTCGCCTGCCCGCGCGTCGTCAGGTTTTTTCCCTTCAGCAAAGAAGAATTCGTAGAGAGCGCGGGCCTGGGTCAGGCTCGTAAACATCGCAAGCGCATCCTGATTTGCGCAGCGGTGCGTTTGGTTTCGCGAGGCCTCCCAGGTCACTGCGCCAACGAACAGCCACCTCAGAGCGTTGCACAGGTCCTTTCTTAGAAACTCTTCCTTCTTCAAATGATCCGAGATAGGCACCGTGCGGCCTAGTCGCTGCGAGATGGAATTATTTTGTGCGATTCGCGGTTCCTGGCGACACGGTGAAAACGCGCAGCTTGTGGTGCGGCATGTAGTAGCAGGCTTTGGTCTCGAACCCGGCAGATAGGAGCCTGAACGCGAAGCTCAGAGTATGAGGGCATCCGCAGATGACAAGCCCATTCCCGAAGTTCTGTTCCAGGATCTTGCAAAGCCAAAGTGCTTCTCTTTTGGCCTGGTCTTCGACCTTCAACCAACAAGCAACCTCAGGTGAGTTGCTGCATGCGTATTCATCGATCAACTCGACCGATTCCGTTTCCTCAGCAATGCCGAACTTATGCCGCTCACTCTAAGGGGGTCAATATCGGCATAGCGGATCGACTTTAGCTGTGCTAGTTGTTGCCTCGCGGTTGCGCCGAGACCCGAGACCTCCTCAAAAATGAAGTCAACCTGACCGCGGCCGATTAGTTGTTCGACCAGACAGGCATAATCTGGGTCAGCTGTACTACCCGGAAGATTTTGAATCGCTTGCAACTGATGAGATGTTCCTAGGACTACGATGCTTCACATAACTCTTTCTCTACAATGAGGTGTGAGGTGCTCCCCATTCTTCGGACAGAAAATCGTCCTTCTTAAGGTGGATCGCCGCCGTCGGGCCTGTGGGAACTGTGAAA
>Ga0187846_10000959_pt1 | contig 16530 bp, 20 predicted proteins | sample TC_taG_FD_161473 | JGI IMG/M metagenome (GOLD analysis project Ga0187846, IMG submission 161473) | Biofilm microbial communities from the roof of an iron ore cave, State of Minas Gerais, Brazil - TC_06 Biofilm (v2) | ecosystem: Environmental > Terrestrial > Deep subsurface > Cave > Wall biofilm...
CGCCGCATGCACGGGACCGAGCAGTTCTTGGGCTTCTACGACGTGCACGGGGATTGTCTGCTGGGCACCTGTCGGCGCCGGCGGTTGTATGTGGTCATGGACAACCTCAGCACGCATCGGCATCCGCTGCTGCGCGCGTTCTACCGGACCCAGCGGATCACCGTCGTGCCGCTCCCCACCTACGCCAGCTGGCTGAATCTCATCGAAGCCCACCTGGGGGCGATGAAGCGTGCGGTGCCTCAACGGATCTGATGATCCAAACCATCTCGTTCGCCGCCGGCGCATCAGCCGCTATTTGACCTGGCGCGATCGCCGTGCAAGGAGCACCCAGTGTCCGCTCTACCGATTTCGATCCATCAACTTGGAGCGGCACTAGATGCATTTGTGGTGAACTGGGAGGGGTATGTCTTCCCGTGGTCGGATGAAGTCTTCCTAGATCGGTTCCTGAAGCCATCTGATTACATCACTACTCGCGGCTGGACGGGGAAGCGATTTTTCAGCGCACTGGTGGAGCGCGCGGGCGCGATCGTGATCGCGCGCGAGCCGAAACTCTGCGGAGGCCCGGAGAAAACCTCGCAGGTATGGCGTCAGGTCAACCGCTTTCTCTTCGATGACCAACTTGTCGTCTCCTGATTCGGGACGATCATGACTTCGCCTGCTCGATACTTCCCCGCCACCGTTAAGGGCGGTCGTCTCCACGTGACCGGGGTTCCCGAGTGGGGACCGTGGGATTCGACTAGACTGGACTGGTGGGCGAAGGGCCATCTGGATCCTATCCTCCGCGGCGGGGCCTACGGCGAGAAGGTCCGCACCCTCGAGGAGCTCGAAGCCGCCCTAACAGCGCCGATGAAGGTCGCCCCCACGTGGCGCATCTGGGTCCACGAATCCCTTGAAGGCGACGCGCGGTGTCTGTGGGAGGCGGGTACCCGCGCCGAGAAGAAGTGACGATGCGCCTCGATCTTCTCATCGCCTCCGTGAGCGCCGGCCTGCTCGTGTACAGCGGTCGGCTGTTGGCCCCCGCCGCCCGGCTCCGGCTGGAGGACATCATCGTCTACAAGGCTCTCCCTCCCGGCACCACCCTCTACAGCCCAAGGACCGGGCGGCGCTACTCGCTCGAGGGGGCGGAGATGTGGCCGGCCTTCCCGGAGGACAACATCCGAATCGCGATTCACGACGGGGCGGACAACGAGGTCGGGTTCTACCTCCTCGTCTTCGGGACGATCGGGAGCGTGCTCACGATCATCGTCGGGAACTTCGCGTTCTCTCTGAACATCCCGCCCGCCTTGGACATCGCGTCGGCACCGGCGGCGTTGGCGCTGGGGATCGGCGCAGGCTGGTGGATGCGCCGCCGCTGGTACGGCAAACGGGAGCGGTCCCTCCTAGTCTGCTGCTTCCTCTTGTGGCTCGAACACGAAGTGGGAAACCCCGAGGCGCAAGCTCGGGACTTCGGTGGTACGGTCGTCAGCATAGCCCGCCACAGCCGCTTCACGCTGATGGGCGTTCTCGCGGCACCGCTTGAGGCCGACATCAGCGACGCGGATGAAAGGGCAATCGCGCATCGGGTCGTCGCCCTCGCGCGCGAGTGCCGCTATCGCTGGCGGCGCGACGACATCCGCACGTGGGCCAATGAAGTGGCAAGGGGTGCACCAAACGCAACAGCGGAGGCAGGGAGATGAAGGATCAATCGCGCGTGACGCCGGCCGACCTGGCCCACCGCCTGGGGACGACCCCGCTCCAGGTGCGCCGGGTGCTGCGGTCGCTTTATGGCACGCTCAAGCGACAGGACCGCGGATCCCGGTGGTACCTGACGCCAGCCGAAGTGGCACGCGTCATATCGGAGCTGAAGCGGCGCGGATAGGGACCATGCTACCACCCGGAGGGGTGGTTGTTTCCTCGAGCACGCTCGGGATTGAGGCCGGGGCGGAGATGAGGGGTAATGCACATCGCGAGCTTCCGAATCGAGAACTACAAGAGCTTCCGCTCGACGCCCGAAATCCAACTCGCCCAGGGCTTCAACGTCATCGTCGGGCAGAACAACGTGGGAAAGACTGCGCTAAAGGAGGCGCTCAGCCTTAGATTTGGAGCAAATCAGCACCGTAGCCTCCGAACACTCCCCGTCCGAAATGCCCCAGTCACTGGTGCATCGGCGGTAACAGTTTCCGTTCGATTGTCGCGCGGTGAAGTTCTCGAATCCCTGACTCGGGTGGGCACGTTTTGGGTTCCGCTTGACCCCGGTAGTTCCCCCGCAGAGGCTGTCAATGCTCTCCAGCAATCGATCTCAGATACGAACATCCTTCAAGCGCTGTTTGTCAACGGTGGCATTGCGACGGCTCATTTCGTCGGCCTGCCCGCCCGCCAGCGACCGAACCAGTTGGTCCAGGCACGCATCACCCCAGCGGGTGCATTTGAGTCGGTGGCTGCCATAATGGGGTTCGATCCGCAATCCCGGGTTGAGGCGCAGGTGGCTAATCTTGCGAAAGAGCGCATATATGCGTTTGATGCGGAGCGACTTCGGATCGGGACATCTCAATCGGGTCCGAATACTTCACTGCGACCCGACGCCTCCAACCTGCCCGAGGTGTTGGAGAACCTTCAAGGCAGGAACCCGAGCCGCTTCACGCGATTTGGCAGGTACGTCGAAACAATCTTTCCCGTCGTTAGAGGCGTGAGCGTCAGACCCATCGGAAACAATAACGTCCAGATTCTGATTTGGACCACAGACCCCGAGACAGAGAGGGACGATCTCGCTTTCACGCTCGAGGAGAGCGGCACCGGCATCGCGCAGGTGCTCGCACTCCTCTACGTCGTGCTGAACGCGGAATCCCCACAAGTGATCATCATCGACGAACCGCAAAGCTTCCTTCACCCCGGCGCGGTGCGGAAGCTGATCGAGATTCTGAAGCAGCATCCGCAGCACCAGTTCATCATCACTACCCACTCGCCGACGGCCGTCACGGCCGCCGAGCCCGACGTTCTGCTGCTGCTCCGTCTCAGGGAGGCAGAAACCGAGATAGAGCGCCTCGACGTATCCGAGGCAGGGAATCTCCGCGAGTTCCTTGCCGAAATCGGGGCACGTCTGTCGGACGTGTTCGGTGCTGACGACATTCTTTGGGTCGAGGGTCGGACGGAGGAGGAGTGCTTCCCGAAGATTCTCCGCCAACGCCGGCGGCCATTGCTGGGGACAGCGATCATCGGCGTCCTGCGAACGGGAGATTTCGAGGGCCGCCGACGATCCACAATGACGGTGGAGATCTACGAGCGGCTCAGCGCGGGCAGCGGGCTCCTCCCGCCGGCGATCGCTTTCATCTTCGACCGCGAGGGAAGAACAGAGGCCGAACAAGAGGACCTGACACGCCGTGGTAAGGTACACTTCACGTCACGCCGGATGTACGAGAACTACCTCTTGAACCCGGCGGGAATCGCGGCGACCGCAACCGGCATCCGAGGCTTTCGCGACGCTCCCCTGACAGAGGACGAGGTGCGGGAGTGGTTTGAGCGGAACCGCTGGGACCCCCGTTACTTCGAGGCAGTGCCAGCAGAGCGCACGCACGACGTTTGGCTACGCGAGGTTCGGGGGGCCGAGGTACTGGAGCAGCTGTTCAGCCAACTGTCCGAGCAGCGTGTGGCCTACGATAAGGTCCGGCACGGCGTGGCCCTAACCGATTGGCTCCTGGAGCACGCGCCGGATGACCTGCGCGATTTGGCAGAGCTTATTGAGGGCGTTCTTGACGCCAGAGCGGCTGAAGTAAGGGCCTCGGTGGACGGTCCGCAATGAGCACCAGGCGAACCAGCGGTCCTCTTGCACGTCCCCTCTTCGCAAGCGCCGTTGCCCGCGCACTGGGCCGTCTCGCTCGGTCAGCCGGGGGATTCCCCATCCCCGCAACCGCTCCCGTTCGACGATCCGGCCCGACAAAGTGCGGTTCCGAGGGGCTAGAGAAAAGAACGCCAGTGCTCCTCCGTGACGATCGCTGGCTTGCCGTGTATGCTCCGCTCGACCACGGCGGTCTCGATCTTCAACCCGTAGTTCCGGTGCGTCCAGCGGTCTCTGCCGCGCGCTCCCACGACGAGATAATCGACCACGTGCGTCACCCAGTTGGACTCGGGGACCAACCCGCCCCGGCTGCGCACGGCTTGATCGCAGCGTGTCCGCGTGCCGAACTCGCATCGCCCGGTGAACGCGAAGATACGGCCCGGGAAGATGACATCCGGTGGCGGCGCGTCGTACGGCACGCCGTCCTTCAGGAGTGGCCTGGCGATCCTCTCGCGGTGGTCCCTCTCCGCCTCCGCCGAACTCCACCCGGGTGGAAGGATCACCTTTGCGAGGGCGGCGGGATCGAACGGCTTGAGGTCTGCGGATTCGGACCCGACATCGCCGGTCACGTACACGTACTTGTCCCATCGCTGCGCGATGCCGGGTTCGGAGAGAATGGTCCGGATCATGCGCGCCGCCTGGACCCCGGACAGGTCCTCCGGAACCGGCACCCCGAAGAACTGGATGACCTTGAGCTGGCGATTGCTGGCCGGAACCGTGTCCATCGTCGCACCCACGTCCGATCATCGTAGATGCCCAAAGACTGAGCCTGCGAGACGCCGATAAATCGCGCGGGAGACCGACACGCGCGGCGCAGCTTTGGCGGAATCGAGCTAGGCGCAGGGCAAGCACTCTGGCGGACCGAAGAAGCGACCCGATAGTAAGGGGGGGAGTCTAATGGGCAGGCCTACAGCACCCAAGCGGTGTCCTTTCTGCGGTCAGCCATTGGTCAACGTGCAGGCCATCGCGCATCTTCACCGCACGCAGGCCAGCTTTGAGCGCCGGCTGAAAGCGGCAGCCGAAATGGAGGCCCGTTCACAAATGCGGGCCGAAGTTGAAGCGAAGGTCGCCGCGGCGACGGCCCGGGCGAGGCGAGACGCCAGACAGGAGGCGCGCGTCGAGGCGGCCACCGAGCGGGCGAAGGTGCGCGCGAAGTTACGCGCGGAGATGGAGGCGAAGTACAGGGCGAAGATCGAGACATCCAGGAGAGACGACAAACGCGTCAGGCAGCTGGAGTCGGTCGCGAGGCGCTACCGGACCGAGGCCGATCGTCAGCGGGCGGAAGCGGACCGCCAGCGCGCCCAGGCCGAGCGGCTCCGCCGGCAGCTGGAAGGCATCCAGCCCGGAGAGCGGGGCGAGTTCGACGAGGAGGCCCTGAAGCGCAACCTCGAAGCCGCGTTCCGGGATGACTCGATGGTGCGTGTCGGACGCGGGGGCGCTGGCGCGGACCTCGTGCAGACGGTGCGGTACCGCGTTGGGGATCAGCTCGCTGTCGCGGGCCGGATCGTCTATGAATGCAAGGACGTTCAGGAGTGGAAGGCGGAGTTCGTCAGGAAGGCCAAGCGGGACCAGGAGGCCCACAGGACTCCTCACATTATCATCGTGACGAAAGCCTTCCCCCGCAAGCAGAACCACTTCTGCCTCCAGGACGGCATCCCAATCATCCACCCCGACGGCGTGCTGCACCTCGCCGAGGTCGTTCGCCGGATGGCGATCGAGGTGCACCGGGCGGGTCTGACGGGGACGGGCCGTGGTCAGAAGACCGCTGAACTGTACGAATATCTATCCGGTCCCGAGTTCAGGGACACCCTCACGGACCTGATCAGGATCGGCGAAAAGCTCCAGACGGAACTGCAGAAGGAGCGCAAGGGGCACGAGCAGACCTGGACACGCCGAGAGGTCGCTTACAAGGCCCTGGAAAAAAAGAGCACTATGATCGACGAGTCAATACGCGCGATCATCGAACGTCCCGTCAGAGAACCCGGGGGGCAAAAGGTGGTGCACCTACGATCCTGATGAAATCGAGCTCACTCCGACCCTGCACGCACGCCGGGCCAGCACGCCCTGCAAAGGCCGTTCCGCCCCTTGTCAGCGTGGGGACCGAGCAGTGCCCCCGTGAGGGTTCACCTAGCCGCTGGGTTCTACCACCGACCTATTACTTCGCTGGAACGATCATGACGCTGAATGTCCCGCTAGGCCAGATTGTCACGCGAACGAGCTCTCTACGGGCCTTCTGCCCCACTTTCGCCGAGATCCTGGAGATCAGACGATTCGCTTGCCGCCCTGTAAGGTCGATGTTTACTGACCTGCCGCCGTGAGAAACGCGCTTCACTCGAACCTTGCGCGCCATTCTCTTAGCCACCTCCCCTCCAGCCTTATCGTGTTCCCCGCTCGGCCCATTCTCAGCCCTCGGGTGCGCAATCTTCATCCGTTCACCAACGTGTTTCGCCCGATCACCGAGGCGGCTCAAGGGCTTCCCCACCACCCTTGTCCTCGATGGAGAGAAGTCGTGGTGATCGGTAAGGATGGCCGCCCCGACTTCGAGGCACTCCAGGGGTGGCTCAGGCCGCACAAGGCCAAATCGTCGGGGCGACTCCCTTACATGTCTTCGACTGCCTCCACGTCAACGGCCATTCCCTTCTCTCGTGGCCTCTCGAGGAGCGGCAGAAGATTCTCCGCGCGCTGGCCCCCGCGCTGCGGACCGAGGAGATCCGCGTCACCGACGCTTTCCCGGGAGACCAGGGGACGCTCGTGTTCAAGACCGCCGTCAGTATGGGGCTCGAGGGGGTCATCGCGAAGCGCCGGCAGAGCGTGTACCAACCCGGAATGCGCTCGCGGGATTGGGTGAAGATCCCGGTCCGCCGGCGGGACGAGTTTGTGGTCGGCGGGTACCTTGCCCGGAGTCCGGACCACCTCAGCACCTTGATCGTCGGTCAGTACGATCGCGCAGGGAAGCTCAGGTATGCTGGTCTTGTGGGAACAGGGCTCTCAGACGAGGCCCGGCGGATCATCCTCCGCGAACTTCTGGCCACGAGGAGGAAGACTTCCCCCTTCGCCCCCTTCACGATGTTGCGCGACCACTTCGGCGAGCTGCGGACCGACCTGCCGCCCCGGTGGGTGAAGCCGGCGCTTGTCGTCGACGTGGAGTACCACCAGAGGACGAGCAACGGCCTCAGGCACGCGGCGCTGAAAGGGGTGCGCCCCGACAAGAACGCCCATGAGGTGCGCAAGGAAGCCTGGCTGGGGGTCGGATCATGACGGTCATCACAACGCTCTTCGCCGCGCGCCACACCGTGCACGTCACGGACTCGCTTATCACTAGCCGCCGGATGGACGGAACGAAAGAGCCTCTCGAATGGGAGAAAACGAAAATCGTTCCCGTGCCGGCGTTCCGCGGTGCCGTTGTGTACTGGGGGCTGGCACAGCTTGGCGGGTGGTCGACCTTGGAATGGTTGCAGGCACGAAGGGCGGAGGCAGACAGATTTCCTTTTCCTGAGGCATTCGCACAAGACCTTGCCCGACGCCTGGAGGCCGAGCTTAGCCGCATGACCTTCACGGTCGAGACTGACAAAGGGATCGGACTTCACTTTACGGCTTACGAACGCATCGAAGATCGGTGGATACCTGAACTGTTCCTTGTGTCGAACTGGGGGGATCCCACATACACGTTCCTTCGACCTACCGGGGTGGGCTGCAGTCGGGAAGCGCACCATATTGTTAGTGGGCAGGATCCTGATCCTAGCGACGCCATACCCGAACGGCGCCGACTCGTCGCTCAGCACCTGAACCGAGGTGGATGGATCTGGTACAACAACGGTGACCCTGTGTTGTTCAACGGCGCGGCAAACACCATCCTGAGTATGCTGGAGACATTTGCCAAGCGCAGGGTTCTGGCGCCGATATTTGATACTGATGCATTCATCCGGCTGACCCAAGCACCGGTTGAGTTTGTTTCGCGCGTTCAGCAGGACTTCTGCGCTGCTGGTCAGCGCCTAGTCGGAGGGAGGATCCACAACCTGGCGATTTCGGATGCGGGGGACTACACGTCCACAAGTGGCGACGAGCCGTAAAACAGGCACCCGCCAAGGAAGCTATCCCAAACCGCCCGCAAGGCCGCGCACCGAGAAGAAGTGACCTATGCGCCTCGATCTCCTCATTGCCTCGGCAGTCGCGGGCCTACATTGGGCGCTCGCGGGCCTGCACTTGGATCTCCTGGTCGCCGCGGCGAGCGCGGGTGTACTGGTCTACAGCGGTAGATTGCTCATCCCCGCCGTCCGGCTCCGACCGGCGGACATCATCGCGTACAAGATTCCTCGAAGTAGCGTGAGTTTCACGGCCGGGCCAGATCCACTGGGCGGGGTAGCACTGTACCGGTTCTTCCCGGAGGACGAGATCCGGAACGACATCCGTAACGTCGTGGACGGCAAGGCTGGCTTCGACCTCCTCGTCATCGGGACGATCGGGGGCGTGTTCGCTGTCATCGTGGCAACCTTCACCTTCTCCTGGAACGTCCCGTCCGGCTTGAACGTCGCCGCGGCGGCCGTGCTCGGCTTGCTGGGGTATCGTGCCGGGTGGTGGGTGAAGGAGCGATCCGACTGGTACAGGAACCAGGAGCGGCGTCTCCTGGTCCACTGCTTCCTCGCTTGGCTGGAACGCGAAGTGGGCGATCCTCGGGGCAATGGTCGAGAACTCGGGCCTGCCGTAGCCAGCATCGCATTACACACCGGCTTCACTGTGATGGACGAATCTCTCCGCACGCAGGGAGCGGACGTGAGGGAGATAGTCTGGTGGATGGTCGATCTCGCCCACAGGTACCGCTATGCGTGGTGGCGTCCCGACTTCCAGAAGTGGGCGGAGGAAGTGAGCAAGAGCGGCTAGGTGCCTCAACGGAAGGTGACAGATGACGAAAGACTCATCGCGTGTGACGCCGGCCGATCTGGCCCACCGTTTGGGGGTCACCCCGCTCAAGGTACGCCGAGTTCTGCGATCGCTTTAATGGCATGCTCAAGAGGCAACGTCGCGGATCCCGTTGCCACCTCACACAGGCCGAGGTGGCGCGTGTCACGGCAGAGGTTCCCCTTGCCGCTCTCAGACAAGCAGGGAGGAGCGGAAGCCCAGGGTCAATCGCAACTGTGGGGAGGAGAGAAGTCCATGACGCTCGCGGTGACAGTTGCTGTGCCAGAAGGAGTCGTTGATGGTGCCGACAGCCGGATGACATACAATAACCCTCGCGGTTGGCCGAGAATTGCTTCGGACTACGGTCACAAGGTGTTCGAGATTACAGATCGCGTGGCCGCAGCGACATTCGGCTGGGCCTTTCTGAACCGTAAGAACATCAATAGTCTCATCGAGGAGTTCAAGCTACGGCAGGTCGCGGAGACCAAGGCGAAGTTCACAGATGAAGTTATCCCCCTCATGGCCGATTTTTTCCAGCACCAATACGATCAGCACATCGCTGCTGGACTCGACAAGGCGGTAGCCAGTGGAGTGTACGCCTTTGGATTTTTGGTTGGCGGATACGATAAGAGCAACATAACCAAGTTAACCGAGTTGTTGATACCTGGTAAAATCATCACCCCACGTAATGGAACTGGTGGCCCTGGTGCTGCGTGGGCGGGGCAAATCGACACCGTTAGTCGATTAATCAAGGGTTGGGATCCTGTCATCCGTCAACAGGTCCCCGCCGAAGTCCAGACTACACTCGAGAAGGGCGAGTACCTCGTTAGATTCCAAAATATGACCCTGCAAGATGCGATAGACTTCGTGGTCTTCCTGATTCGAGCGACGATTGATATGCAGCGGTTTTCTGACGGGACTTTGGTTGCGCCCGGCGCTCTACCCGGCGTCGGGCGTCCGATCGATATTGCCGTGGTCACGCCGTATGTGTTCAGGTGGGTGCAGAAGAAAAGGCTTGAGGGTGAACGCACTACGATCGTTGAAACCGTGGGACCGGAGGAAGAACCCTCGGACTAACGGGGTTTCTTCGTTTCGGCGGGCTTCTTCTGTGACTCGATGCTGCCTGTATTTCGAACCTGCGAGTCGTACGGAGTTGGCCCGGTTTCTCTTGGTGAGGGGATCTTCGCCTCTCCCAGATTCCGAATCTGCACATTGGTCATAGACATCCTCCCCTATTTTTCTGCCACGAAACCGGTGAGGATAGATTCTTGCTTCCCTCCAGAACGACCCGGTTCCTTCAGGTGAAATACCTACGGAGATCCCGGCGCGGATTTGCGGTCGGGCGCCCGTCAGGTCGGTTTCGACTTCTACCTCCTCGCTGTGGAGTGAGCAGGTTTCCCCCCCACCCCTTCGAGAACACTCACTTCGGGTTCCCCATCCAAGTCCGGTTCCAGTGAAATCTCGCCCCCCTTGGGTATGCGGCAGAAGGCGGCCCCCCTTGTATGTCACACGGATGTCAAATATTATTTGACGTAGGTGTGACATGGAGGCCAACCGTAAGCCCGACGACAACAAGCTGTTCAGCCTGGCGTCCCAGCAGGCGGGCTATTTCACGGCCGAGCAGGCGATAGCCAGCGGGTACAGCCGGCAGCTCGTTTCCCACCACGCCCTTCAGGGCACCTTCATTCGCGTGCGCAGAGGCCTGTACCGGCTGACTAAGTTCCCTCCATCCCCCTATGAAGAAGTAATTGCCGCTTGGCTCGGTTTCGATCCTGATAAGGCGGTCGTCTCCCACGAGACCGCCCTCCAGATCTTCGATCTCGCCGATGTCGTGCCCACTACGATCCACCTAACAGTGCCACGATCCTACCGATCGCGCAAGGCTCCTCCTGGAGTGACCGTGCACACCGTGCTGAAACCGCCCCGCTACAACGGCGTCGTCGTCCGCAATGGGGTCCGGGTCAGCGCACCCGCTCGGGCGATCGCCGATGCTGCAGCCTATGGGACCGCACCTGAGCAGATAATCCGCGCCGCCCGGGAAGCCCTCCGACGCGGCCTGGCGACGCGAGCTGAGCTGCTGGCAGCTGCGCGACGCCACGGTGGTCGCCCTGAGAAGCTGATCCGGCAGGCCGTCGCCGAGGTTCGCACAGGATGAGGTATGGGACGGCAGGCGCGTTCCGCATGGCGCTGGAGCGCCGCCTCCTGGAGACATCCAGGCAGAATGGGCTACCCCTCACACGGCTTCGGAAAGCCGTTGTCTTCGAGCGCATGCTCGCGAGGCTCGTCCGGGCCGATGGCGACCTATGGGTGTTGAAGGGCGCCGTGGCTCTGGAGTTCCGGAGGAAGGGGCAATCGCGCGCCACAAAGGATTTAGACCTGGGTTACGCGCGGCCCAAGGAAGACACGCTGGCTAAGCTCCAGGCCGCCGCACGGCAGGACATTGGTGATGGGTTTGTCTTCGCGGTCGAGAGGGCGTCAGAGATCTCCGAGGACGATCCAGGCGCAGTCCGGTACCAAGTACGGGCAGAACTGGCCGGCCGGACATTCGAGGAGATACACGTCGATGTGGCATTTGGGGACCCGCTCATCGGGACTCCGGAACGGGTAACAGGCCCAGGATTGCTGGAGTTCGCTGGCGTCAAAACGCCCGTCATTCCCGCGCTGCCCCTCGAGCAGCATGTCGCGGAGAAGGTTCACGCCTACACCCGGACTTACGGCCAGGGTAAGCCAAGTAGCCGTCCGAAGGATCTGGTGGACCTCGTCCTGATCGGCTCTTTCGCTCGACTTGACGCGAATCGGTTGCGGGAGGCGCTGGATCGCATCTTCGCGGCTCGCGCCACGCATCCACTCCCAAAGGCGCTCCCCGCTCCCCCCGAGAGATGGCGCACGCCCTTCAGGATAATGGCGATGGAAGTCGGTCTCGATCCGGATCTGCGGGTCGGGCACGGTCTTGCGGCCCGGCTCGTCGATCCCGTACTGCAAGGCAAGGTGAAGAACTCTCGCTGGGATCCTGCGGCTTTCGCCTGGGTGACACTCCGGACACGAAGCCCCCGCCGCCCACGTCCCGCATCGCGGTCGCCCCTCTCTCCGACTAAGGCCAAGGAAGCGAGGAGAGGCTCAGTCACATGATGGTGCTAGGTCTTGCGACAGGGAGGCCCGTCGTGATTCCCCGAGAGATCAAATGTCCCCGGTGCGGGAGTGTCATGCTTCAGGAGGGCGAGTTCCACCTGCCCGGAACACCCGGCCACAGCGTGCATCCTGGCGGGCGTGTGGAGCACGAGTTCCGCGCCGGCATCCACGTCATCGCGATGGCCTGCCGAAAATGTGGATACCTAGAGTTGTACCACCAAGAGTATCTCCAGGGAGATCAAGGCGTCATCATCCGCTGACCCGTGAGACCTGTTCCCCGCACAACGGTCACGTGCGCCGTCCCCCGCTGCGGCCGGCAGATCGCGCTTACTCAGTGGCAGCTCGACCACCGGAAACAACAGCCGGCCTGCTCACGCCCCCACGCCCGACTGCTCCGGAGCCTCGACGGGATCCGGGACGACCCGGTCGGGGCGTTCCTCCGCGACCTCGTGATCGCGCATGGCGGGATGGATGTTCTCGCACAACGGCTCGACTGTCACCGGACGGACCTGCAGCTCCTGATGCGGACCCCAGGCCGCATCCCGTACGCCCCGCTGATGCGGCGGCTCGCGGAGGCGTCCGAGCGGAGCCTCAAAGATGTCTCCGGCATCTTCGGGAGGCGCACCGACCCCCGCACCGCCGAAATCATCGCCGTCGTACGCGAGAAGTTCTCTCACGACCGCGTCAGGCTGGCCGTCGCGGATCGCATCGAGCGCGAGTGCGGGACCGTCCGCGCCTACGCCGCTGCGGTGGATCTGGACGAAGACACCGTGAGGGTGTGGCTCCTCGGGAAGCATGATTACCTCGAAGAGCCTATTCTGCGCGCGATCGCAGTGCACGAGAAACTCCCACCACGCCTTGTGGCGACAACGCTCCGCAAAGCCAAGAGGCATTGGGGGAAATCTTTGACCAAAGCACGGAAGAAGCTGTTCCGACGTAAGCGCCATCATAGGTCCGATCACATGCAGCAGGCGCTCTCTGAGAGCAAGACAACACAGTGGGCTGATCCCGAGTGGCGCCAGGGAAAGGGCGAGAACGTGATCCGTACCATGCACGACGGGCGTCTCCGAGCATGGGCGGACGAGGAGAGATACCTAGCGCATCTCATGAAGCGCGAGATCGGCCACTTCCGGTCGCGTTATCAGTCTGCGGATTCCACCGATGTCCTCTGGGTGCTGTGCAGGATCTTGCGTGTTTACCGCCAGCGGTTTCCGGCCTCGTCCCTGGTCTTCGAGGCGCTACTGGAGAGGGTGCAGGCCATCATGGGGAAATCCGTGCACGCCCTCCTCCGGGCGCGCGGCCATCCGCATGACGTATCGGGAATCGCGGGAATGGTTAGGTTGTTCGACAAGACTCCTCGCCCGGATCCGTTTTGGCCCGAAGCCTCAATGCTTCTGTACGGGACTCGGGACAGAGCTGATGGTGCTGGGGAGTGGTGGGACCGCGTTGAGAAAAGTGTTTCCGAATGGATCGACAGGCGCACCGCTCACCCACCCGTCAACCTGATGCACCGCCTCTTTGAAGCGATCCTCGGGAGAATGATCGACCGAGGCCAGATGCGGGATATGCTCCGAATCCCTCCAGGGAGACCAGGCAGGACTCCGTCAGCACCCGTCTGAGGGCCTTTGAAGGCCACGAACCCCGGGGGGTTAGTAAGATTACCCCTGGCCCCGAGGAACGCCTCCACGTGGCACCTTGAGAAATACCCCGCACAAACCCCCTGAAATCTGCAACCATAGGTGCACGTTTTGGGGGGGATTGTGCGGGTTTTTTCTTCCGCCTATCCATGATTTGATTGCAAAGGGATCCGCGCGTCGAGCGGATCCCCAGGAGGTTCAGTCCGTGAGCGCCCACACGCCCCCGGATCGTCTTGAGTGTACCTTGCCACAGGATCAGAAGTCAAAGTTGAAGGCCACGCTTAACCGTTCCCGGCGCCTTATGAGGGGCGAGAAACGGCAACGGGAGGACATCGTGGGGGATGTTCTGCGACTCCTGGGCCAGTACGCGCGCTTGCAAAAGCTCCGGGCAGAGCGGGAATCGGCGTGAACTCGATCACGGCCACGGGCCGACGCGTCCTCGAGGCCCTGCGCAAGGCGGGGAGGCGCGGCCTGACTGCGGAGGAGCTGATCGGGGCTACTGGTCTGAACAAAAACACTGCACCGCCGCTCCTCACCGAGTTCGCGCAGGCCGGCGTTGTCGTCCCCGTCAGCGTCCGGCCGACGGCTGCGGGCAAGCGCGCGACGGCATGGGCGCTGTCATCTCTCGCCGGCGATGCGCAGCCGATCGTCACGCACACGGCGGGTTTCCTCATCACGACACGCGCTGGCGATCGTTCCGGTTCTGCCCGTCGTGCGCCGTCCAGCTCGCGCCGGACTTCGCCGAGGGCGCGATGATCTTCGAGAGGACTGGCACGTTCACCGCCGAGCGCCCTGCGGGGATCTCGTTCACCTCATGCCAACGCATGCGCCGGCAGCGGGCGTGACAACACGGCGCGCGGGCGAGCGAGTCTCGACGGCCGATCTGCGGCCGGTGAAGCCTCGAACCCTCGCCGCCCGGTCGTGCCCGGTCTGCGGGCAGACGTTCACGCCCCGGCGGCCCAATGTGCGCTTCTGCTCGATGTTGTGTCTCATGCGCACAACGGCAAAGGAGCCGATGCGGCCGTGAGGCGCCCACCGCACCGGCGAACGCGCGTTGCGCAGGATCGCCCTGGCGCGGTGAGAATCCTCTCGCTCATCTCGCACGGCGAGGGGGGATGGAGCTTGAGCGGCAGTTACATCCAGCAGGCCGGGCCGCGTTCGTTCAGAGTGTACGCCTATGCCGGTGTTGATCCCGAGACGCATCGGCCTCGACGAAAGTACCTGGGGACGTTCCCGTCGCGGCGCGACGCAGAGCGGTTCCGCGTCGAACTCGCGCACCACCCGCTCTACAGCGCCATGCTTGGGCCCGCCGGATCTCCGCGGCTACGGGTGGAAGGCTACATCAGTTCGTGGATCGACGAGCGCGAAGTGCTCGGAAGGATCCGGCCCCACACCGCCGCGGGCTACCGCGACCGCGCGCGTCTGGACATCTTCCCCACCCTCGGGCATGTCCTGCTTGCGCGTCTGAGCCCGCCGATGGTGCAGGGCCTTTACACACGATTGATTCGCGAGCGCGGCCTCGCCCCGGCGACCGTCCGGCAGCCCGCGTCGATCCTGCACGCCGCGCTGCGCGACGCCGTGCGGCAGGGAATCATCATGAAGAACCCGGCGGACCAGTGCACGCCGCCCGCGGTCCCCGACCACTTGGACGTCGATGTGTGGACGCAGGAGCAGCTCGCCGCGTATTTGAGCGACGCTGCGGCGACTGCCTCGCCCTCGGTGTTCGCGTTCTACATCACGATGGCCGCCACGGGCTGTCGGCCGGGGGAGCTCGCTGGGGCACCGGAGAACGCCGTGGACTTCGACCGGGCAACGCTGCGGGTGCGGACGAACCTCGTTAGACCGGGGCGCACACCCGTGTTCGACGAGCCGAAGACGCGCGCGGGACATCGCGCGATCGCGCTGCCGCCGGAGGCCGTGGACGCGATCCGGGGTGCCCTGCTCTGGAAGAAAGAGCAACGCCTCCGGCTCGGCCCGCGATTCCGCGATGGGGGCACGCTGTTCTGCACGTCGCACGGCCGACCGCTCGACCGGCGCGTACTCAGGGCACGCGATCACCTGCCGCGCATCCGGCGCCTCGGGTTGCCCGACTCGCGGATCTACGATCTCCGGCATCTCAACATCTCGTACACCATCGCCGCTGGCGTGGACGTGCGCACGGTGGCCGATCGCGCCGGGCACAAAGATCCCGGGTATCTCATCCGGCGGTACGCCCATGCCATCGCCTCAGCGCAGGAGCAGGCGGTGGCGGTTGGTAGCAAACTGATAGCAAAATCTGCGGTTCTGGGTAGGTGAGCGGATGTTCAGTTCGCCATATTCTGCTTGGTCGGGCCGGTCGGATTTGAACCGACGACCACCTGAACCCCATTCAGGTGCGCTACCAAGCTGCGCTACGGCCCGGCTCGGTCCTCATTATAGCAGGGTGAGTATGCGCGTGCCATCACGCCGGTACAAAGCCCGAACAAAGTGCTAGCAAGGCCTCGGGATTGCGGTGAAACTCCCGGCGGTCGCGTCGGCCCGAGGCGAGGGCGAGGAGTGCCTGAGTGAGCATGCTGTTGACGGGGGTGGGAATCCCTAGCCGCGCCCCCTCACGCACGACCGCGCCGTTGAGTACCTCGACCTCGCTCTGGGTGCGACCCCTCTCGAGATCCACCGACAATGTGGGCATCTTCCCTCCCCGGCTCTGGGCGATGCGTTGTCCCAGGAGCGCGCGGGCCACCCACTCCGGAGCCGCCATCGCCGCTTGTAGAAGCGGCACGGGGTAGCCGGGGAGGGGAGCTGGGCGGAGACCGAGGGCCCTCATGACCCGGACAGCCTCAAGAACGGCCCCACGCTCCAGGTGGAACAGCCTGGGATCCTGGACGATTTCTCGTGGAGAAAGATCCAGGATCGCCGAGGATGCGTTGGCGATCATATTGAGGAGGAGTTTGCTCCACTTCATCGCTCGGTAGTCCCTGTGTGGATCAGTGTGGAATCCGGCCCGCTGAAACAGGGGCACGACGTCCGCGGTGAATCCCAATGCCCCGGCACCGACGGGGGCGACGCCGATCCCGCCGC
>Ga0187846_10000960_pt1 | contig 16524 bp, 14 predicted proteins | sample TC_taG_FD_161473 | JGI IMG/M metagenome (GOLD analysis project Ga0187846, IMG submission 161473) | Biofilm microbial communities from the roof of an iron ore cave, State of Minas Gerais, Brazil - TC_06 Biofilm (v2) | ecosystem: Environmental > Terrestrial > Deep subsurface > Cave > Wall biofilm...
GCACTGGACCCTGATTACGCCGACGCATACTTTGGTGTCGGCCTGTCGCATTTTCAAGCTTATGTCTGGCAATGGGACCAAGATTCAAGGGCGCTCGATGATGCGGCCGAGATGGTCGAGAAGGCAGTGGCCCTCGACGATTCCAATTCATCCGCCTATGCGCTTCGGGGACTGATCGCTGAATACAGGCATGATCTCGACAAAGCCGTCGCCAACGGAAGACGCGCTGTCTCACTTGGTCCTAACGATGCCTACGCATGGAGTTCGCTCTCGGAGATCATGACTCTTTCGGGGCATCCAGAGGAAGGACTTGCGGATGCCCAGAAGGCAGAGCGCCTCGATCCGCTTCACCAGTTTTACTTTTCTCAGGAAGGCTTTGCGTACGACGATCTGGGGCGCTTCGATAAAGCAGTTGTGGCCTTAAAAAGAGACCCCACCAATCCATACTGTCATGCGTTTCTCGCACACGCGTACTGGGAACTGGGCAGGCGGCAAGATGCGAGAGCCGAAGTGGCGGAAGTCATCCGCCTCAGCCCGCGTTTCTCCCTGGAGGAGTGGAAGCAGAGGGTCCCTCGAAACTGGAATAGTACATCAAATAAACGACTCCTTGACGACTTGCGCAAGGCCGGCCTGGAGTAGGGGTCGCTTCTCCAGACCACAAATGGAAAGTCACTGTGGACGATGGTCCGGCGCCATTCCTGTTAAATCGGGAGACGACATTGCGTACAATACGCTAGAGTAATTTTTCGCACGCATGCTCCGACTACCCCAGTCAGGCGATTTGAGAAAGCAAAAATGTGGCACAAGTATCGACGTCATCAAGAGGTGAGTATTGGAGCGTAAGCTCACTGCTATCCTGTGCGCCGACATCTCCGGTTATAGCCGCCTCATGGGGGAGGATGAAGAGGCGACCCTCCAGACTTTATCTGCCTATCGCAAAATAATCGACAGCCTCATCGAGAATCATCGGGGGCGCTTCGTCAACTCAGCGGGTGATAGTGTTCTGGCTGAATTCACCAGTCTAGTCGAGGCAGTGAATTGTGCCGTCGACATTCAGAATTCGCTCAAAGCTGAGAATGCCGCCTTGCCGCCGGAACGCCGGATGCAATTTCGCATCGGCGTCAACCTGGGCGATGTGATGGTGGAGGGCGAGCAGATCTATGGCGATGGGGTCAACGTCGCGGCGCGGCTGGAGAGTCTCGCCGAGCCGGGCCGCATCTGCATCTCCGGCACGCTGGGACCGGGAGGCACAATGAGACGCGGCCGAGATGATGCGCATCAGTCCGAACTTCACTTTGGCGTCCGTTCGCTACCTGCAAACCGTTACATTGTATAAGAATTGGATGTCCGACTGGCGTAAAGCCGGACTTAAGTGAGTGTCCGGTTCTCTTCCGTCGCTGCCGATCCTAGCGCAAAGCCGTCGGGCATTGACCAGCCGCACAAGCGCGGTCGATGCAAGGGCATTTGGCCCTCGTGTTAGCAACTTAACGCATGATCTGCATCAGGCCGCCGGGGGTGCCGTATTTGACCCCGTTCATGTATTCCTTGGGTGCCTCGTTATCGATGTAAGGCATCAGGTGTCCGGCATTGGCATAGCCACACCATACCGTCATGTGCGTGTTCTGCAGGTCGTAGGCTACCGACGCAACACCGTCGATCGTACGCCCCAGCGGCGGATGGTCGTGGAAGTCATTATAGTAGGAGATTACCTTCCAGAGCTTGCGGTTGACGTCGTACAAGTCGACCCACATCCCGTGCCACAATTCCTTGTCAACGTACATTATCCGGCTCGAATAGCAGTAGCCAGCCTCTTCGCTCGGTATGCGATGCACGTCATTGATCACCATCGGGCGCACGACCCATTTCCCCCATGATGACTTGGGCCAGGCGAGCGGCATATCGTAGCCCCCAGGAAAGTCTGCGCCGTCCTGACTAAAATCCGTGATGGTTATGATTTTGCGGTCACCCAAATAGTTACCGGTGTAGAGCGACGTGCCACCGGCGAAGCCCCCGCCAGCCGCATCGTCGTAAGTCCAGTCGAAGCCAAACACCGGCGAGCAACGTGACCTCGATGACAGGCGAAGGGAGCGGCGCAGCGCCGGTACGAAAATGAAAGTATCGGGGAACGGATTTTTCTCCTGGTCCTTGAAAATCATTCCCATCGAGGCGGTGTATCTCGCCTGTTCAGGTGATAACTGCATGGCCCAGGCGGTTCCCCACGTACCGGGAGCATAATCCAGCGTGTGGGGCATTCCCGGATCGGTGACGTAATCGGTTCCGCGAAAAACCACCTCAAAGGTCGAGGGTGCGACGTCGCCGAACCGGTCGACTGCCCAAACCGTGCCGTGATGATCATCGGTGTTGACGTACATCGCCGGACCGACACCCCACATCACATTCGCTAGTATCTTCCAGCCCTTGTCCGGGTCCTGCGGATTCGGGAACGGCGTGCCGCCATAAAAGTTCCTGAGGATGTGGTGGCCGGCGGGCGTCACCTCCATCCGAACTTGCGAGCTGTATTTCTCGGTAGCCGCTATCCAGGTTTTCGGCACGTTGTCGAAGCGGGGCGTGCCGACCGGCATTTGCACATCGGCGGGCATCTTCCAGCCATACACCCCCTGGAATAGCTTGATCATGCCTAGCGGCATCACACTCTGGTATTGCCGCCAATTGGCCATGGTGATCGTCGTGCCGGGCGGCGGTTCAGTCTGGTGCTCGGTCATTTTCATCCATCGGTCCATCTCGCTTGCGATCGGTTTCTTGCGCGTAGACGGACGACGACGTGAGGATGAGCGCAAACGCGATCGCCAGGGTTCGCAGAAGTTTGCTCATAGCGCTTCCCTCCATGGCTCCTGAAACGCGTCCTCCACGAACACTGAGCCGGCGCAGCCGGTTCACTTCCTGCGGCCCCCCGAAGGCCGTGACCTAAACACGTGGCAACTGAACTTATCCGCGAGATATTTCTAGCTGTCAAGCGACTACGATTGCCTGTGAGCAAGGTCTCTCTCTATGGAGACGCTGCACCGGGCGCGCGTTCGGCGACAGGTTCTCGCGTCCCCAAAGCATCACCAGGGGGACCGCTCCCTCGTCTCGGTGTTGGTTATTTGACAAGGCTAACGCAGCGACCGATGATCGCGGTGCGGGGGTGGTATGGAACGCAAACTCGCCGCCATACTCTGCGCCGACGTTTACGGCTACAGCCGCCTCATGGGTGAGGATGAGGAGGCGACACTCCGGACCCTATCTTCCAACCGCAAAATCATTGATGGACTAATCGAACGGCATCACGGCCGCTTCGTCAATTCGGCGGGCGACAGCGTGCTCGCCGAGTTCGCCAGCGTGGTAGAGGCGGTGAACTGCGCCGTAGAGATCCAGACCGGACTCAAGGCAGAGAACGCGAGCATCGCACCCGAGCGACGAATGGAGTTCCGGATAGGAGTGAACCTGGGCGACGTGATGGTCGAAGGCAAGCAGATCTATGGTGATGGGGTCAACGTCGCGGCGCGCCTGGAGAGTCTCGCCAACCCGGGCGGTATCTGCATTTCGGGCACAGTTCACGACCAGGTGCGATATAAACTCGCACTCGCCTACGAGGATATCGGCGAGCAGACCGTCAAGAACATCGCACATCCGGTGCGGGCTTGGCGTGTCAAGCTCGACGGTGCTCCTGCCCCGCGGCGACACCATCGGCCGAGCGCGCGAGCGCTGAAGCGCGGCGGGCTATCATTGGCAGGAATTGCCATCGCAATCGCCACGTTTGTGCTGGTCCAGCACGTATCGCTCAAGCCACCGCGGACCCACGTCTCAATTCCCGCACCGCCGAGACCGGTGCTGGCCTTACCGGATAAGCCTTCAATAGCCGTGCTCCCGTTCACCAATCTGAGCGGCGACCCGCAGCAAGAATATTTTAGTGACGGCATTGCCGACCAGCTTATCAACGATCTCTCGCGGTTTCCGGGCTTGTTTGTTATCGCGCGCAATTCGAGCTTCGCCTACAAAGGCAAGGCAGTTGCGGAGCATGAGATCGGTAAGGCGCTGGGGGTGAAGTACGTGCTGGAGGGGAGCGTGCGCAAGGCCGCGAAGCAGGTCCGAATTGGGGTCGAGCTAGTCGATGCAAGTTCCGGAGCGGAAAGGTGGACGCAGCGCTTTGACAGACCGCTCACCGACATCTTTGCGGTGCAGGACGAGGTCGTGGGCAAGGTGGTGACGACGCTCGGCCTGCTTTTTAAGATGGAGGAGATGAACTTTCCCCAAGGGGCATCCTTCCGGCCGACCGACAATCTGGAAGCCTACGACGACTACCTCCGTGGCTCCGAATATTCCTGGCATGAAACGAAGAACGACAATGCCCAAGCGCGGCGCTGGGAGCAGGAAGCGATCAAGCTGGACCCGCGGTTTGGTGAGGCGTACGCGCTTCTCGGGTTTAGCTATTGGAACGATGTCTGGAACGGATGGAGCCCGGCACCTCAGGCGGACTTACAGCGTGCCGCCGAACTCGCACACAAGGGGCTCGCCCTGGACGACTCTAATTCAAGCGCCCTCGCGCTCTTGAGCTACGGCGACTGGATCCAAAGGCGATTTGACCAGGCAGTGGCCGAAGGGGAGCGGGCGGTTGCCATCAATCCCAACTCCGCGGAAGATTATCGGGCTCTGGCGGTTGCGCTGGGTACCGCTGGGAAGCTCGAGGACGCACTTCGCGCCGCGGAGAAGGCGATGCGCCTCGATCCTAGGCAAGACCACTATGCGATGAACGCTGGAGTTATCTACAATGAGATGGGGCGCTATCAGGAGGCCATTCCCCTTCTCGAGCGGGCCCTCTCGACGTACCCCAACGATCTGAGTGCTCACCTTGCGCTGGTTGTGGCTTATGTCGAACTAGGTCGCGACCAGGACGCCCGCGCTGAGGCAGCCGAAGTCATGCGAATCAGCCCATCATTGCATATTGTGCCAGGGGGGCCATTTAAGGACGAAGCCCTGAACAAGCGGGTGGAGAACGACTTTCGCAAGGCGGGATTGAAGTAGCGCTTGCGGCGCGTGCTCAGCGCACTCGCGACCTAGCCCAACGATAAGCGCGACCTCGCGCCTCGCTCAACGGAACCCGGCAGAAATAGAAAAACAGCGAACGTCTACCCGCCAAGTGGCTTTTTTCTCAAGCCCAACGGGGCGGGCTACCGCAATTGGTCCTTGGCTTAGGCCTCGCTGCGCTCGTGGCCTTCAAGCGCCATTCTCGTAACTCCGGGTGTTCGTACTCGACGCACTGGATACTCACCACTCGCTGTCCGTGAATTTAGTTTCGTAGGCCAAGGGACAGATTGCGTGAAACCCGCACTATACCATTTGTCGCACGGATGCTGCCCCACCTGACTAGCTGAAAACAGACACCAATAAGGAACGCGCCTGAGCGCTCACTTCCGCGAAAGGAGGAAGATTTATAGCCGATCAGACTCTTTCTCCCCCAGCGAAACCATCGCGGGATGAGGATCTGGACCGGATCTTACCGCTGATTCACCAGCACGTCTGATGTATTAGCTCCTCTTGCCTAAGGGAAACCTATCATTTTGCCCGCTTCTAAGGTAGGGGACGACATTGCGTACAATACGCTAGAGTAATTTGTCGCACGGATACTGCCGCTACCCCAAAGAGCAGGATTGCCAGCGCGAACCCCAATCCGGAGGCCGAAGTCCGCGTCCTCGCTAAAATCAGGGGGAGGTAGACGCCTACCGAGCCGGGCACCACAAGTGTGAAGAGGAGATTCTTCAAGGCGAGAATCACGATTTTGTCCACCAGGCCAAGCGTCTCCCGTGTGCCCATTTCAGCCTGTTGCGCCGGCGCCAATAGTACGTGAGCCTGCCCACGCAAAACATTATGCCGATGGGTGACCAGGGCCTGCGGGCGGTTCCACCCCACCCCACTCTGGGATCATACCTCGAAAGTTAGCTCGAACAGCACCCTGAAGAGCAAGTTGTGGATAAGCGACTCAGCCGAAAAGCCGAACGGCCATTACCGCGAATGGAAAAACAGCGGCTATCGTGTCGGTGTTTAGAGGAGCATACAGTAAAAGCCGGGTTCGGAGCGGGTCAGCATGCATCCGCATCAACTGGCCAATAGAGGGTGTTTCTCAAAGGAATCAATGTTTCACGCACTTGAAAAATGGGCATACAGATAGAGTGCGACGATGCCTAGGACCACGAAGAGCAACACCTTTATTTGACGCCTGTCACGTTGCGCGGCGCATTCCCGATGCATCCATTGCTCGGAGTAAAACTTGCGTTTCCCGTATCTCCATGATCGGGATTCGCCAGTCTTAATTCGCCAGTCTTAATTTTCCGTTTTACGGCTTGTCCTTGTATTTCGCCGCCGCAATGCGCACATAACGCTATTTCAGATGCCCGGTCCCTTTATCCTTTCAACGTCTACCAGAGGCGACTTTCGCCGCACAACGGTACGCCTGCCCCCCACCCTACCCTGCTCGGATCATATCCCGCCAATTTAGCCTGACCATCAGTCTGACCGAAGACCGGGTTGTGGATAATCGGGTTTGCCGAAAAGCCGAAAGGTTATTACCGCGTCTCCAGGATTTTTGGCCTTCAATCCTCGTCCAGATCCGTTGGAAGAATGACACGGATAAAGACACAAACGCCATGCCGGCGAGATCCCTCGGCACTCGTATCGCTGGTGCGCTTCTTGTTTGTGATGCTGAGAGCTTGTGAAGGCCGGGCCCTTCACTGCGTTCACCCCCGTAGAGTACGCAAAGAATCCGCAAGGATGCTGTTTCCTGGCGAGTTTTCTCGAAGTGAGTTTGTCGTCCACGTTCAGTTTCCGTCACCGAATGTCGATAGCTGAATAAAAGCGGCCGGGGCGCGATCCCACGGGAAGCCGATTGTGGAAGCGCTCGTCCGGGCGCGGTGAGAAATCGCACAAGCGTAAAGCCGTCTGTAAAAGCATGAAACGAGTGTGCCGTCACCCGTTACTGGAGTTTCTAAATCCGGCAGAAATGATGCTGCCTGCAGCTGACCTGGTGCGTCCGACACTATACGAGCTAATCGCCTTGCGATGGGACCAGATTGACCTGAAGGGCGGGCGCGCTCCCCGTCGCCAGATTCAAACACGTCTCGCACTCGACCCATCCGATGCGCGCTCCAGAGCTGCGGGCCTTGATCGGGCGAGGAACGCCGCCACTCAAATTTTCAACAGGCTTCAGTGAGCATTAGCATCGATCAGCAGCTCCTGAGGCTTGTCGACGCCTTGGTCACGCAAAAAGCCTTCGCCAGCCGCAGGGGGGCGATACAGCAGGCTGTCGAGGAGAAGCTGGCCCGGCTCGAACCGTTCGCGGCTCGCCCGCGAGTGCGCCAAGCTCGACCCCAAAGCCGACCAAACTCAAACTGACAAGGGCCTCGGACGCGACCTCGCCGAATGGCCCCAATACTAAGCCCACGTCACCGTCGTGATCCCACGAGGTGTGTTCCCCCGGATCTTTGAACGATTACGCTGGAGGGTATGTTGAAAACGAATTTCTCTTATAGCGAGTTCCAGAAAGTTGACCACATCCTGCTGCTCCTGCGAGCTCAACCCAATATTGAACCGTGCATTGTAAAACGAGACCACAGCTTGCAGCGTTTGCGCTTCGCCACCATGGAAATACGGTGCACGCGCGGCCAAGCCGCGCAGTACTGGTACCTTCATCTTACCCAGGTCTACGCATTTGCCAGTGATCAGCCCGACTCCCCGGTCAGTAGTATCGAACTCGTCGCAAGTCGCAGGGCTTCCTGGGAGTTTGGCGCAGTTCGGCGAGTTAACCGGGTCTGAGAAGTACGTGATTGTGCCGGTCGGGCAATAGAATGCAAACAACGGAAAATCGGACGTTGGCGGCAGGGTGGTGCAATTCGACGTAACAGTCGCCGAGCATGCCGCAAGGCTATGGTCCCCAATTCCGGTTTGCTTTGGCCCGAAAAACGCATCGCTGGCCGCATTCGAGTTGTTGTGGCAGGTTGAGCAGGTCTGGCCAGGCCGAGGGTTGATTCCCACGGCATCATTGAGGCCCCTCACATTTGTAATATTGAACTGTCTCTCATTGAAAATGGCCTCGCCACGGGCGATCGATTGACGCTGCGCGATTATGCCTGCGTTTAGTCCATTAGCGGTGAAAGTAGCGGGACCGGGGGGGCCGTAAAGATCAAAGCCAAGATCGACTTTCGACGTTGGAGGTAACGGAGGATTAGTAATTTGATTCGTTGTGATGGTTTCCTTTGGATGCAACGCTGGGCACACGCCCCCGACCTCGACCAGGGTCCATACAAGCCCGCCATCATCGGTTTGAGTTGCGATTGATGTTGGCCATGTCGGTTCGGCGGCACCGCTCGTTCCTGCCGTCGATGCCACCTCAAGATTGCCATTGCCGTCAAGAACAAAGCTGTTAGTTGCGTACGACGTATCCGGCGCCCAGCGAGGAACGTTAGACAGACTGGCGTATTTCGCGCCGGTTATCGCGCAGCCGCCAATGGCCGGTGCATTGATAAATTGCGATTCGTTGATATCCGGCTCAAGCCTTGAAAGGTAGAGGTTAGCCGGGCCGCCGAGAGCGCCGCTTCCATCGTTGCCGGTGAGATCCCGCGCCAGGTTATCAAAGGATTGAGCGGTGAAAATTCCCTGTTGGAAAGTTACGCCTTCGGTCTGATCCTCCAGCGTGGGCGGTACGGTCGTCTGCCCATGGAACTCGGTTGCATCGATGAACTGTTGCATGCGGTTGGGTTCACGCGCATCCCACATCGTATTAAATCCGGGCAGCGGGCCGTTGCCGGGGTTGTCCATTAGCTGGTTGGTTGAGGCCAGGGGGCGGCGGTACACCGACGCCAGGTTGTTTGGTAGACCATATTGCGGGTCGAGTTCGCAGTGCGTTGGGTCGGATTTCACCCTCATCACCCATTGCGGGGCGGTATTACCGTTGAAAGTCGTGAAGGTTGCATCCGACGGTCCGAGCGGATTGGGCGCATTGAGGCTGATCCGGAAGTTGGCATGGTTGAACAGCTGCTGGCGCGCGGCTAAAAAAGCCAACAAGGAGTGGGAGCTTGAGCCTACGGCGTTGGGACAACTTGCGGCGTCGACAGGCTGAAACAGCGCATCCTTCCCAGCCGATAGCAAGAATTCAGTCAGGACAGTCAGTGGAGTGATCGACCAGGCGTTCTGCGGCTGATGGCAAGTGAAACAGGTGCGCCCATTAGTGGTGATCGTGGTCGAGAAGAAGGCATTGCTTGAAGTCGTCGTCGGACCGGCGGGTTGATAGCTGCTGATTTGGCCGGTGAAGTCGAAATCGGTTTCGTTCTGCGGAATCGTCGCGGGAATGATGCCGGGGAGATTGAACGGGAGCGTCGGCGCTACTATCGCGTTATGCGCTACGAGAGGCATTCCAGGCGGTGTGTGCGCGGCTGCGCGTGATGGCATGAATGACGCCAATATCAACAGAAGCCCAAATATTCTGAATCGTTGTGAAGCCTCTTGCACCGAGGATTTTCGTAACCTTTCGTGCAATGTCGGTTTCATGCTTCCCTCGATAAGCCAAAGTCATGTATTTATCTCGATTTTTACCTATCACCTTCAAAATAAGTCCGTCAACATCTCAAATATGTTCTGTAGTACAGAACTTGTCTGTGTTGATTCCTCCGCCGACTGCGGTATGGTGAATAAGGTGACCGGTCGCAGTCTCTGACCCGGATAAAATTAAGACGGGAGATTCGTTGGGCCGACCCCACCCCGGTAAAAAGGCCGGGAGCAGGCGCGCGCTCGCGCCCGGTTTGAGTTCTCGGCCCCGAATGTCTTCAATGAGCGATCGCTCGGCACCGTAATCGGGATAGTTCTAATCAGCCAGCCCCAGCGGGCTGGTTTTCCATTGACTCAGGACTTTTATCGAATGCAGCTGCGGACTGGACGTGCATCAAAGCTCACTGATGGCCTGCTTGCTGAGCGGCTCGCCCTAAGGCAAACCGAGCAAGCAGATAGGGTGCTTCAGCACCATGCCGGCGATCTTGCGGCACTGCTCCAGTGGCTGCGCGAGACGGTTCGACCCGCTCGATGCGAGGCTCCTCATGGTCAAGCGACACCAGCGCGGTGGTCAGGATGAAGCGCGCCTGCTGCGCCAAGGCACCATGCCCAAAAGCTTCGTACCGCCCCAGCCGAGCCGCCCGCTGCGGGAACTGTTGCAGTTTCGCCGCAAATCCAGCCACCGTAACCGTGTGATCAAAGAATTGGAATTTCCTTGCGCATCACGCAGATCCCCGGCCCCAAGAGCGAGGTCTAGGACCGCGCTGGAGGCGGACTTCGAACTGTTCGTGGCCAATTTCAGCCAGCTTGCGGCGCAACGTGCCCTTGGCCAGCAGCATGACAGAACACTTTTCGAAATTTTTTTTGGGACACCACACTGCTTGAGCGTTTCGCTTTTTCGCAGCTGCTCAGAATCCCTGAGCCAAAAGTTGGGGACGACCGCGTCATCACGGTCCAGCCTGGAAGGCGCTTGTCAGGCGTCGCAGACGAAACTAACCCTTAAAGACAGCCTCAGACGGGCGGCAGCAATCTCAATTCCTGGAAGCGGCGGAACCATTTCCGCAGCATATCTTCGGTGTCCATACAATCATGGAAGCCATGCTGCCGTGCTTTGATCGTGCTCACGATCATCACACCCTCATGCCTGGCGCCCGAGTTGAAGGCGAAATCCGCGAGATGGAAGGACTCACCCACGAAGGCGTGCATATCTTCTGGCGCTCGAAGCTTGTATTTGCGGACAATTTTGGCCCATTCCCCTGCGTGCTTGGGCATCTCTTGCGCAAGCTGCGCCGGTTCGGGCGGGCCGGCCTTCATACCGAGCGCCTCGGCTATGGTTGGCCAGACTTCGTCCCACACAAAAACATCACCGTTAGTGATGTTGTAAGTCTCATTGCGACATGCAGGAGTGTCGCCTGCCCACTGCATTGCACGCGCAAGCAGATCGACGTCCACCATCTCAAAAATCATCCGCGGCCCACCCGGGTAGGAGAGTGGCAGCCCCGCCTCGCGGCGGATCGCAGCGTAAACGCCAATAGCCGGAATGACATTGAGATTACTTCCGACTGCGTCGCCGATAACGAGTTGCGGCCGAAGGATGGTCCAGGCCCACTGCTTGCCAGGCTGCTTCGCGCGAAGGTAGTCCTCCTGCAGCCAGTAGAAATTCTGATGTGGATGGCGCTTTGAGCGCTCGCGCGCCGGTACGGCAATCGGGCCAAGATGCGCACCGTAGGCCTTCGTACCTTGCAGCAGCGTGAAATGCTCGAGATTCTTCGCGACCGGCTCAAGCGGCTCGAACAAATTCTGTAGCATCACGAGATTGGTCTGCATCTGCTCACGGTCCAGCCAGCCCTCTATCAGCCCAGGCTTCTCGTTGACCGCGGCATAGACGACATGGGTAACGTCGTCCATCTGGCTAAAAAGCGCGGCGCATTTGCGCTGGTCGAGCAAATCGTCCGAGATGAATCTAGCTCCCGGTACAGGATCGGGAATCCGCCGCGAAACCGCTACAACCTCGCAATCGGGGAGGCTTGCGAAGAGTCGAACAGCCGCATGACCAACCAGCCCGGAAGCTCCAGCCACCAAAACCTTCCGTTTAGCCATCGAGTTACAATCCCTTCTGAGGATCAGCGCGTTACCACAGTAAGTTCATTACCACGACCCGCCGCGAACGGCAGAGCGAGCGACAGATAACCATTCTGCGGATTGCGCACATAGTTGAGATATCCCGGCGATTGCTCCACCGCGTTCTCACCGATAACGAGTGCGCCATCTTTCAAATGGGGCTCTAACAGCTTGAGGACAGGCAGGTAGAGGCTGACCGCGCCATCGAGGAGCAACAAATCCACCTCCTGGTCGATGTCATCTTTCAGCGTTTCGAGAGCGTCGCCAACGCGAATTTCGACGAGATGGCCTAGACCCGCATCAGCCAGGTTTTGTCGCGCTCGCTGCGCTTTCGCAGGTTCCAGTTCAGTTCCTATCAACCGGCCGCCGCCGCTGTCATGAAGCGCACAGGCAAGATGAATGGTCGAAATGCCGAATGAGGTGCCGAATTCAACTATCTGTTTAGCCCTGCGAGCGCGGGTGCACATGTAGAGGAATCGGCCGAAATCAGCAGAGACATTCAGGAAGTTCTTTTCATACTTCCGATAAAGTGCCCGATAGTCCTTCGCCTCTTCTTCAATTAGTTGGGTCCACGGGTCTTCAGTGGTTCTGCTTTTGCGGAAATCTTCCAGTAGCGGTCGATCGGCGATTTCCGCCTCCTGAAAGAGCCGTTTCAGAACGGCCGCGACTGGGTCAGTAGTCAGAGACTCCACGATTTACGCTCCGCGGCGCGATGAATGGATGAGCCCTGGCGTTCGCGCTATTTGATTACTGCACGGGTCTAATGATGAGACGCTATTTAGCAGCTTTGGGAACAACGCATTGATTATCGAGCACCCAACCTCGACCAAAATCATTAGGTCAGCTCCCGGGGTCGCCTGCTCGTTCGTCCTGTCGTCAGTGACACAGGCTTCCAGCCTGTGTGCCTGATTCGGGTGACTAGTCACAGGCTGGGCTTTAGCCGCTAGCGCCAGCGTTCGACGCCCAGAAGACACGACTCGGTCATAGCTCGTATCACTTTTGATAAAGCTGTCAATCGTCGCTGATACTTTAATAATGAAACGGCTAGCTGCGACGCCCGTGGCGATCACAAAATCAGCATCCGGCACTTTAGCCAGTCTACTCGGCCGCGCGCGAAAAATTTCGGCAGGCTACGAAACGATGTTGTGCGTCTGCGTTCGATTGCGCCGACAATGAAACGGCCTAGCAGCCGAAGTGGAACCAACAGCCCATTGGCTCTGCTGGTCGCTCGGATCTGGCGACTCGTCGAGCCGGAACCAAGCGATAGCCGCATTTCGAACAAAAGCGGGCTTCGCAGTTAGATGCTACGGCCCGCGGCCCGCACCTTGGTCAGAGCATGTTTAGTGGTTGGGATGCCAACTAAGAATTTTCGCGGATTTGTTGATATAACGGACTTGGCGCGTCGCAAGATTCGCGGACCAGATCGCTTGCTTTTCTCCTAGTTTGCCGTCGATGAAGTCAAAAAGAACCCGGTACTCCTCATTCTGGAGCTTCGCTGCTTTCCACCCTCGCGCCGGCTGAACGCTCGGCGGGTCCATAAACTCGTTTACCGTGTTCTCGACGGTATCTGATGAGCGCCCCCCTTCCGGCGTTGCTAGCACGGCACTCTTTACTAAAGAAATCGCTTGAATCTCTTTTGAGACTGGAGGAAAAGCTATCGTTTGCCAGAAATCGAGAATTTTATCGCTATCGATCAGATCGGGATCTTCGAGCTTGAACAAACGACCGGGTTTTAGGTTTGTTCCTCCGTCCCCAATCAGCCTTAGCAGACGAGGCTTCTGCCAGGTTCCGTTGAAGTACGCGAGAAAGTGAACTCGGTACTTACCGGGCGAGTATGGTACCTTCCGATTAATAAATCCGCGCGAGCGGAATTGTCCGCCATTTATGAGAATCTCGAAATCTTGATTGGGTGGCAATCTCTGATCGTGAATTGCCACTCCGATCTTGAGCCCGTTGGGCAAATTTGTGTCCCCTAGTATTACGACCTCGCCTTCACCTTGCCGCTGGGCCGAAGCGTGGAGAAAAAAATTGGAAGGCAGTGCATACGGCGTGCTGGATGAACCTGCCAGCTCCAACACGTCCCACGGGCCGCTTTTTTGGCACGCCATGAAAAAGGCCAGCACCGCCAAGACGGTTACACGACTGACCTTTGTGAGATAGTCGAGGGTCATCGCCCTTGGCACGATGGAAACACTGATCGAATTTTGCTCAGCCGCGAGATGGCCCTATCGTCTTGCATCAGTGTATGCCCGTGATTGGAGCCTTACCGTCTCGGATTCGGACAGCTAAAGCATGGAATCGGAGCGAAGATCTGCCACTCAGGTCTGTAGCTGCAATGTCCGCGCCGGTTTGTTCTCAATGACCTGAGCAGCTAAGCAGCGCGCCGCTGCGCATTGAACTCAGCTAAGGCCGACTCCGAGATGCCCCCGCGCGATCTCGGGTTTGCCGAGAAACGCGAAGAAGCCTGAACGCATCAGAGCTCGCCACCGCTGATCGCCATTCGGAACATGGCCAAGGGGATATGGATAATCGCCTCCTGGCTGATCACATTCTTGAGCCCAACTTCGCGCATCTGCCGCGCTAGTGTCCGCCCGAACCTGCCGATCTGTGGCCCCTCGGCCACTGCTTTGTAGATTGTCTGCGTCAGTTCGACATAGGCAAATCAAGGAAAGCAGTTCCCAGATCGATTTCGGATGTCACCACACGTCCTCCGCGAGCGACAACCCGGATCATTTCTTCGAGTCCACGACGCGCGTCGCTGAGATGGATCAAGACCCGTTCAGCCCTGACGTAATCAAAGGAGCTGTCATCGAATGGGAGTTTCATCGCATCAGCAGTGCTGAACTCGATCCAGGACTTCGCGACCGACGAATTTGCGTCGATTGTCCGAGAAGATTCCTTTAATCGAGATGCGACTATGACTGAAGGGACCCGGGCCACAGGTGTCAGCGACCTCAGAAAGGACCGGGCCCTACGGGACCGCCCGGCGTAAGCGGGCTCGCGAGCACACACTGGCCGATCCGCCGGCCGTCCACCGTGTTCGGCGCTGGAATACGGGGGAACAGAATACCGGGGGTGGCGTCAAAGCTGTCCCAGACCATGCTGTTCCCTTCGCAAATCAGGTTGTGAGAGATCGCGTTCGAAAGGATCTCGATCGCATCGGGGTCGGCGAGGTTGTTGTCGGTCAGGATAGTGTTACGACCGACTGTCAGCCGTGCGAGCCCAAGCCAGCACGAGTTTACGCCTGCGACGATGATGTTACCGCCGATGGTGGAGTCCTCGTACGCGCTGAAGTCAGGGCTGCCGATGTCCGCGAAGAACCCGGAGGGAATGCAGGTGACTCCTCCACCGCCTCCTGAGTGGACCACGTTGCCGCGTACGACGTCGCCGTGCACGAGCACCCCGAGCGGATTGTCCGCCACGAGGTTACCGCCGATCGTGTCGTGCGTCGTGTTGACGCAACCAGCGCTCGGCGCACAGCCCAGGTCAAGCGTTGCTCCACTGCCCACCAGGATGTTGCCGCCCACGGTGACCTCGGCGTCGCCCTCAGGGATGCCCGGCGAGGCCGGAAAGTTCGCAACGAGCACACCACCGGCATTGACTACGACGTTCTGGTCGACATTCACCGAGCCGCCGGGGATGACGCATACCCCCTGCACTGTCAGCGAGTGGTACGTGCCGGCCTGGATTATGCCAGGAGCCTGAAGGCTGGCACCTGAGCACGTCAAGCTCCGGTGCTGCGAGGCGTCTGCGGGCGCTGTATTGGCGCCGGCAAACAGCATGAACAACAGCGCGCCGAGAGCAAGTATCGATCGTCGTGCGGCCACGGTGTACCCCTCCGTTTCTAATGATTTTTGGTTTGATTCCCCCGAATTGACGCGGCGAAACTACCACAGAGGTTGCTCGCTCGGAAACATTCTTTGGTTGGTGAGAGATCCGCCTGGTTCGCGTGAGGCGAAGAAGTGAAGACGTTTCCGAGTGCACTGAATACGCGTCTCGCCGGCGAGCTTACGACGGTCGCGACGTGCTGGCTATCGCGCGGACACGGCGGCGCGCAATTCGCCTTCACCGAGCACGATCAACCCATAACCGTCGCAGGCGTTACTTATTTGCCGGAGTTCTCCGATGAAGCGGCAGCGATCCGGACCGGCTCGGAGATGAAACTCGACACGCTCGAGGGGAAAGGAACTTCGATTCGAGCGCGATTACCGACGCCTATCTTCAAGCCGGCAAATTCGATGGCGCGCGAGCCCTGACGTAAATCAAAGGAGTCGTCGTCGAATTGGAGTTTCATCGCATCACCAGTGCGGAACTCGGGCGGCAATTGAGATTCGCTGCGCGGCGTGCCAGTGGTTTTTTCTCCTGGTCGAAGCTTGGTTACCCGCAGCGTTTCCTCTGGCTAATCGCGAGAGCACGATCTTCAACGCGACCGTGAGCTTAACGGTGACGCTGTTCAGGAAGCCGTGACCCGAGTGGGTTTCAGACCGCGACAACCCGCTGCGTCTTTCATGCTATAAGCGTCCTCGAGGCTCAGGTGTTGAGCAGTGGCTTTTAAGCTCGAATCGTTTGCGAGTACTTCGGCTTTGGCGCCTAGGCTGTTGATGAATCACAGCCTGCTCCCCCTCTCTTATCTCCCCCGCGAAGGAGCGGGAGAGAAGATCGAGGAAGGAAGCCATCTTTCATGCAGGGTGTTGAGACCAGTTAAGAAGGAATGGCATCGAACGCAGTTTTCTCAACACCCTGCTAGTATCTTGTCCCATAAATAACTTATTTAACTAGTGATGCGAAACTGTTATGATACTGCCCTATGGGCAGGCCTAATGTGGTGGTGAGGGTGAGCGCGGCAGAGGCTGAGCAGCTGAGCTCGAT
>Ga0187846_10000961_pt1 | contig 16518 bp, 16 predicted proteins | sample TC_taG_FD_161473 | JGI IMG/M metagenome (GOLD analysis project Ga0187846, IMG submission 161473) | Biofilm microbial communities from the roof of an iron ore cave, State of Minas Gerais, Brazil - TC_06 Biofilm (v2) | ecosystem: Environmental > Terrestrial > Deep subsurface > Cave > Wall biofilm...
ATACACAGATGACAAGTAACTTGGCATCTTCTGACCCAGTGGATGTCCATATAACACTAAATGGAGTTGGATTACCTGGAACAGACCCATCTACTTGGACTGGTCCTAAAGGTGATATGATATCCTTCCATATTGTTCCAGAATTTGGCTCAATAGCACCAATAATTCTTACAATTGCAGTAATTAGCATCATAACATTCACTGTAAAGACTAGAATTCCAAAACTCTAAACCCTAATCTTATTTTTTATTTGGTAGTTTTACCGGTAAGTATTAAACAAGTTTTTATAACCGCCCTTGAAGATCCAAGACGATGAGGTCACAACTAGTAGCTTCACTCTTCGTTGTTTTGGCTCTAGTAGGAATTATGGTGTTTGTCCCAGCAGCTTTTGCGGCAACTGAAACAGTAACCATAACTAAAGGTGCAAGTACTTCAGGAGGACCGTGTATAGCAGCAAATAATTGTTTTACACCAAACCCAGTACAAGCAGCACCGGGTGACACAGTTACATGGACAAACACAGATTCAGCATCTCACACAGTAACAAGTGGGAAACCAGATAATTCAACAGGCAACATAGTAGCAGCTGTTTTTGACAGCAGCCTTCTTGCACCCGGCAAGTCCTTCTCTCACACGTTTACAAGTGCTGATGTTGGAACAATCAACTACTTTTGTCAAGTTCATCCATGGATGGTAGGAGCTGTAATTGTAGGAACTAGCGCACCCAGTGGTGGAGGCGGAGGTGGCAACATGAACATGAGTTCCATGACAATGTTACACGCAATGTCCTCTGATGGTTCAGAACAAGTCACAATAATTACTGGAACACCAACAAGCGGTCAGCCATTATCGATACAATTGAATTTCACAGATGCTAGCGGAAATAACATCAAGCATCAAAACTATGCAATAAATGCAACACAAGATGGAAACTCGGTACTATCAAATTCTACTGGCCATACACACACAGGTCTTGATACACAGATGACAAGTAACTTGGCATCTTCTGACCCAGTGGATGTCCATATAACACTAAATGGAGTTGGATTGCCTGGAACAGACCCATCTACTTGGACAGGTCCTAAAGGCGATATGATATCCTTCCATATTGTTCCAGAATTTCCATCTGGCGTAATAATGATAATGATTATTGTTACTGTAATGGGAATTATGTTTACCAGATTTGGACCAAAAATTTCTGGTCTTAAATTTTAGAACTAATTTAGCTAGTTGATAATAAATGGTAAGCAAGCTGATGCTTGTAGCAATTTGTGTCGTGATAGCTGCAATCATTGCCGGTGTACTTTGGTTTCCATTATTTGGAGGGCTTTCAGGTGAGAACGTACTTCCTAGTAAAGCAAGTCAGTGGCACCTTGGAAAAGGGGCTCAGTATAATCCAACCATGCAATATGATATATCAAATAATGGAACAAACTTTTCTGCTCAAATACAATTTCTGCCAGCAACAAAAACGCAAAATCAAACACTATTTGTTGTGATAAATCCAAACACAAAAGACGAAATAAATCAAACAATACCAATAAATGTTGTATATGATTTTAATGACGTCTCAGACAATGCAAAACCTTATTTCAAGACACTAGATGATACCATTTTTTCTGTAAGAGACATGGCACTTGAAGACAAGTATCTCGTAAAGGGAGCAGTATGGTACTACGTTTTTATCGGTTCAAATCGTGAGGAGGTCAAAGTAACAGATTACAGTAAAGGTTCATTCAAATTTGGTTCCGCTGATGCTTACACAGTTTCCTATGAAATTGGTGGAAAAGAAACCAAATTCTGGATAGTGGATAACCTGCCCCTTCCGGTAAAGGCTGAAGTTTACGATTCTACGGGGAGCCTTGTGTACACTTACGAGCTTACTTCGCTTACGGCACCACTCACACCAGGCTTTAGCTGATAACAATTTGTTAAAAGCCAATCACAGAATTCTATTACCTTCTCATCAAACTTGCACCACACAAATAAGGAGCTAGGAAGAACATCTAATCTCCCAGAAGGCAAAAAGACCTTGACACCCTCTTTGCCCTCATACATGTAGGCGTCCTCGATTTTTGCGTCGTCAAAGATTTCGGCAGCCTTTGATTTTATTAGTTTTCTTTTAATAGGGAATGTCTTTCTGTTTTCTTCTATTACCATACTAATGTTTTCTGTTCCATACGATTCAAAATCATCTATCTTTCCACCTTCCGGAAAATTGAGGGAAAGTGCAAGACCAAATTTTTTACCTATCCTTTCTGCAATTTCATTTACCGCTTTAAATGCTAAGGCTGGATTCCTCTTTAATAGGAATTTTATTTGCGGCATGTTTGATCTTATCTCCTTTTGAAGATCGGTTGTAATAGTTGAAAAGCTCATAATTGAAAAATCAAAATTTTTGTCATATATTTATTCGGGTTTTACTTATTTAGACGAGAGTCCCTGTAAGAGATATGCTTCCTCTAGACAAAAATGGAATGCCATTTGATGAAGGAACAGAAAGGGCATCGAGCGTAGAGGATTACAAAGTTACCTGTATACAGTTCATCAAAGATATCAGTAATGATTACCTAGCTTGGGTTGATTATTACAAACTACTGCCAGAAGAGGATAAAAAAAGGCGTGACAAAATTCAGGCAATTGTAGAACGAACCAACGAGTGGATTGCAAAAGTTGCCACTACAATAAAGGGAGTTGATGTGGTTATGAACGATGGAATTCAAAAAATGGCTGAAAGCACAGCTGGTTATCCCTTTCAGGTTGGTGTTTTTGTCAACAATGCATCAGCCTATACAATGGCAAAAGCTGGAATAATTAATGTTAACGTTAAAGCTGTTGGTCGCGAAAGAAGCAAGGTCAAGCTTGGATGGCATCAAAAGGACAAGCGCTTTTTGATAAATTCCACTGCTAATGTATCAATTGACGAATCAAATTTCGAGGAAGGTATGGATTTTGATATGCTTAATCTGATTCTAAAAATGAATGCTCAGGAATGTCATCAAAGAGATATTATTTCATTTACTATTATTGTGTCAGAAGTACAAAACGGTCAAGAACATGAAAGACGTGGTGTAACTACTATTATTCACATAACGTAACTTCCAGTACTACTCTGGATTCCTCTGATCTCTTATCAGAATATTTTAACTGAGAAATTTTTTTTGCCAAGTTTTTGTCCGTAACAAGTGACGCAATGCCAGAGAAGATCATGTCGCCATACTTTATCTTTACACTAGGATTGGCAAGTGCATTTTTTAACCAGTCACTCTTAGAATTTCTGCGAGAAAAATAGAATTTGTTATTATAAAAAACAGTTCTTAGTTCTACTGCATGCTCTTTACCGGTTTTTCTTCCTTTGGTAATTAGTATGACATTGAAGACTCCTTCCTGCATTTTCATGGATCTGGTTTTGTTTTAAAGAATTTAACCAGTAGGATTGAAAACTCTGATACCTGATTCAATAAACGAAAACAAAAAAACGAGTACATGACAACCGAACTTGAAGGAATTGAAGGTATTCAGATAAAGGCAGACGAGTTTCATGGCAAAAAGGTAATTGATAGAGAAGGAATTCAATATGGGAAGGTAAAGCATATCCACATCAATGCAGACACTTTGGATGTATCAGGTCTAACAGTCCATGAGGGATTTCACAAGGAATATTTTTTGTCGCGTGACTACATAGACAGATTTGCCGGAGAATCAGTTTTACTCAGTAAAGCACCTATAAGGAAAGATGTCTTGGTTGTTGACATCAATGGCCACAAAATTGGTAAGATTAAAAGAGTGCACAAAAACCAAGAAACTAGCGATCTTGAGTCAATTGAAGTATCGGAGGGGCTAATTGGTTCGAGAATCTTTTCAAAGTCTGAAATTTGGGGGGTTGGAGAGAAAATTATCCTCAAAATGGCAAAGGATCAATACAAAAACTAGTTTAACTTTTTGTCTGGACTAAAGAGATCAATTATACTTTTTTCTACAATACTGTTATAGGAGTTTGAATTATTTTAGTAACAGGTGTAGGTAGGAGGAAGCTATTTAACACAAATGTCTGAACTGTGTATTTTCCTGCCTCTTCTGGAATCCAAGACTGTGCAAAAGTAAAAGATTGGTGTGGAAGCATTGATGCAGAAAGTCCGGCAAAATATTCTGATTGTCCGTCTTTATTTAATACCTGTAACACATAAGTTAATCTTTGCTCCGAAGGACCATTATTCGTTAGTGTAGACTCGATTAAGATTTGCTGACCTGTATGTAAACCTGAAAGTTCTTGGCCAGTTGAGTCCACTATCCTCGGTTGCGTCAAATTAATATCACTAAACATCGCATGGGCACTACCATATAAACCGAGGGAACCTAGCAAAAAAGCAAGAACAAGAAATGACTTGATCATAAGAGAAATTAATTTTTTTTATATTAATATTTTACTTACCATTGTTCCATTAAAGATAATATTTTATTGTGATAGTAGCAATTTATAATGCAAGAAATGTTTGTAAGCTATTGTATGCAGTAGAGACAAGATCCCTTTCAAAAATCTACAAAAATGGATTGAAGGCAGTTGATGACATTTCCATGAGAGTAGAAAATGGTGAGATCTTTGGATTTTTGGGACCTAATGGTGCTGGAAAAAGCACCACTATTATGATCCTAACTACCCTGCTAAAACCAACATTAGGAGAGGCTTATGTTGCTGGATTTGACGTAGTTAAACAAGCAAAAAAAGTTCGACAAAATATAGGCTATGTTCAACAGGACTCTACAGTAGACGAATACCTTACAGGAAGGGAAAATCTTGAACTTCAAGCCAAGCTAAATCATATTCCCAAAGATTCTATAAAGAATAGAATTAGTGATATTCTAAACCTAGTCGAACTTTCTGATAGGCAGGACGATGCAGTGGTAACATATTCGGGAGGCATGCGAAAACGGTTAGACATTGCTGGTGGATTATTGCATAGGCCAAAGGTCTTGTTTTTGGATGAACCCACACTTGGACTTGACATTCAAACACGATACAAGATTTGGGAATACATTAAAACCTTACACAAAGAATTTGAAATGTCTATTTTCCTTACAACTCACTATATGGAGGAAGCTGACAGGCTTTGTGGCAATATCTCGATAATAGATCATGGTAAAATAATGGTAACAGGCTCACCAAAATCACTCAAAAATGCGTTAGGTAGCGAAGTGGTTGTCTTTGAGGTAAACTCAGATCTGAAGCTTGGAGATTTACTTTCTGAGATAAAAAATATTCCTGTGGTGAAAGATGTTACAACTGATGGTTATGAAGTCAGGGTCTTTTCTTCAAGTGGAAATCACGTGACGCCGAAAATATTTCAACTTGCAAGCTATATGGGAATAAAAATTGAATCTATTTCACTAACCAGTCCTACCCTTGACGACGTTTTCCTATCATACACTGGAAGGGAACTAAGAGATGAAAATGGTGATCATTATAACAGGAAAAAAGAGCGTGAAAAAATGAGGCGACTACGAACGTGATTCTTACAGATACTTATACAATTTTTTGGAGGGAGATGAAAAGATACCGCAAGTCAAGAAGTGGTATACTTATCAGATTGATCCAACCAGTAATTTGGATCATAGTAATTGGAAATACGTTTGCTGGAACTAGACCACTGATACAATCAGTAGGATTCCATGGTTCTTACATTGAATTCATGGCCCCCGGAGTGATAATGCTTACTGCCATTTTCACAAGTATCTTTGGAGGAGTCAACACCTTGTGGGATAGGAGATATGGCTTTATGAACAAGGCATTGATATCGCCAATTTCGAGATCATCAATCGCTGTTGGTAAGATGCTTGCAATATCTTTAATTTCTGCACTTCAATCGAGTCTTATTTTAGGAATCGCACTTGCATTGGGAGTTGGTATTGCAGATCCATTAATGATCATGCCAATTATGCTAATTGTGATTGCTTTTTCTCTTGGCTTTTCTGGAATTTCTGTCGTAGTTGCCGCTACTGCAAAATCACAAGAAACATTTTGGGGCATAATCAATTTTCTTGGGCTTCCATTGTTTATGCTTAGCCCTGCACTTTTTCCACTTGAGCTCCTTCCTTCTTGGCTTGCCTTTTTAGCAAAACTAAACCCTGTCACCTATTCGGTGCTCTTGATAAGACAAATGATGACAGGAACAGTCAAGCCCTTTTCAGTAGTCCTAGATGTTGCAATCATTTGCATCTTTGTAGTGGTTATGATAGCCTTGGCAAGCTATGTATTTACAAAAGAAGTCAGCAAACCCTTCTAATTGACCCAAATTGACAAAAACTACAACAATTTCTCACTTAAGAGGACTTTTTAGTATTTTGCAATCCAAGTCAGTTGAAAAGGTTCCCTCTTACGCTAATAGGAATTATGGTTATTGTACTTTCTAGTATTATCATTCCGTATGCTAAAGCAGATATGACGCCGTCCTTTGAGACCCAATGGGGTTCATACGGACTACAAACAACAGGACAATTTGCATTCCCTCAAGGAATAGCCGTAGATTCCTCTGGGCATGTCTATGTAACGGACTTGGGAAATAGACGGATTGAAAAGTTTGATGCCAGTGGTAATTTCTTAGATACATGGGGAACAAAGGGTTCCGGTAATGGACAGTTCCAAGCGCCTGCAGGAATTGCAGTTTACAACGGTTCTGTTTATGTTGTGGATAACGAGCAAAATCGGGTTCAAGAGTTTGATACCAGTGGCAGCTTCATAACTCAATGGGGAAGCCAAGGCAGTGGGGACGGACAATTTTTAATGCCGCAAGGAATTGGAGTTGATCCTACTGGCAATGTCTATGTCGCCGATCCTGGAAACAGTAGAATAGAAAAATTTTCTTCCACTGGCAAATTTTTGATGTCAATTGGTCAAAGCGGGCTCAATGATGGCAGTTTTCTTTCTCCGCGTGCAGTAACAGCAGATTCACAGGGAAGCATCTATGTATCTGATTCTGGAAACGATAGAATTGAAAAATTCACAAGAGATGGGGTCTTCTTACAATCCTTTAGTGCTTCTTCCGGCGTTGATCTAAAGACTCCACTTGGTGTGGCAGTTGATTCCTCTGGTGACATATTCATTACAGATACAGGTAATAACAGAATGGTAGAAATTGACAAAAATGGAAATCAAATAGCCTCATGGGGAAGTCAGGGTAAGGATGCTGGTAATTTTGACGATCCACGTGATGTTGCAGTTGATGCTACGGGAAATATCTACGTAGTTGACAGTAACAACAATAGAATCCAGGAATTTGTTACTCAGGTTCCTTCATCAACTCCAAACACACAACAGACTCAAACTTCAAATAATAATCAGACAACGCAAAATACTAGCGCAATCCAAAATACCACAAATAGCTTAATTACTGATCCAAATGATAAGACTCCGCCATCTATAACAGCACCAAATGACATGACCATTGAAGCAACTGGCATACTTACTCCAGTTTCTATTGGTCAGGCAACTGCAACAGATGATACAAAAGTTATTTCCATTACTAACAATGGCCCATCAAAATTTCCTCTAGGCACAACTATGGTTACTTGGACAGCCATGGACGCAGGTGGTAATGTTGCACAAGCAGTTCAAAAGATAACTATTGTGGATACAACTCCGCCGACACTGACGGCGCCTCCAAATGTAACCTTTGAGGCAACAAGTGCAGATCACAATGTTGTAAATCTAGGACTGCCGTCAGCATATGATGCAGTTGGCGTGGAATCTATTACAAACGATGCACCTCCCTACTTTTCAATTGGACAGACTGTGGTCACATGGAAAGCTTTCGATCAATCTGGCAATGTCGCAACTGCTAAACAGACAATAACTGTTCAAGATACAAAACCTCCAACAATCCACGCTCCACCTGACATAACACAAGAAGCAACTAGTGCTGCTGATAACATTGTTAATTTAGGCAATGCTACTGTAACCGATATAGAGCAAGTCATCATAACAAATAATGCGCCAAAGGTCTTTCCGCTTGGAACAACGACTGTAACATGGACGGCGACCGATACATCCGGTAATACCGCCTCGGCTTCTCAAATAATTAAGATTGTTGATACCACTCCACCGAAAATAAGTCCGCCACCTAATGTGATCTTTGAAGCAACTTCCTTAACTGATAATCAGGTACCATTAGGTAATGCAACAGTAACTGATAACGGTATAATACAATCGGTTACTAACAACGCAACCAAGACATTCCCACTAGGAAAGACAGTTGTGTTATGGACAGCAAAGGATACTTCTGGAAACATATCTAATGCAACTCAGATAGTTGATGTTGTGGATACAACCCCACCAAAATTGATTCCACCAAAGGATGTCAAAGTGGAAGCAACATCACTTGACAGTAATTTGGTATCCCTTGGAAATGCAACAGCAACTGACATCGAGTCAGTCACCATTACTAACAACGCAACCAAGACATTCCCACTAGGAAAGACAGCTGTACTGTGGACAGCAAAAGATGCTGCAGGCAATGTGGCCAACGCTACTCAGACAGTTGATGTTGTGGATACAACCCCGCCTGTTATTATTGCACCTAAAGACATAGTAGTAAACGCAACCAGCTCCACAGATAATCATGTTGAAATTGGAAATGCAACAGCTACTGATGCAGTTAAAGTAGCCTCTATTACAAATGATTCTCCACCAGTATTTCCATTTGGCCAAACAATAGTTACTTGGAAGGCTACGGACGAGGCTGGTAACACTGCAATTGCAACACAAAAAATATCAGTTGTTGACAGAACTCCACCGCAATTGATAATTCCAGCTAATATAATTACAAACGCTACCGCATTTCAAACACCAATACAAATTGGTCAAGGAACCACCACAGGTATTATTGATCCTTCACCGAAGATAACCAACAACGCAACAGCAGCCTTCCCGCTTGGCACTACGGTTATAGAATGGAATGCTACCGATAAGTTTGGTAATTCTAAAATCCTTACACAAACAATAACCATCTTAGCGTGTGGCAAACCAGTTTCGTCGTACAATTTGATAATGGGAACGTCTGGAGACGATAACTTGGTTGGAAAAAGTGATGTTCCTAATTTGATAATAGGCCTTGAGGGTAACGACATTATTCATGCTGGAAATGCGGGCGACTGCATAATAGCGGGAAATGGTGATAACATAATATTTGGTGGTAGCGGGGAGGACACTATCATCGCTGGAAACGGTGACAATATCATAAAGGGCGGATCAGGAAATGAGGAAATAACAGTTGGTGGTGGCTCTAACATCATTGTAGGTGGTAATGGTCATAATACCTGCAAAGTTGGCAATTCAAGCCATGATACTATAGTTAATTGCGTTGAACACTAGTTTAACAACAATATTTTTGTTCTTATTCTGATTATACGTTAAGATTTTTAGGCAAAGAAAATCTGTAGAATAACAATACCCCAAATATTTCAAGATATTCAACTAAAGCTATAGTATACATGTTTAAGATCCATCCGTGAAAAGCGTCATTCAATGTTGCAAATAATATTGCCATCTGCGGAAATTTCGAAATTGTAAGTAATGGTAATAATGCTATTGCTACTACAAGCTTGTCTAGACTCACATTTTTGGTCTCCTTTAGTATTGTATTCTGATCCTTTAGCTCTGGATGTAGAAATTCAAGATTCTGTTTTTGATCGACATAAACTGTATTTCCTAAATTGATTGCAATAATGGAAACAAGCAAAATTGATATCAAAATGGCTGATTCGCCATAGAAAAATAAAGCACGTTTGCCATGCTGGTTTTTAGTCATTTGCCGTAGAAACATTTTGCCAAAACGCCCTAGCATATTCTTCTTAGCGAGTATCAGAATTATGACAGAAACAATTGTCATTACACCAAAACTGCCAAACCAATTTTGTGAGACGTAAGTGACAAATAATATTCGTAGGGGCAAAAGGATGCCTGTAAAAAATCCAAAGACAATGGCAGATTCTTTGAGGTTTTGTTTGCGTTCTTGCCAGCCTTTTTTTGGTTCTATCATTTTTTGTATCTATTCTCCATTGACAGGGAGTTCATAGCTAGTATTTAGAGGTGGTATGTCATTACATAATACTTGCGTATAATGGATGCCATCACATATTGAAAGAAATTCAGAGATAATTTCACAGTCATCCATTTTACCTATTCTTCAAAAACAACGATAAAATCTGAAAGTACTAGGTGTTTGAATTAGCTCAAACGAACTAGTCCGGTTTTCGTATAGATTATAATAATAACAATTGCCCTCTTTATCTAATGTCCGATTCAAAAAAATTATTTCAGCGCGCAAAGAAAGTCATACCGTCAGGAATAAACAGTCCTGTTCGACTTTATGATCCTTACCCATTCTTTGTAAGAAGAGCTGATGGCAGTACTATATGGGATGTTGATGGCAAGAGATACCTTGACTTTTGTAATGCCTATGGCGCACTTCTTTTGGGGCATAGAAGAAAGGAGATCCTCTCTGCTGTTTTATCACAATTAAAAAAAGGGACACTTTACTGCGCTCCTACAGAACTTGAGGTTGAACTATCAGAATTGATTGCCATAAATTATTCCTCAATGGAGAAAGTGCGATTAGTAAACACGGGAAGTGAAGCAACCATGACTGCAATACGAATCGCAAGAGGGTTTACAAAGAAAAAAAAGATTATAAAATTTGAAGGATGCTATCACGGGGCCCATGACTATGTTCTTGTAAAAGCGGGTTCTGGAGCTGCTCACAATGGAATATCAATTTCAGAAGGAGGACTTGACGAAGCTTCAAAAAACACACTTGTTGTACAATATAATAATTCCCACCAACTTGAATCTGTACTTGCAAAACAAAAAGATGTTGCTGCCGTAATCGTAGAACCGGTATTGGCTAATATGGGCCTTGTTTTACCTGAGAAAAATTTCTTATCTGAAATTAGAAAAATAACCAAGGATCACGATGTACTCTTGATATTTGATGAAGTAGTTACAGGATTTAGAATGTCAACCGGAGGAGCACAAAAATATTATTCCGTTAGACCAGATCTGACCACCCTTGGTAAGGCATTAGGAAATGGCTTTGTGATTGCTGCGGTTGGAGGCAAAAGAGAACTCATGGATAAGTTATCACCACAAGGAAAAGTATATCAAGCAAGCACCTATGCTGGTAATCCAATTTCCGTGGCTGCTGCGATTGAATCTGTTAAGACAATGATAAAAAATAAGGAAAAAATATACCCAAAACTGGAGCTAGGTTGTAACGTACTTGCAAGGGCCATAAAAGATCTGGCCACTGATATGAAGATTCCACACCAAGTTAATTTTATAAGTTCAATGTTTCAGATTTTTTTTACGGATACTCATGTACGAGATTATATTTCTGCAAAAAAAGCCGATTCAAAGAAATTTAGCAAATTATTTAATGGACTTTTAGAACGTGGAATCTTTATAGCACCTTCTCAATTTGAGACTGTATTTTTATCGTACGCGCACAAGACTGATGATTTACAGAAAACTATTGAAGCGTATGGAGAGTCTCTCAAAACGGTGAAAAGATGAAGTATAGCATAGGAACCAGAGGAAGTCCTCTATCACTTGCACAGACAAAATGGGTTATATCTGAATTAAAAAAGAAGTCTGCCCAATTAGAGTTTGAGATAATTACGATAAAGACCAAAGGTGACACTGATGCCAGACCTCTTTTCACCATCAATCAAAAAGGAATATTCGAAAAAGAAATAGATCGAGCGGTAGCAGAAAAGAAAGTCGACTTTGCAGTTCACAGTCTAAAGGACGTCCCATCAGAGCTTCCAGATGATCTTATTTTGGCGTGTATCCCAAAAAGAGAATCACCTAATGACGTTTTTATCTCAAAAGGAGGTCATCTACTTAATGAGATAAAAAAGGAAGCAAAAGTTGGCACAAGCAGTCTTAGAAGAGCAGTCCAAATATCTCGTTTAAGACCAGATCTTAAGATAAAACCTATTCGCGGAAATATACAATCAAGAATAAAGAAGATTGAAGAAGGAGAATTTGATGGGATTGTTCTTGCGCAAGCAGGACTTGATAGACTAGGACTCGATGTAAAATGTGAAAAATTATCTATAGACGACTTTCCACCTTCTCCCGGACAGGGAGCACTGGCAATAGTGACAAGAAAGGACAGTCACGAGCTAATTGAATTATTAAAAGAGATAGAAGACACTGATTCACGGTGCGCAATAGAAGCTGAACGTTCCCTTTCGATATTTGTGGATTCGGGATGCAGATTTCCTGTCGGTGCACTAGCACAAAAAAATGGCGATAAACTGAAGTTGCATGTAACAGTATATTCTGCGGATGGAAGCAAATCCATTAATGTGGAAAAAACATCAGACGCATCACAAGCCAAAGAACTTGGTAAGCAAGTCGCATCAGAACTTACAGAAAGAGGGATAGCAGAGTTGGCAAAGGACTGGAGGAAGAGAGTAGAGGAATGGAACCAGAAATGATGGGCAAGGTATACATAGTTGGCGCAGGTCCAGGTGATCCAAAACTTATAACAATAAGGGCAGTAGAAGCAATAAAATCGGCAGATGTGGTACTTTACGATCGATTAGTGAACCGACGAATACTATCTATGGCTCACAAAAAGGCCGAAAAAATCTACGTTGGTCGTGACATAGGTGATGACTACAAGCATCAAGACTCGACAAATGAATTAATGCTAAGTTATGCAAATGCAAAAAAAATTGTTGTGAGACTAAAAGGTGGTGATCCCTTCATCTTTGGCAGAGGTGGTGAAGAAGCGGAATTTCTCAGAGAACACAAAATAAAGTTTGAGCTTATTCCTGGCATTACTTCTGGCATTGCCTCTGCGGAATATTCGGGAATTCCGCTTACACATAGGAACTATGCATCGTCAGTAGTCTTCGTAACTGGTCATGAGGATGCCAAAAAAAGAAAAGAATCAGTTAAATGGAAAAAGCTAGCCAAATCTGTTGATACCATAGTTATCATGATGGGACTTTCTGAACTAGAAAAAATTTGCAAAAATTTGATTGATGGAGGTTTAGACAGAACGACCCCTGTAGCAGTAATACAAAATGGTACAACACCTGATCACAAAATGGTGAAAGGAACACTATCGAACATTTCAAAAATAGTCATCCGATCAAAAATACTCCCACCATCAATAATTATTGTAGGCAAGGTAGTTGATTTATCTGAAAAAATAGGGTGGAAAAAGTGATTGCGGGAAAAATAATCGCAATCACTAGATCTAAAGAAGATTCGGAAGAATTTGTTCGGTTAATTGCAGACTCAAAAGCCCGTGCAATACCACTTCCTACAATAGAACTTGTTGGTAAGGGCGAGAAGATTGTTGATGAATTTCTAAGTACCGTAAAGGATGAAGATCCAGACTTTAGTGTTTTCATGAGCTCAAAAGCAGTCAAACTTTTGTTTGATGCTGCAAGAAAGGTTTCAAAATATGAAGATCTTCAACTTGCCATAGCTAATACTACAGTAGTTGCTGTAGGACCAAAAACAAAAGAGGCGCTTGAGAAGGAAGGAATTAGAGTAGCTTACATGCCGGAAAGGTTCTCATCTGTAGGTATAGGTGAAGTCTTTACACGATTGAATGCAGAAGGAAAAAAGGTCATAATTCCCAGAAGTGGTGCATCAACACCCTTCCTAGCTCAATTATTGGAAAAAATTGGTTTGCAGGTAAAAGAGATCTATCTTTACGACGTACGTTCATTTCGTGATACGTCGCAATGGGATGAATTTAAGAGACTATTTGTAAACAAGAGGATTGATGGTATTGTATTCACTAGTGCCTCCTCAGTTCGAGCATTTTTTGAAATAATGCTTATGGATAACGATGAAAAAACGCTTCTACAAAACTTGCAAAGAACAAGGATTGTTGCCATAGGGCCATTTACTGCACATGAGCTGAAAACATTTGGTATAGAGCCTCTAATCGCAAAGATACATACTGTTTCAGGAGCTTTTGAGATAATAAAAGAATGTTTTTGTTAGGTGAATAGAAAGCAATTGTTTAAGATTATTACTTGGGCAAGTTGAATTTTTAGAAAATCTGTGATTGCAAACTTAATTGTCGGTGTGCAGTGATGCGGTCAAGAATTGGAGAATGTTAATTAGTCGCCTGCGATCAGAATATTTTTCAAGAAAATATTTATTCAATGCAGACACACAATTTTTCCGAAAACCTTTCTGATAAATTTAAACTGTAGAGAACAAAAATGATCTTATCTTAGCACTCTCTTAGCTCAAGCTAAGAGGAAAAAATGTTTAGCTTGGCCTACTCCGCCGTACAAGTGGGAAGAGTTGTAGAAGTTTTTTATAAGGTAGTGAAGCTATTAATCATATGGCAACGGAGAACCTCAATATAGATTATAGTAAATACGATTTCAAAGATTCTACCGAAATGTATGTCTACACAAGTAAAAAGGGATTATCCAGAGAGACGGTTGAAGAAATAAGCCGAATAAAGGGAGAACCGAAATGGATGCTTGACTTTAGATTGCGTTCATACGACATTTTCATGAAAAAACCAATGCCAAATTGGGGTGGTGACTTAAGCCAAATTAACTTTAACAATATCTACTATTATGCAAAGGCTTCTGAGAAGACCGAAAGAAATTGGGATGATGTTCCAGCTGATGTAAAAAGAACTTTTGAAAAGCTTGGTATTCCAGAAGCAGAGAAGAAGTTCCTTGCAGGTGTGGGAGCACAGTATGAATCTGAAGTTGTTTATCACAATCTCAGAGAGGATCTTGCAAAACAGGGAGTGGTTTTTCTTGATACAGATACTGCTCTAAAAGAACAACCAGAAATCTTCAAGAAATATTTTGGTAAAGTAATTCCTCCAGAGGATAACAAATTTGCTGCACTTAACAGTGCAGTTTGGAGTGGTGGATCATTTATTTATGTTCCAAAAGGAGTCAAGGTAGACCTTCCCCTCCAAGCATACTTTAGGATCAATAAGGAGAACATAGGACAGTTCGAAAGAACACTTATCCTTGCAGATGAAGGATCTGAGGTACATTACATAGAGGGATGTACTGCACCAGTCTATTCTTCAGAATCTTTACATTCTGCAGTTGTTGAATTGATTGCTTTCAAGAATGCAAAATTAAGATACACAACAATTCAAAATTGGAGTAATGATGTTTACAATTTAGTTACAAAGCGTGCTTATGCATATGAAGGAGCTCGAGTGGAATGGATCGATGGAAACATTGGAAGCAAACTCACAATGAAGTACCCAGGAATTTATTTACTAGGATCACGTGCACATGGTGAAACACTCTCTGTTGCGTTTGCAGGAACGAACCAACACCAGGATACCGGTGCAAAAATGGTTCACTTGGCACCAAACACAACCTCTAGGATCACATCAAAATCAGTAAGTAAAGGTAATGGAAGGACAACATACAGAGGATTGCTTCATGTTGCAAAAGGGGCCACAAATGTCAAGGCTTCTGTAAGGTGTGATGCATTGCTTTTGGACGACATATCAAAGACAGATACATATCCATACATGGAGATTAACCAAGAAGATGCCACTGTTACTCATGAAGCCACTGTAGGAAAAATAGGCGATGAACAAATCTTCTACCTTATGACAAGGGGCTTTTCGGAGGAAGAAGCACTGACCCTTATTGTAAATGGATTCATCGAACCATTTACCAAGGAGCTCCCAATGGAATACGCTGTGGAGCTTAACAGGTTAGTAAAATTGGAAATGGATGGTTCAGTCGGTTAGACTGTTCCATATTTCATACTTATGAAAAGCCATGTCATCGTTTGTTTTATCTAATCTTGAACTAAACCAAGTGGAAGAAATCTCATCTGCAAACAACGAACCATCATGGCTTAAAGAATATAGAAAAAATTCTTTTTCGATATATCGTGAATTGCCTCCAGAAGTTTCACCTCTATATAACAAATATTCTGACACAAATAAAATGGATCAGGATCAAGTGAGATTTTCACTTCGTTCCGATAGTACAATTCCAGATCTTGTAAAGGATAGAATGGCGGAAGTTTCTGAAAATCCCATGGTAGTACAGATAGGGACAAATATTAAAAAAATACATCTTCCTGCCGAGCTAAAATCAAAGGGTCTAGTTATATGTTCAATTCAAGAGGCAATAAAGGATCATCTAGATAAAATTAAAAAGTCTTTTGAATCAACTGATCCAAAAACTGACAAGTATACTGCACTGAACAATGCATTTTATAACTCAGGAATTTTCATTTATGTTCCGCGAAATCTAGTCTTAGAAAAATCAATACACCTAATTTCATCACTTTCAATAGATCAGACCTCAACAATTGCTCGTAATGTAGTGATAGGAGATGAAAACAGCAAGGCATCTATTGTACAGGAGATTTATGCGCCAAAGAACACAAAACAACAAGCATACCTTGAGCTACTTGATGTAATTGTGAACTCAAATGCAGAACTTGAAATGGTTACCCTGCAGGCTATGGATCAAAACGCG
>Ga0187846_10000962_pt1 | contig 16517 bp, 17 predicted proteins | sample TC_taG_FD_161473 | JGI IMG/M metagenome (GOLD analysis project Ga0187846, IMG submission 161473) | Biofilm microbial communities from the roof of an iron ore cave, State of Minas Gerais, Brazil - TC_06 Biofilm (v2) | ecosystem: Environmental > Terrestrial > Deep subsurface > Cave > Wall biofilm...
TCCAGTTGATCGCACTCGGCGGCACATAACCGTCCTTATAGGCGGTGGTCGGATAGGTCAGCGCCTTGATCGCCGCCTCCTTCACCTTCGGATCATCGAGGTGCAATTTGCCGTCCTTGGTGACGATGTCTTGGCCGCCATAAGCGATCAGAAAATTGTTGAATATGAAGTTGGGATCGACGCCGTTGGTAGTCACCTGGAAGCCCAGGGCATAAACGTTGCGCATCCCTTGCTCGCGCAGCTTCTTCTGCACTGGCTTGAAGAAGTCATAGAAGGCGTCCCAGGTCTTCGGGATGTCCTCGATCTTGTACCCTGCCTTTTCGACCAGCGGCTTCCAGATGTGGTTCGTAAAGACACCCTGGTTGTAAGGTACCCCGTAATAGCTGCGTTTTTTTGTAGCGTTGTTGTAGCAATAGCCGGAGAGCAGCGCGGTCTCGGTGTATTCCTCCTTTTGCGTTTCGACGACGTCGCTGACGTCGACCAGCTTGTCGTCCCACGCGAACAGCGCAATGATTTCGGCCGGGTTGTTCTGAAACAGATCCGGGACCTCGCCGCTGGTCAGCGCCGAGATGATTTTCTGACGCTCCGGCGCAAACGGGATGATGCTGTAGTCGAGCGTGTTGCCGCTCGCCTTCTCGTAGTCGGCGAAGATTTTTTTGATCGACACGTCCTCTTCCTGGGCAAACCCCTGGCCCCACCAGACTTCTGCGGTCGTCGCCGCGGCGTTGGCGATATAAGGCCGCGCCAAGGTCCCGACGGCGGCCAAGCCCAACGAACCGCGAAGCACCGACCGCCGTGTCAAATTAGCCATCTCCATCTCCTTCCTGTTCATATGTTACCGCCGTTGCCGGCCGCACTTGGACCGTCGTTGTTCGTAGTTTAGCGCCTTCGGTCGGCGCCTTCGATACCCCCGCTCAGCTTTGCTCGATCGGGTATTTCGCAAAAATCTCCGCGACCCGCTTGAACGCCTTGTCGGCTGCGGCCTCGGGAGTCATCCCGCCCTTCATGATGTCGAACCACGCGGTCTGCCAGACATGCTCGTTCTGGACATGGGCATAGGCCGGGTTGAACACCCAGAACACCGGAAGGGTCGGGCTGATCAGAGCCTGCGTGTTGTAGGCCACCCGGTGCGGATCCTTCGAGTCGAGCCACCATGGGTCGCCCTTGACGATCGACGGCATCGCTGGCGCCCGGCGGCCGAGCCCCGTCTTCAGATAATCGTTGCACACCTTGGGTTGGATCAAATATTTGAGGAAGTCCTTGGCGACCTCGACGTTCTTTGCGCCCTTCGGGATCAGGCCGCACACACTGAACGCACCGCTCGGCACGGGCTTGCCGTCATTACCGAGCGCCAGGCCCCAGGTCACGATGTCGTCGTAATCCTGCCGGTCCTTGATGATCGCGACCTCGGTGGACAGCGAGCCGTCGAGATCCATCACGATCGTCTTGGCGTGAAACGCGTTGTTGTCGTCGGCGTCGTTCCAGTTGATCGCGCCGGGCGGCACGAATCCTTCCTTGTAAGCCGTCGTCGGATAGGTCAGAGCCTTGATCGCCGCCTCTTTGACCTGCGGGTCGTCGAGGTGCAATTTGCCGTCCTTGCTGACTATGTTCTGTCCGCCGTAGGCGATCAGCCACTGGTCGAAAAAGGCGTTTGGGTCGCCGCCGTTGGTGGTCAACTGGAAACCGAGGGCATAGACGTTGCGCACGCCTTGCTCGCGCAGCTTCTTTTGTACGCCCTTGAAAAAATCGTAGAAGGCGTCCCAGGTCTTCGGGATGTCCTCGATCTTGTAACCGGCCTTCTCGACCAACGGCCGCCAGATGTGGTTGGTAAACACGTCGATCGTATAGGGCACCCCATAGACGCTGCGCTTTTTCGCGACATTGTTGTAGCAGCTGACCATCTGCAGCGCCGTCTCGGCGTATTCCTCACGCTGCGTTTCGACGACGTCGCTCACATCGACAAGCTTGTCCTCCCAAGCCCACAACGCAACGATCTCGGCCGGGGTGTTCTGGAATAAATCAGGGACGTCGCCGCTCGTCACCGCCGAGACGATCTTCTGGCGCATCGGCGCATAGGGAATGATCGTGAAATCGACCGTGTTGCCGCTCGCCTTCTCGTAATCGGCGACGAGCTTTTTGAACGCAACGTCTTCTTCCTGGGCAAAGCCCTGAACCCACCACACGCTCGCAGTTGTGGCCGCCGCGTTGGCGATGTGAGGTCGCACCAAGGTTGCCGCCGCGGCAAAGCCAAAGGAACCGTGGAGCACAGACCGCCTGCTTAGCTTTGCCATCTCCCTCTCCCTTCCCACTTGCGCTTCCCGACCTCTCCACTGGCATTTCCGGATTTACCCACCCTCTTCGCCGAGTTCAACGGCGTTCAGCTGCCACCGTCGACGACTCGAGCCGGCCAAGTTTCCGTTGTTATTCGATTGTTAGCGTACCTCAAATTCGTTGTTCGGACGAAAAATTCGGTTGTTCCACCAAGTAACGAATTTTATGTGCAACCTTTTGAAATACCGCTATCTTTTTTGCTGTTTGACGCCGGATTGACGCGAAAAACGCGATTTTCGTTGTATTTGGCTCCGTGAGCGGGCCGGTTTAGGCCGCCTTTTCAAGCTCGCGCAGCACCGTATCGCCCATCACCCGGGTCGAGACGCGCGCGGTATTCGGCTGGGCGATGTCGCTGGTCCGCACCCCGGCTGCGAGCGCGCGGCGTACGGCATCTTCGACGAGCTCGGCCTCCTCCGGCATCTCAAACGAATAGCGCAGCATCATCGCGAAAGAGAGGATGCAGGCGAGCGGATTGGCGACATCCTTACCGGCGATATCCGGAGCACTGCCATGGACCGGCTCATAGAGCGCCTTGCGTCGCCCCGTCGGGTCTGGTGCGCCGAGCGAGGCCGAGGGCAGCATGCCGAGGGAACCCGTCAACATCGCGGCACAGTCCGACAGGATGTCGCCGAAGAGGTTGCTGGTGACGATGACGTCGAACTGCTTAGGGTTGCGCACCAGCTGCATCGCACAGTTGTCGGCATACATAAAGCTGAGCTCGACGTCCGGGTAATCAGTGTCGCGAACCCGCTGCGCCACTTCGCGCCACAACCCACCCGACTCCATGACGTTGGCCTTGTCGACCTCGCAGACCCGGCCACGGCGTTTTCTGGCGAGATCGAAGGCGACACGGGCGACGCGCTCGATCTCGGCCTCAGTGTAGACCTCGGTGTTGACGCCGCGGCGGCTGCCGTCGGCATGCGTTTCGACCCCCCGCGGCTCACCGAAATAGATCCCGCCGGTCAGTTCGCGCACGATCATCAGATCGAGGCCGGCAACGAGCTCGGGCTTGAGGCTCGAAGCATCGGCGAGCGCGTCGAAAACCACCGCCGGGCGCAAATTGGCGAACAAGTCCATCTCCTTGCGCAGCCGCAAGATGCCGCGCTCGGGACGCAGCTCGAAGGGCAGCTCGTCCCACCTCGCCCCGCCGACCGCGCCGAACAGCACCGCATCGCTGGATGATGCCTGCGCGAGGGTCGCGTCGGTCAGCGGCACACCAGCGTCGTCGTAGGCTGCGCCACCGACCAGGCCCTCCGTTACCTCAAAGCCGGCGATGTGGCGACGGTCGAAGAATTCGATGACGCGCAAAGCCTGCCGCATGATCTCGGGGCCGATGCCGTCGCCCGCCAGCACCAATACCTTGCGGTTTGAGGCGCGGGTCTGGGTCACGGCTCATGCCCCGCGCTGGGTCATGCCGAACTGCCACGGGCGAGCGAGCCGTGCCTTTTCCTCGTACGCGCCGATCTCCGCCGCCTTCTGCTCGGTCAGGCCGATGTCGTCGAGGCCGTTTAAGAGGCAGTGCTTACGGAACGCGTCGAGCTCGAAATGCAGCTTCTCGCCATCCGGGCGCGAGATCGTCTGGGTCCCCAGGTCGACCGTCATGACCGCGTTGGCGCCCTTTTTGGCATCTTCCATCAGTTCTTCGACGATCTCCTTGGGCAGGGCGATCGGTAGGATGCCGTTCTTGAAGCAGTTGTTGTAAAAGATATCGGCAAAGCTCGGGGCTATGACACAGCGAATGCCGAAATCGAGCAGCGCCCAAGGCGCGTGCTCGCGGCTCGACCCGCAGCCGAAATTGTCGGCGCCGATAAGGATCTTGGCGTTGCGGTACGGGGCCTGGTTGAGGACGAAGTCGGGATTCTCCGAGCCGTCCGAGCGGAAGCGGATCTCCTGAAACAGCCATTGCGACAGGCCGGTCCGCTTGATCGTCTTGAGGTAGATCGCCGGAAAGATCTTGTCGGTGTCGAGGTTGATGATCGGTAGCGGTGCGGCGACCCCCGTCAGGGTGGTAAACTTTTCCATCTGCTCTCTCTCACCCCAGCTGGCGCACGTCGGTCAGGCGGCCGGTGACCGCGGCAGCGGCGGCCATTGCCGGGCCCATCAGATGGGTCTTGGCGTTCTTGCCCTGGCGCCCCTCGAAATTGCGGTTCGAGGTCGAGGCGACCCGCTCGCCGTTCATCACCTTGTCGGCGTTCATCGACATGCACATCGAACAGCCCGGCTCGCGCCACTCGAAGCCGGCTTCGAGGAAGATCCGATCGAGCCCCTCTTCCTCGGCCTGATGCTTGACCAGGCCCGAGCCCGGCACGACCAGTGCCCGCACCCCCCCCGCCACCCGGCGCCCCTTGGCGATCGCCGCGGCGGCGCGCAAATCCTCGATGCGGCTGTTGGTGCACGAGCCGATAAACACGCGCTGCACCGGCACGTCGACGAGCCGGGTGTTTGGCGACAACGCCATGTATTCAAGCGAGCGCTGCATCGCCGCGCGCTTTAATGAGTCATCGACCTGCGCCGGATCGGGAACGCGGCCGGTGATCGGCGAGACGTCCTGCGGGCTGGTGCCCCAGGTGACGTGCGGGGCGATGTCGGCGGCGTCGAGATGCGCCTCCTTGTCGTATTTGGCGCCCGGGTCCGAAGGCAAGGTGCGCCAGTAGGCAACCGCCTGCTCCCACGCCGCACCCTTCGGCACGTAGGGACGGCCCATCAGATAGGCGATGGTCGTTTCATCGGGTGCCACGAGTCCGGCGCGCGCGCCCGCCTCGATCGACATGTTGCAGACGGTCATTCGGCCTTCCATCGACATGTCGCGGAAGGTGCTGCCGGCGTATTCGAAGACATGGCCGGTGCCGCCCGCGGTGCCGATCTTGCCGATAACGGCGAGGATGACATCCTTGGGGCTGACGCCGGTGCCGAGACCGCCGTTGACTTCGATCAGCATGTTCTTGGCTGGGGCCTGGATCAGCGTCTGGGTGGCGAGCACGTGCTCGACCTCGGAGGTGCCGATGCCAAAGGCGAGCGCCCCCACAGCACCATGCGTCGCGGTATGGCTGTCACCGCACACGATCGTCATGCCGGGTTGGCTCAAGCCCTGCTCGGGTCCGATGATGTGGACGATGCCTTGGTTGATGCTGTCGACCGGGAAATAGGGAACGCCGAACTCTTTGACATTGCGTTCCAAGGTGTCGACCTGCAGCTTCGAATCCGGGTCGTCGATGCCGCGGCTGCGGTCGCTGGTCGGCACGTTGTGGTCGGCCACGGCCATCGTCGCGTCGGGGCGGCGGACCTTGCGGTCGGCGAGCTTTAGCCCCTCGAAAGCCTGCGGGGTTGTGACCTCGTGGATCAGATGCAGATCGATGTAGATCAGGTAGGCGCCTTCACCCTGGGCAGCGATGACGTGGTCATCCCAGATCTTATCGAACAGTGTGCGAGGAGCAGCCATGGGCGTCACTCCGCTTGCTCGCCGCTCGGCGCCGACGCCGGCTCGATTTCAGGCTGCGCGCTCGGGCGCGCGCTGCTGTCGGGCCGTGCGCTCGCGCGGGAGCGCTCGACAATACGCGCCCGCTTGCCGGTGCGGCCGCGCAAATAATAGAGCTTGGCGCGCCGGACCACGCCGCGGCGAATGACTTCGATCGCGGTGATCCTCGGCGAATAAAGCGGAAAGACGCGCTCCACCCCCTCGCCATAGGAGATCTTGCGCAAGGTAAAGTTCGAGTTGATGCCAGCGTTCTTGCGGGCGATGCAAACCCCTTCGAAGGCCTGGATCCGCTCGCGCTCGCCTTCGACCACTCGTAGACTGACCCGCAGCGTATCTCCCGACTCGAAGTTGGGCACGGGCCGGTTGGCGGCGAGCCTTTCGACCTGCTCGCGCTCGATCTGCTGAAGAAGATTCATCGTTCCACCTCTCGATCCCCCGCGCGGCGGCACAGCCGCGTCGCGCAATATTGCTCCCATAAATCGGGGCGGCGTTCCCGGGTCAGGCGCTCGGCCTCGGCTCGGCGCCAGTCCCGGATCCGCCGATGGTCGCCCGACACCAGCACCTCCGGCACCGCACACCCCTGCCACAGCTGGGGCCGCGTGTACTGGGGGTACTCGAGCAGGCTCTCGGCAAAGCTCTCCTCGGCGAGCCCCTCGGCGCGTCCGACAACACCGGGGAGCAACCGCACGCAAGCGTCAATCAACGCGATCGCCGCGGGCTCGCCGCCCGACAGCACGAAATCGCCGAGGCTCAGCTCGTCTATCGCGCGGGCCACCAGGACGCGCTCGTCGACGCCCTCGAAACGGCCGCAAATCAGCCTCACCCCCGGCCCGCCGGCCAGCGAGCGCACCCGCTCCTGATCGAGGCGGCGCCCGCGTGGCGACAACAGCAGCGCCGGACCGACGCCGCCCGAGCCGGTCAGCGCCGCGTCGAGCACGTCCGGCCGCATCACCATGCCGGGCCCGCCGCCGAACGGCGCATCGTCGACGGAGCGGTGCTTATCACGCGCGAAATCCCGGATGTCTACCGTTTCGAGCCGCCATAGCCCGGCCTTCAGCGCCTTGCCGGCGAGCGAATAGGCGAGCGGGCCCGGCAGCATCTCCGGGAAGATCGTCAGTACCGTCGCGTGCCAGCTCATGCCTCGCTCTCGTCGAGCAGTCCGGGCGGCGGATCGAGCACCAGTCGTCCGGCAGCCAGCTCGACGCTCGGGATGACCGCTCGGGTGAACGGCACCATGACGGGCGATGCGCCGGGACGCGTCAGCTCCAGCGTGTCGCCGGCGCCGAAATCGTGGATGGCGCGCACGCGGCCCACCGGTGTTCCGTCGCCCAGCACCGCCTCGAGCCCGATCAGATCAGCGTGATAATACTCCTCCGCGTCGGGCTGCGGCAAAGCCGAGCGCGGCAGGTAAAGCCGCAGCCCGCGTAAGGTCTCCGCCTGGTTGCGGTTCTCGACACCCGCGAGGCGCGCGATGACGACGCCCTTTCCGGCGCCGATCAGTCGCAACTCGAAGCGGCGGACGCCGGTCTCGTCGGTGAGCGGTCCGTAGCGTGCGACATCCTCGGGCGCCTCGGTAAAGCTCTTGATCCGCACCGCGCCCTGCACACCGTGCGGGCCCGTGACGACGCCGAGGCAAACCTGTTTTGCTGCATCGGTCACGGGTTGTCACCTCGGACGGGTCGGCCGTCTCAGCTGCGGCCGCCGGCAGCGCCCGCGGCTCCTTCGGCCGCCTTCGCACGTTCCTGGGCGCGCGCCTTCGGCCGAGACTTGACCGGGTTGTCGGGGATCGCCGGTTTTTCCATCAGACCGGCATCGCCGAGAAAACGCGCGACGCGGTCGGTCGGCAACGCCCCGACGCCGAGCCAATGCTGGATGCGCTCGGCTTTGAGAGTCACCCGGTTGGTGTGCGAGCGGTCGAGCATCGGGTTGTAGGTCCCGAGCTTTTCGATGAAGCGGCCGTCGCGGGGGCTGCGCGAGTCGGCGACAACGATGCCGTAATAGGGGCGCTTCTTCGTACCGCCGCGCGCAAGGCGGATCTTCAACGACATGCCGTCTGCTTCTCCTACCGAAATCCGCCGGGCAACAGCCCGGCGAGCCCGTGACGCATCAGACCCTTGTTGCCGAGCTTTTTCATCCGTTTCGTGATGTCCGCCATGTCCTGGTACTGCTTGAGAAGGCGGTTGATCTCCGGCACTGTGGTGCCGGACCCCGACGCAATGCGCCGCCGGCGCGAGCCATTGAGCAGTTTGGGATTGCGCCGTTCGCCCTTGGTCATCGACGAGATGATCGCCTCCTGGCGCTTGATGATGCCTTCGTCGATGTTGGCTTCGCCGAGCTGCTTCTTCAGCTTGCCGATCCCCGGCAGCAACCCGAGCATGCCGCCCATCCCGCCCATGCGCCGGATCTGGCGCAGCTGGGCGGCGAGATCATCGAGGTCGAACCGCCCTTTTTCGAGCTTGGCGGCGAGCTTTTCGGCTTCCTCCTCGTCGACCGTCTCGGCCGCCTTCTCGACCAGGCCGACGACATCGCCCATGCCGAGGATGCGCCCGGCGATGCGCTCCGCATGAAACTCCTCGAGCGCCTCGACCCGCTCGCCGACCCCGATCAGCACGATCGGCTTGCCGGTGATCGCGCGCATCGACAATGCCGCACCACCCCGCGCATCGCCGTCAACCCGGGTCAGCACGATTGCGGTGATGCCGGCGCGCTCGCCAAAGGCCTTGGCGACGTTGACCGCATCCTGACCGGTCATCGCATCGGCGACGAGCAGCGTCTGGTGCGGGTTGGCGGCCGCGCGCACGGCGGCGACTTCGAGCATCAGCTCCTCGTTGACGTGGAGCCGTCCGGCGGTGTCGAGGATGACGACGTCGTAGCCTTCGGTGCGCCCGGTGCGCAGGGCCCGCTCGGTGATCGCGACGGGCCTGTCGCCCGGCACGATCGGCAGACAAGCGACGCCGGTCTGGCGGCCGAGCACGGCGAGCTGCTCCTGGGCCGCCGGGCGTTGCACGTCGAGCGAGGCGAGCAGCACCTTTTTGCGCTGGCGCTGTTTGAGCCGGAGAGCGATCTTCGCAGCGGTCGTGGTCTTGCCCGAGCCCTGCAGGCCAACCAGCATGACCACGACCGGGGGCGGGGCATTCAGATCGATCCCGTCGGCGCGGGCGCCCCCGGGCTGTGCCATTGGGAGACCGCCGCCCAGCACCTCGACGAGGTGGTCGTGGACGATCTTGACGACCATCTGCGCCGGTGTGACCGAACGCAGCACCTCCTGGCCCAACGCCTTTTCACGGACCGCGGCGACAAAGTCGCGCACGACCGGCAGCGCCACATCGGCCTCGAGGAGCGCGATGCGGATCTCGCGCAAGGCCGACCCGACATCGTCCTCGCTCAGCGCGCCATGGCGGCGCAGCCGGTCAAAGACGTCGCCGAGGCGATCGCTGAGGCTGTCGAACATTCCGGTCCCTCAAAACGAGCGGGGAACGACAAAAAGCGCCAGTGCGCGATACTCGCGGACTGGCGGTCGCAGGGTAACGACCCGGTCGAAGAAAGCTAGTCCCGGCCCCTTCCGCTGTCAATTGCAGGGAGCCGCGGAACGGGGATTTCTCCCTGCCTTTCCCGCAGCTCAGGGAGGAATCTGCAATTTCGATCAGAAATTACGCGAACAAGTCAGCTATATCAGATTGTTACGGTTTCAAACGGTAATTCCTGAGGGAGCGAGCAGGGAGGACCGCAGAATCGCCCCGCGCCGAACGAAAACGACCGATTTTCAGATAGCGATCATATGCCCCGACTTTGGCGGCATGATGGCCGCCGGCCACCCGCGATCGGGCTATTGAGCGATAAAGCCGCCATCGATGACGAGCTCGGCGCCGGTGACGAAGGAGGCTTCGTCGGAGGCGAGGAACAGCACCCCGTTGGCGACCTCGATCGGCTTGCCGATGCGGCGCAGCGGTGTGAGCGCGATCTTGTCGGCGCGCTCGCCGGCGTTGGTCGCGTTCAGCATCGGCGGCATGTAGCCCGGATGCACGGTGTTGACCCGCACCCCGGACGGCCCGTAGCGCACCGCTGCGGCCTTGGAATAGATCCGCACCGCGCCCTTTGACGCGTGATAGGCCGGATGACCGCCGGTGCCGCCGACAAACCCCATGATCGAGCTGATATTGACAATCGAGCCGCCACCGGTCTTGGCCATCTGCTCGGCCGCGAGCCTAGTGCCGAGAAAGACGCTCGTCTGGTTGACCGCGATGATGCGGTGCCAGCCTTCGAGACCGTCAGGGTCGCCGACCGAGCTGCCGGAGATGCCGGCATTGTTGACCAGGATGTCGAGCCGGCCATATGCCGTCAGCGTTTTGTCGATCAAGCTCTTCCACTCGGCTTCGTTGGTGACGTCGATTTTGGCCGAAATCGCCTCGCCCCCGTCGACGCGAATGGCTGAGGCAACCGCCTCGGCGTCACCGGCCAGGATATCGGCGACGACGATCTTCGCCCCCTCGGCAGCGAAGAGCCGGGCCTCGGCTTCGCCCATCCCGTGGGCGCCGCCGGTGATGATCGCAACCTTGTCTCTCAGGCGCATGACTGGCCTCCGTTGCCGTTCGGATAGATTTCGGACGCTGATCGCGGTTCCGCTACGCCAGTGATGTATTAGAATCTGACCCAAAAGCCTACGTCGCTAATCAACAGCGACTGACCGCTTTCTAAACCCACAACGGCCGCTCAACCTTCGCGGCAGGAACCGCTCTTCATGCCCCTTTCGCGACATCCCCCCGATGCGCATCATTGACTCCCACTCGCGGGTACTGCGTGAGTTTTGAAATCGGGGCGTCAGGCGGTTATTTCGTGCGCGGCTCGTCAGGATCGTGGGGCTCAAATCGCGCTTTCAGTACTTCAAAGGTGTTTCGGACGATAAGAAAGCTGCCCTGCAGGTTGGCGTTGCGCTTTTCGATGCGCCGCCATCCCTCATCCTCGGGGCAGGTTAGCCGGTAAAGATGCCCTGAGGAAGCCGCATCGGCGGCCACGTCGCGAACCCGACACCGGCATGACTTTCCGGCGACATGTCGCCTCGACGAGGGTTCAGCGCCGCCCGTCGGCGGGCGGAATGCACTTCGAAACCGAGGTCGGGCCCGCTCTAATCCTTGACTCTGATATATTTATTATGATAAATTGATTAGGTGCAAGCGGTACGTAATTTCCGTGCTCAAAAACGCGGCGACTTGGTCGTTGAAGAGATTAAGCGCTGGATCGGCGAGCGACGGTTCATACCCGGCGACAAGCTACCGAAGGAAGCTGCGCTGCAGGAGCTGTTTGGCGTCAGCAAGGGCACGGCGCGCGAAGCGCTCAAGTCGCTCGAGGTCCAAGGGCTGGTTACGGTGAGCACCGGTCCGGCGGGCGGTGCCACGATCAGCGAAGTGCCACTCGAGCGAACGTTCCAACTTGTGCAGAACTACCTCTTCTTTCGCGACCTCAACGTGGCACAGATTTATGCCGTCCGGCGAATGCTTGAGCCCGAGCTCGCCGCCGGTGCCGTGGCGCGTCTTACCGATGCGGACTTTGAAGCGCTGGAGCACAGCATCCACACTTGCGCGCCTATCCCCGCGACTGCTGATCAAGCTCGCGCGCAGCGGCAGGAGGACTTGCACTTCCACGATGTGCTAGCCGCAGCCAATCCCAATGCGCTGCTCCGCTTTATGTGTGAGGTCATTAATCAGCTGTTGCGCCATCTCGTGACGGTGGGCAATCAGCCAGCTCATCCTGCCTACCAAAGGCTCGGCGACACGAACGTCGCGGCTCACCGCCGTCTACTCGTGGCCGCGCGACGACGCGATGCGGACGGGGTGCGGCGCTTGATGCTCGACCATATCGACGAGGCCGCTGGCCTGGCCGGCGAATTAGCCGCCGCAATGCGCCAGGGGTTCGTAAGCGTCGCCGATCTGCAACCGCGCATCGTGCCGCACGGGAGGAGGGCATGAACAAACTCAATCGCCGCCATCTGCTGACCATTCTCGGCGCAGGTTTGACGATCGCACCGCCAGCTTTCGCGACATCTTTATCGCGAGCCATCGCGCAGCGACTGGCTCAAGCGCAGCAGGATGGCAAGGTGGCCGGCCTGCATACGCTTCTCATTAGCCAGCGCGGCAAGCTCGTTTACGAGCACTATGGACAGGGCGATGACGAGGTGGAAGGTCGGGGGAGGCTCGGCACTGTCGTTTTTGGCCCACAAGTGCCGCACGATCTGCGCTCAGTGTCCAAGAGCGTGGTTGGTTTGGCCTACGGGGTTGCGCTCGCAGCCGGCAAGGTCCCGCCGCCCGAAGCGAAGCTGTATGAGCAGTTTCCTGAATATTCCGACCTTGCCAGCCAGCCTGGCCGAGATCGCTTTACCGTCCATCACGTGCTCAGCATGACGCTCGGGCTCGATTGGGACGAACTTACGGTTCCCTATGGCGACCCGCGCAACTCCGAGAACGCGATGGAGGCGGCGCCCGACCGTTTCCGCTTCATCCTAGAGCGGCAAATCGTCGGTGAGCCGGGTGCGAGGTGGACCTATTGCGGCGGCGCCACCGCGCTCCTTGGGCGCCTGATCGCCAAGGGCACCGGTGAACCGTTGCTCGCCTATTGCCGTCGTGTCCTGTTCGATCCGATGGGTTTCGGGCCCGCCGACTGGGCGAAAGGGCGGGATGGCGAGTTCCGCGCGGCGTCGGGCCTGCGGCTGTTGCCGGGCGACCTGGTGAAGATCGGTCAACTCGTGCTCGCGGGCGGAGTCTGGAACGGCCACCAGGTCGTGCCGGGTGACTGGTTGAAGCGTGCATTGACCCCCGCGGTCACGATCGCGGATGGGCGCCACTACGGCTATCACTGGTACCTCGGCGCGTCTGCCGTCGGCTCGTCTCAGCGCTGGGAGCGCTGGGTGGGGGGCATCGGCTGGGGCGGTCAGCGCCTGTACGCCTTTCCTGCGCTCGACCTCGTCGTGGCGCAGTATTGTGGCAACTACGACAAGTCCCTGACGGAACAGCGGCGCATCAACGATGCCATCATCACCGAGATCGTGCTGCCGAGCTTCATTTAAATATCGAAACGCCGCCTTGCAAAGATCCTCAATGGCGGAACAGGAGATGACGTGCCGTTGCTGTTTGAGTGCCGATGATTCGCGGTAATCTGCGTATCTGCAGAGGAGTCCTTGACGATTTTGCACGACGACCTAACGCTGGAGCAATTTTATTTCGGTGTCGGATTGACGAGATCAAAGGCAGCGATGGGCTCGAATTGTCCTTCGCCGCAGTCCTGGTCGCGGCACAGACTTGTGGCACATGCAACCTTGACGGGGACGAAAATGGAACGGATCAGTATTACCGAAAAGTTTGCCCGTTTTACGGAACGATGGCAGCCAAAGATCATTGCCGAGTTGAACGGCCAGGAGGTCAAGGTAGTCAAGGTGCAGGGAACGTTCCCGTGGCATCGCCACGACGATGCGGAAGAGATGTTTCTCGTGTGGCGCGGGCGCTTCCGTGTTGAATTTCGCGACAAGACGGTTGAGCTCGGGTCAGGCGAGCTGGTCGTCGTCCCGCGCGGGGTCGAGCATCGCACGGCCGCGGACGAAGAGGCGGAGATAATCCTGTTTGAACCTGCGGCATCGTAAACACGGGGAATGTCGTCGACGCAACATTCACCGCCCCGACTGGGGCGAGGGTTTGAGGCGCGCTTGGCTGACCCTCGCCCGCCCGTCGCGATCCGGCGCTCAGCACCGCGGATGAACTCGGCTCGCGGCGCGGCCAATTAGAGAAGCGTTTGGCGGCGTAAGCGCCGAGACAACACCCGCTCTGACTCAGGAACTCTAAGATGATCCTTCCCGCCAATACGGCGCTGCTAATCATCGACGTTCAGCGTGCCATTGACGATCCGTCATGGGCGACCGCCGGACCGCGCAACAATCCTGAAGCCGAAGCTCGTATCGCCGAGTTGCTCGGCGCATGGCGACGTGTCGGGCGCCCGATTTTCCACGTAAAGCACGACGGTACGGTTCCAACCTCCACGTACCGTCCTGGCCAACCCGGCAATGACTTTAAACCCGAGGCAACCCCTCTTCCGGGCGAGGCAGTTATCGCGAAGCGTACGAACAGTGCGTTTATTGGGACCGAGTTGGACAGGTTGCTCAGACAGGCCAAGATCAGCACGCTGGTGATTTGCGGGGTCATCACCAACAACTCGGTGGAAGCCACCGTTCGGATGGCGGGCAATCTCGGGTTCGATACCTTCCTTGTAGAGGACGCCGGCTTTACCTTCGCCCGCAGGGACTATCGCGACCGACATCGGACAGCCGAAGAAGTTCACGACCTCTCGCTCGCGAATTTGGATGGTGCGTATTGCACGGTCACTCAGACCAAAGAAGTTCTCAGTGCGGTTAATGCAGCAGCTTAAAGCGCGCTTCTAGGCACCGCGTTGGGACTGGTGGAGCCGCGGGCTACCGCGCGGGGGTCCGATGTCGGCGCAATTGAGCCGTGGCGTGTCGGTGTTCGGAATGCGTACAGATGCCCCAAATGAGACGACCCGGCCGCGGTAGGCGAATGATCCAAATGGGGCACGAAGCTGCCGTCGTGAAGATTTGACCGCGGCGAGCACCGCGGGGGGCAGGCTCTCGCGACGGGGCAACCCGACCTGCTATAGATGCTATGAACGGGGCTGCGAGAGATAGGAACATGAAGATCGATGTTGCTAGCGCCCGTGCGCGCGCCGGATCGCGCTATCCCAAGCCGTTCGACGAACCTTGCCAGAACAAGACCCGGCGTCGGCTCGGGCTGGCCGCCGGCCTTACCCAATTCGGCGTCAATCTGTTGGAGTTGAGCCCGGGCGCCTGGTCCAGTCAGCGCCATTGGCACGCTCACGAAGACGAGTTCGTCTATGTCGTCCGGGGTTCGGTCGTGCTCGTCACCGATGCTGGTGAAACCATGCTCGACACCGGCGATTGCGCCGGCTTCAAGGCCGGTGAGCGCGATGGCCATCACCTGCAGAACCGCAGCGAGGCGACCGCATTGATCCTAGAGGTCGGCACCAGGGCTCCGGCCGAACCCCATGCCGAATATCCCGATATCGACCTGCGCGTGACCGCGCAAGGCTATGTCCGGAAAGACGGCACGCCATATTCGTAGCTTCCCGCCAGACGCCGAACGCTCCGCTGCGCACGGGTGGCGTGGCGCCACACTGATCTTTTCGCGCCGCGTGGATGAAGGGTCTGGCTTTTCTCCGGACGAGCATCAGGCTCGATCCCCGTGACCCGTTGTTCGTATTGCGTTTGAACCACGTAGCGATGGGATCTCTCCCGCGAATACGAGGCAGCGATCGAGGCGACGATGCGGGGGATCAGGCCAAACCCCGACTTTCCATCGACATATCGCTGGCTTGCCGCTGCACTGGGGCAGCTCGGCCGAACCGAGGAAGCGAGGGAAGCGCTGGACAAGGCCGTCGCCGTCGTCCCGGGTGCGCTCGAGACGAATGATCGAGGGCGGGTACCGTGGATGCGACCGGAAGATCACGCACATATGCTCGAAGGGCTGCGTAAGGCCGGCTGGCGGGGCTGACGGCGGTTTCCTGTTGCCAAGGTTGAGGTTATTCTGCGGTCGGTAGCAATCCCGATGCGGAACACGCCAATGGGCGAGATATCAGCGGGAAGCGAGAGAAGGTTCGAACGGATCACGTTTGAGCCCGGGAAGATGGGCGGCCGCACCTGTATCCGGGGGATGCGGATAACCGTCGGATTAATCGTCTCGTTGATCTCAGAAGGCGCCTCCTGGGAGGAAATTCTCGCCGATTACCCCGATTTGGAACGAGAGGATATCCGTCAAGCCTTGGCTTATGCCGCCTGGCTGACCCGCGAGGAAATCGTCCCGGCGTGAACCGCGCAGAATGCGGTTCCTTCTCGACATGAACCTGCCGCCGGCTATGGCGGGATGGTTGCGGTCCGAGGGTCACGATGCCGTTCGTATTCGCGAGATCGGGTTCGCGCATTTGCCCGATCGCGAAGTCTTCGCGCGCGCCGCCGAAGAAGGTCGGATCGTGGTGACGTTTGACCTCGACTTCGGGGAGATAGCCGGCCTGGCTGGAGCCACAGGCGCGACAGTTGTGCTGTTGCGACTGCGATTGGCTCGCCAAGATTATTTGCGCCAGCGGCTTCGGACGGCAATTGTCGAGGCGGCCGAGGCACTGGAGGCTGGCGCCACGGTCGTTGTCGAGGACGCCCGAATCCGGATCAGACGGATGCCGCCGGGGACTTGAGCGGGACATGGCCGAGCGGGTCGAACGCAGGCTGGCCGCCATTCTCGCCGCCGATGTCGCAGGCTACAGCCGGCTGATCGGCGTCGACGAGGAAGGGACCCTCGCGCGGCTCAAGGCGCATCGCCGTGAGTTGATCGATCCCAAGATCGCCGAGTACCGGGGCCGCATCGTCAAGACCACCGGCGATGGGTTGCTGGTGGAGTTCGCCAGTGTCGTCGACGCGCTGCGCTGCGCGACCGAGCTGCAGACGGCGATGGCGGAGCGGAACGCCGCCGTCCCCGCCAACAGCCGGATAGAGTTCCGGGTCGGCATCCACCAAGGCGACATCGTCGTCGAAGACGGCGATATCTTTGGCGACGGCGTCAACATCGCAGCACGCCTCGAAGGCCTAGCGGCGCCCGGCGGCATCTGCGTCTCGGCGCGGGTGCGAGAGGACGCTGCCGGCAAGCTCGAT
>Ga0187846_10000963_pt1 | contig 16517 bp, 13 predicted proteins | sample TC_taG_FD_161473 | JGI IMG/M metagenome (GOLD analysis project Ga0187846, IMG submission 161473) | Biofilm microbial communities from the roof of an iron ore cave, State of Minas Gerais, Brazil - TC_06 Biofilm (v2) | ecosystem: Environmental > Terrestrial > Deep subsurface > Cave > Wall biofilm...
AGAACGCGGACGGCTCGAACACCTACAACACGGAATGGCTCGGTCACAACGATCTGCAGGGGCGAACGACCTACCAGACCACGGTGCACAGCCAGAACGGGCACGTGGTCGCCTACGCAGGACACTTCAATGGCAAGATGGATAACCCGATGAATCTGGACTCCTCGGGCAAACCGATCAAGGAAACGAACGGCACCTCGGTGGTCGATGTCACCGACCCGAGGCATCCCATGTATCTGTGGCACATTCCGGCCAACAACGGCGGCGCGCGGATGGTCAAGCTGTGCGATGGCGACGTGCTGTCGAAAGGAAAGAAGGGCCATGTGTATCTGCTGCGCGAGAACGGCCCCTCGGGTGGCAGGGCCAACGGGGCGCACGAGGTGTGGGACGTGACCGACCCGTGGGTCAACAAACCGACCCTGGTATCGACCCCGGTCAGCGGTCTGGACGTCACGCACCGGAACTGGTGGGATTGCGGCACCGGGATCGCGTACATCGTCGGCGGCGCGACGGCTTCCACGGACTCGAGCCCAGACGGCTGGAACAACGCCAGCAGCCCGAACCAGCACCTGAAGATCTTCGATCTGAGCGATCCGGCCCATCCGATCTACATCATGGACTTCGGCTATCCGGGGCAGAATCCGGGCTCGACGTTCGTGATCCCGGGAACCGAGAACACGACGAAGACGGTCCCGCCGGGCGTGCACGGGCCGATCGAGGTATCGACGTTCCGAGGCGTCGCCATCAACCGCCTGTACATGCCGTATGGCGTGGGGTCGGACGGAATTGTCCAGATCAACGATGTGACCAAGCTGCTGCCGCCGCCGTACGGCACCGGCATGTACAAGAATGCGGCCAGGCCCAGCGACACGGAATTGCTGCAAAGCCAGATCGGCGTGATCTACATGCCGGGAGCCGACGGCGGACACTCCTCGATGCCGTACTACGGCATCAAGTTGAAGCAGTACGTCAATTTTTCGAGCAACAACGTGCGCGACATCCTGGCCGTGAGCTCGGAGGAGACGGATAACCGCTGCCAGGGCTCGCCCCACCTGCTGTATCTGCTCGACATCACGGCGACGATCGGCGCGGGCGGCAGCACCAGCGCTGAGCAGCATCCGTGGCCGATCTCGACCGTAACGGTCGATGATTTCTCGGGACAGGTGGACGGAAAGCCGAACTTCTGCGCTCGCGGCACCCGTTTCGGTGTGCATTCGATGGCCGAGAATTTCAACGATCCGTCTTACGGTCGGCTGATGACCAGCGCGTGGTTCGACGCCGGCATTCGCGTCACCGACATCCGGGATCCGTACCACCCGAAGGAAGTGGCGCACTTCATCGCGCCCGTGAACAACTTCACTCAAGCCAGCAACTGGACCGTCAACGGGGTCAGCGGAAGCTCGTTCGACGTCTCCTGCGACAACACCGACGTCGACAACCGCGGGCTGCTGTACTGCGGCGACCGGGTCGGAGGAGGCCTCGATATCGTCAAATTGACGGGACGAGCAGCGGAGATCGGGCGCGGCGACAAGGATTAGCGCAAAAACCGTCTCTCGATCGACCGGGGCCGACGCCAACGCGCCGGCCCTTTTCTTATGCCACGAGTCCGCTCAATCCTTAGGCGCCGCACTACCCGGCAGCCTGCGCACATTGCCGTAGGCGTCCTGGCATACGGGCTGGTCCTGATAATCGTTTTCATCATCGTCGGTCTGCTGCTTGCAGATCGGCGGCGCCCAGTGGTCGAAGCGTTTTTCCAACTCCTCGCCATGCCCGATCCAGAACCCGATATCGACCTTGAGCGCGCTCTTCAGGGTGCGATCGGCTGACGGGATCGTATCGGCCCGCTGCGCATCGAGCAGGCGCACCGCCTTGCGGTTCGCCGGACCATAAGCCATCGCGTCCGACAGCGCTTTTTGCCGCTCCGGCAGGCTGGCGAACGCGATGAACTGGTAGGCATCGGACAGGTGCGGCGTGCCTTTCGGAATGGCCCAGCTGTCGACGTCATACAGGGCCTGGTTCCAGGCCAGCCGGAAGCTCGACTTCGGCTCGGGTCTGCGGTCGCGATCGAACCAGAGCGTGTACGCGGAGGTCATCACAAAGGTGCCGGCCGCGAGGTATACCTGCGGCTGTGGCGCGGCCTCCCACCAGACGACGTTCGATTTGATCTGGTCGAGCTTTCTGAAAGCGCGATCAACTCCCTGCCCGGTGGCGAGCTCCTTGTACACGTCGCGGGGTGCAACGCCATCGGCCAGCAGCGCGATCTCCAGCGTGTACTTGGCGCTTCTGCGCAGACCGCGCTTGCCGGGGTACTTCTTCAGATCCCAGAAGTCGGCCCATGAGCTCGGCTTCCCGGTCACACGGTCCGCCTCGTAGGCGAGTGCCATCGACCAGGCGAAGATGCCGACCCCGCATTCGGACACCGCGCCGGGTATGAAGTCCGACTTGTTGCCGATCCGGCGGTAGTCGAGGCGTTCGAACAGCCCCTGCTCGCAGCCCAGCTGTAGCGTCCTCGATTCGACCTGGACCACGTCCCAATCGGTCTTGCCCGCCTTGACCATCTGGTCCAGCTCGGTGGTCTCGCCCTCATAGGAGAGCGACTTCACCTGGATGCCGGTCTGTGCCTGGAACGGGCCGTAGTACGCCTTCCTGAGTGCCTCCTGGTCGGCGCGCCCGAACGAAATCACGGTCAGCTCGCCGCCGGAAGCGGTACTGAACGCGACAATGCCGGCAAGAACGAACAGTGCGTTCCTCATGCGGCCCCCGGGAAAACACAGGCGTGGTCACAGCATGAAGTGCGATCATAGGCGACGCTCGTGAAGGCCGCCCCGGGGGAGTATTCTGCGCACCCTGCCATGTGCGACCTGAACGCCGGCGTGTCCAGGCGCGCAGGGACTGAGACCGGATCGAGACGATGAACGCACCGATTGACCAGAACCTGCGCCACGCACTGGAGCAGGCGAGCCTCGAGGATCGATGGACGCTCGAGCGAGGGCGTGTTTATCTGAGCGGGACGCAGGCGCTGGTGCGCCTGCTGATGCTGCAGCGACAGCGCGATCTGGCGGCCGGCCTGAACACCGCCGGCTTCCTGACCGGATACCGCGGCTCGCCGCTCGGTGGCGTCGACATGACTGCGGGCCGAGCCCGTGCTCACCTGGAGCGGCATCACGTTCGCTTCCAGCCCGGCGTCAACGAGGACCTCGCCGCCACCGCGGTGTGGGGCACGCAGCAGGTGAACATGTTCGCGGGCGCCCGTTACGACGGCGTGTTCGGGATGTGGTACGGCAAGGGCCCCGGCGTGGACCGCTGCGGCGACGTGTTCAAACACGCGAACGCGGCCGGCACCAGTCCACGCGGCGGCGTGCTGCTCGCGGTCGGCGACGACCACGGGGCCAAGAGCTCGACGCTGGCACATCAGTCCGATCACATCCTGAAGGCGTGCCTGATTCCGGTGCTGTGCCCGGCGTCGATCCAGGAGTACCTGGACCTAGGCCTGCACGCATACGCGATGAGCCGGTACGCCGGCGTGTGGGTTGCGTTCAAGTGCGTCACCGAGGTGGTCGAAGCATCGAGCTCGGTCATCGTCGATCCGGACCGGGTCAGCATCCGTCTGCCCGAGAATTTCGCAATGCCGGCCGGAGGCCTGAACATCCGCTGGCCCGATACACCCCTTGCGCAGGAGGCCCGGCTGCTCGACTACAAGCTGTATGCCGCGCTGTCGTACTGCCGCGAAAACCGGCTCAACCGCACCGAGATCGACTCGCCCGATGCGCGCTTCGGCATCGTCGCCAGCGGCAAGGCCTATCTGGATACGCGCCAGGCGCTGGCGGACCTGGGGTTGGACGAGCAGGCTTGCCGGCGCGCGGGCATACGGCTGTTCAAGTGCGCGATGGTGTGGCCGCTGGAAGCGCAGACGATCCGCGATTTCGCCGAGGGCCTGACCGAAATTCTCGTGGTCGAGGAAAAGCGTCAGGTGATCGAGTACCAGCTGAAGGAGGAGCTGTTCCAGTGGATCGCCGCCGGCAAGCGGGTGCCGCGCGTGATCGGCAAATTCGACGAAAAGGACGGCGGCGAGTGGGCCGTGCCGCAAGGCAACTGGATCCTGCCGGCAGCCGACGAGTTCTCCCCCGCCATCGTTGCCAAGGCGATCGCAGCCCGGCTCGGAAAGCTCGAACTGCCTGCCGATATACGCGCAGGTATCCAGGCCCGCCTCTCGGTGATCGCCGCCAGCGAACGCGCGGCACGGCACGCCGAACCGACGCCCCAGCGGTTGCCCTATTTCTGCTCGGGTTGCCCGCACAACACGTCGACCCGGGTGCCCGAGGGCTCGCGCGCGCTGGCGGGCATCGGATGCCATTACATGGTGCTCTGGATGGACCGCGACACCGCCACCTTCACGCAGATGGGCGGCGAAGGCGTGCCGTGGATCGGCCAAGCGCCGTTTACGTCCGAGCCGCATGTCTTCGCCAACCTGGGCGACGGCACCTACTTTCATTCGGGCATCCTGGCGATCCGCGCAGCGGTCGCGGCCAAGGTGTCGATCACGTACAAGATCCTGTACAACGACGCGGTCGCGATGACCGGGGGCCAGCACGTCGACGGCGCGCTCGACGTGCCCCAGCTCACCCGCCAGCTCGCGGCCGAGGGCGTCGGGCGCATCGTGGTCGTCACGGACGAGCCGGACAAGTACGGGCCGCGCGCATCCTTCGCGGCCGGCACGACGATCCGGCCCCGCGCCGAACTCGACACGGTCCAGCGTGAATTGCGCCAGCAGCGCGGCGTGTCCGCGCTCGTATACGACCAGACCTGCGCCAACGAGAAGCGCCGGCGCCGCAAGCGGGGCGCGTACCCCGACCCGGCACGCCGGGCGCTGATCAACGAGCTGGTGTGCGAGGGTTGTGGCGATTGCAGCGTGCAATCGAACTGCCTGTCGGTCGAGCCATACGAGACCGAGTTCGGACGCAAACGCCGGATCAATCAGTCTTCGTGCAACAAGGACTTCTCGTGCTTGAACGGCTTTTGCCCGAGCTTCGTCACGGTCGAAGGCGGGGCATTGCGCAAGCCGCGCGCGGCACAGGCCGCTGCCCCCGCCGTTCCGCAGCCCGAGATCGCCCCGTTGCCACCCGGGCGGTCATACGGGATCGTGATCACCGGCGTCGGCGGGAGCGGCGTCGTCACGGTCGGGCAGCTGATCGGCACCGCAGCGCATCTGGAGGGCCGCGGCGTTTCGGTGCTCGACATGGCGGGTCTGGCGCAGAAAGGCGGAGCGGTGTACTCGCACGTGCGGCTGGCGGCCGGGTCGGAGGACCTGTACGCGACACGGATCGCGACCGGCGAGGCCGACCTGCTGCTCGGGTGCGATCTGATCGTCAGTGCCGGACTCGAGACGCTATCGAAGTTCCGCCCCGGTCGGACGCGGGCGCTCGTCAATACGGCCGAGTCGCCCACGGCCGAGTTCGTGAAGAATCCGGACTGGCAGCCTCGCGCGGCCGATCTGGAGCGCCGCATCGCCGAAGCGATCGGCAACGAGTCCGACTTCGCCCGAATCGATGCACAGGCGCTGGCCACCGCGTTGATGGGCGATGCCATTTTCACGAATCCGTTCATGCTGGGCTACGCGTGGCAGCGCTCCTGGCTGCCGGTGCGCTACGAGAGCCTGATGCGGGCGATCGAGCTCAACGGCGCCGCTGTGGCTGCAAACCGGAGCGCGTTCGAGTGGGGACGCGCGGCGGCGTTCGATGCCGCCGCGGTCCGGCGCGCCGCGTTCCCGGCCCAGGTGATCGAATTCAAGCGGCTGTCCGGTTCGCTGGCCGAGGTGACCGCGCGCCGAATTGAATTCCTGACCGGTTACCAGAACGCGGCCTACGCGCGCCGTTATTCGGAACTGGTCGATCGCGTACGCCGGGTCGAGTCGGACCGGCTGTCGGGATCGACGCAATTGGCCGAGACGGTGGCGCGCTGCTACTTCAAGCTGCTGGCGTACAAGGACGAATACGAAGTGGCGCGACTGCACGCCGATCCCGCATTTCATCGCGCGATCGCCGAGCAGTTCGAAGGCTCTTACCGATTGAACTACTACCTGGCCCCGCCGATCCTGGCCCGCACCGATCCGAACACCGGAGTCGCCCGCAAGGTTCGCTTCGGACGGTGGATGGGAGCCGTGTTCCAGCTGCTGTCACGATTGAAGTTCCTGCGCGGCACGCCGCTGGACATTTTCGGCTACAGCGCAGAGCGCCGCAGCGAGCGAGCCCTGATCGCCGAGTACGAAGAGATGATCGACGAGGTGCTGGGGCGACTGGAGACCCGCAATCACGCAATGGCCATCGAATTGGCATCGCTGCCCGAGCGCATTCGCGGGTTCGGGCACGTGAAGGCGGCCTCGGTGCAGAAAGCGGGCGAGCAACGCGCGCAGCTGCTGGCGCGATGGCGGGGTCAGCAGTCGGCGCGCATCATCCCGATCCACCCGCGAGCCGCCTGACGGCGCCGGTTAGAAGGGGTTTGTCCGGGCCGAACTGAGCATCCCATGGCCGATCCATTCAAGCACCTGCGGCTGCACGATGCAGGACCGGTGAACCTGGCACATATCGACCCGGCGCAGCAGCCGTTTTCGGTCGGCGACAAGCAGGCCGACCAAGCCCGACTGGGTGAGCTGGCAGTGCGTCTGTCCGCTCTGCAGGATCGGCTCCATGCCGCCAAGCGCAACCAGCTTCTGCTCGTCCTGCAAGGGATGGATACGTCCGGCAAGGACGGCACGATCCGCTCCGTGTTTCAGGCGGTCGACCCGCTCGGCGTGCGCGCGGTCTCCTACAACGTGCCCACCGCGCAGGAGGCGGGGCACGATTTCCTGTGGCGTCACCATCGCGACGCGCCGGCGGTGGGCGAGATCGTGATATTCAACCGATCGCACTACGAGACGGTGGTGGTCGAGTATGTGGCGGGGCTGATCAACGACTCGGAACGAGAGCGCCGCTATCAACATATCCTGGCGTTCGAGCGGTTGCTCGCCGACACCGGAACCACGCTGATCAAGTGCTTCCTGCACATCAGCAAGGACGAGCAGAGGCGGCGCCTGCAGCAGCGTGTGGACCAGCCGGACAAGCGCTGGAAAATCGACGAGTCCGACCTTAAAGCGCGCGCGCTGTGGAACCATTACCAGCGTGCGTACGAGCTCGCGCTGGGGGCGACCGCGACTGCCGACGCACCCTGGTACATCGTCCCGTCCGACAGCAAGAGCCACCGCAACCTGATGGTGATGCAGATCCTGCTCGATACCCTCGAGCGACTTGCACCGGCCTATCCACCCGGATCTCCGTCCCTACTTGGCGTCAAGATTGAGTAGAAGGAAGACAGCACTTAAGAATGAGGCTCTTGTCGGGATCGGACACAACTGTCACACTTTATTGATTCATGTCGATCGGTTCAGGGTAGGGGGCCACCGTGTCCCGAGGACCGAAGAGAGTCCCGATGGCCGCAGCACCGAACGAGGTACTGGACGAGATCATCTCCAAGCGCAAGCCCCAGGCGCCGGAGTCGTTGCATCCCGACACGATCAGGTGGTTGGCCAGCCTTCCGGCCGACGTGCGTCCCACCCTGCTGCCGATCCAGTACGTCCGGATCGCCAATGGGCTGGCCCGCGCATGGCCGGCTCCGCGCGCCTGCATTGACTATCTGGACGGGCTGTTGACCGACCGCCGCGGCGGCCGGCGCGGGTTCCCGTTCGAGGTCGCGCTCGAGATAGCCGGCCTGAAGGACCACTACGAAACGATTGTGCACCCGTCGCCGCAGACGGCGTGGGACCAGATCATCAACGGCAGCAAGCGTTGATCCGCCGACCCAGCCCGGCGCTTCAAGGGTGGGGTCCGGCCGGTCGCCTCTGATTGACCCATAGTTGGACCGACGGCCGCTGCCACTGCTTCCTGGCGTACGCGGCAAGGCGGTCCGGCACCGGATCGCGGTTCAGCACCAGCCGGTTCAGCATCAGCGCAAGATCGGTATCGGCGATCGACCACTGGTCGAACAACTGCTCGCGCCCGCGCTGAAGCAATTCCTCGACGCCCGCGAACAGCCTGCCCGCGCACGCGTGCGCATCGCCCGACAGCGGACGATCGATCGGGCCATGGAAAACGACCTCGGTGGGACGCTCCTGGCGGATCGGCATCAGGTCGCTTCGCAACCAGGCCTGCACCTGGCGCGCGCGCGCCCTTGCCTCAGGATCCGTCGGGTACAACGGCGTACCCGGATAGATATCGTCCAGGTATTCGGCGATAGCGGAGGACTCCGAGAGCGTGAAGTTGCCATCCGTCAGCGTCGGTATGCGCTGCGTGATCGAGGCTTTCGCAAAACCTGCCTCGCGGCTCGCACCGGCAGCCAGGTTCAGGGGAACCACTTCGAACTCGAGTTCCTTCTCGTGCATCGCCACGAACGCCGACATCGCGTAGGGCGAGAGGAAATTGGAGTCGACATATAGCAACATCGTCAACGGAGTGTAACAGCCGGTAAGGCCCGCTCCGTCTGGTCAACGCGGTATTGGCCCATCACGTTGTGGCGGGCGGGGTATGTTTGCCCCGACGCTGCGGCGATGCCCGCCGCGACGCGACACCAATCGACTCATGGAGGAAACGCGCATGAAGAAACTCCTTATCGCCGCATCGGCGCTGACGTTGTTGTCTGGCGTGGCGCTCGCCGAGGTTCGCGACTGGCGGGATCTCGAAAGAGTTCACAAGAACATCGTTCAGTCGATCCACGAAATGGAGCGCGCACGCGCTGCCAACCACTACGACATGCAAGGCCACGGTCTGAAGGCCGAGGAGCTCCTGCGCCAGGCGGAAAAGGAACTTCACGAGGCGGTCGAGGCCGCCAAAACCGCGAAGTAACAGCGCGTTCCCGCCGGTCCGGTTTTCCGGACCGGTGTCAAATTACGCCTGGTCCGCTGATGCTCGATCGGCGGGGCCGCAAGCGGCGGCCGGCTGGTGACCGCGCGCCATGCCGGCGACGCTCACGGCAGCGGTCCGGGCACTTCGAGCGGCAGGCCTGATGCGACCCAGGCGTCGATGCCACCTTTCAGCGGGCGCACCCGCTGAAATCCTGCCTTCATCAGGCGCTTGGCGACCACCGCCGCCGAAGCCTCGTTCGGACACGCGCAATAGATCACGACCTCCTCCATCGCAGGAAGGCGGCGAATTTCCTCATCGGGGGCATGAACCTCGATCCAGTGCGCGCCGGGAATCACGCCGCTCTCGCGGCTGCCGGCCGAGCGAACGTCGACCACCAGCGGCGGCGGCTCGCCCTTCAGCATCGCATGCAGTTCCTCCGGAGAAACGCGCGCCATCCGCAACTGTCGCAACAGGCGCTGGCGCTGCACCACCTTGACCAGCAGGTACAACGCAAACGCGGCGGCGATCGCCGCCAGACCGATGCGGCCGGCGTTCTCGATGACTCGCAGAACGTCGTCGACCGCATTGCGGAAGATCCAGCCCAGCGACGCGGCCAGGCCGGTCCAGATCGCCGCTCCGAGCGCGTCGAAGACGATGAAAGCCATCGGAGTGACGCCGACGATGCCCGCCATCGCGGTCGCGACGGCACCGAAACCCGGAACGAACTTCGCAACCAGCAGCGATGGCGCGCCCCATCGCTCGTAGATCGACTCGGTCTGACGCACGCAGCTGTCCGGCGACAGCGAGATCCGGCACATCAGCGCCAGTACCCGGCGGCCGAAACGAGCTCCCGCGCGGAACCATCCGTAGTCGGCCAGCAGGCAGGCGACCACACCGACCGCCACCAGCTGGGGTACGGTGTAGGCACCCTGCGAGGAAAGCGCGGCCGTGACGATCAGGATCGGGTAGCTGGGCACCGGCAGACCGATCTGTTCGACCAGAACCGTAACGAAGGCGAGCGCCAGCCCGAAACGAAGCACCAGATCGACGAGAAGCTGCATAGGACTCCGTGGAACTCAGTCGGGCATCTGTGTTACTGCTGCTTCCAGGTCGCGCAGTACGTGCTCGAATGCGACCGAAAGCGCGGCCACTTCGCGCTCGGCGCCGGACCCGTTGACCGGCTCGGCGCGCGTAAACGTTCGATCGAGCAGCACGTGGTATGGCTGACCGTTCTGGATCAGCAGGAAGCGGACCGTCACGCGCGATGCGGGCGGTTGACCGGTGCGCCGATCGACGACGGCCTCCAGCAAGTGCGTCTCGAGCGTCAGCGAGGCATCCGCGCTGCTGTCGGAGGGTAGCACGCGCTCGAACAGGTGCCGCGCCTCCAGCCAGCCGCGCACCGCATCGGTCCACATCGACACCGGGCTGGCGGCGAACTCGGCGTACGGGTCGGTCATGAACCCGAGCTCCGTTTGCCGCACCACCAGGCTGCGGCCGGAAAACGGCGCGGTCACGACGGCGGGCGCGACATAAACAGTCGCCGCCGACTTGTGCTCGGTGCGCGCCCCTTCGACACCCGGCTCGAGGTGAACCAGGAAGGTCCGGGGACGAGGTGGATCGACGACGCTTCCGCACCCTGCGACGAGCGCCAGCAGTGCCAGCGCCAGCCAGCACGACCTCGGCAGGAACGAACGCGCCATGGCAGTTCCGGCAGTCACGATTCGGCCATCGCGCATCCCTACCTCGACAGCGGCGCCGGTGGCGTCGAGAACAGCACCGCGGAGGGGTTGCGCTTCAGCATCTCCGTGAGCTGCCGCAGGTTCTCGCTGACCTGCGACAGATTGTCGATCGCATCGCCCAGTTCGCTGTCGCGGGTGGCCAGCAGGCGGTCGATCCGGCGCGTGACCTGGTCAGCCCTCTCGATCAGCGATGGCAGCGCCGGGTCCTCGGCGAGTTTGCGCGCCTGCGCCGCGGTCGCCTTCAAGTCCTGCGCGATCCCGGTCCACACCGGGCTGGCGATGGCCTGCTGCAGCGTGCGATTCGTGTCGCGCAACTCGGCCATCAGCGCGCGCGTGTCCTGCCCGATCTGCGCGAATGGTATCGCTTCGACCTGACCCAGCGTCCTCTCGGCCCGATTCGATATCCCGGACGCGTCGATCGCTTCGACGGCCCGGTCCAGCGAGGCCAGCAGCTTGTTCAGGTTGGAAACGGTCGCTTCCAGGTCGAGGTGCTGGACCTTGTTCAGCGTCTGCTCGGCGGCATCGACGATCTGAGTCACGGTGCTGCGCGCCGACGGTATGTAGAAGTGCTCCGGCGTCCAGCTGATCGGCAGAAGTGGATTGGCGGCCGGATCCACATAGTCCATCTCCAGGTAATTGGTGCCGGTCAGGCCTTGAGACGCGAGCCGGATCCGCAGCCCCTTGTCGATCTCCTTCTGGCGGGCGGCCTCGTCCCAGGTCTTGCGGATCCCGACCCGCTCGGGCCGAACGGCGGCCTCGACCAGCACATAGCGCTTCGGATTGCCGGCGGGATTCTCCATCTCATAGCGCTCGTAAGTAAAGCCGATGTGCGTCACCTGCCCGAGCACGACACCGCGATATTTGACCTTGGAGCCGACGTCGAGCCCCTGCACGCTTTCATCGAAATAGGTTTCGAGGATCGCCGAGCGGCGGAACCAGCGCGAGCCGCCCAGCGCCAGAATCGTGGACACGCACAACACGAGCGCCACCAGTGCGAAGGTGCCGACCCTGAGAAAACGCGGGTCGGTCTTCCTGGCGCGGCTGGCGCCTTCGGCGGTCTGGCTCATGGCATCGCCTCCTCGGACTCGCGGTTGAAAAACCGGTGCACCCATGGATTGTCATTGTGATCGCGCAGCTGCGCCGGTGTCCCGGTGGCAACGATGCCGCGCGTGCGCGCATCGAGCATGATCACACGGTCCGCGATCGTGAAGATGCTGGCCAGCTCATGGGAAACGACGACGAATGTGATCCCCAGCGTCCGTGCCAGCCGCAGGATCAGACGGTCGAGCTCGGCAGATGTGATCGGATCCAGGCCGGCCGACGGCTCGTCAAGGAACAGGATTTCCGGATCCAGCGCCATCGCGCGCGCGATGGCGGCGCGCTTCTGCATGCCGCCGCTGAGCTCCGCCGGCAGCCGATGCGCCGCGGTCGCCAACCCCACCAGGTACAGCTTGGTGCGCGCCACCAGGTCGATCGCGTCGTCATCGAACCCGGTGAACTCCTCCAGCGGCAGCCGCACGTTCTCCAGCGTGCTCATCGAGCCGAACAGCGCTCCCATCTGGTACATCACGCCGAATTTACGCATGATCGCGCGTCGTTCCGTGCCCTCCGCCGTCACGATGTCGTCGCCATCGATGTGGATGTGGCCACGCAGCGGTTTGTGCAGCCCGATCATGTGCTTCAGCAGCGTGCTCTTGCCCGAGCCCGAGCCACCCAGGATAACGAACACCTCGCCCTGCAGCACCTGGAAAGACACATCGCGCAGCAGTACCGTCTGTTCGCCGTCGGTCTGATAGCCGATCGTCAGGTTCTCGACCTCGATGATGGGCGGCGCCGACATCGTTCTCAGAACCCGAAGAAGTTGAACACCACGGCGAACACCCCGTCGAAGACGACGATCATCACGATCGTGCTAACGACCGCGCGCGTGGCCGCCTGACCCACCGCTTGCGGTCCGCCCTGCGTCTGCAGGCCGCGCAGGCAGCCGATCGCGGCCAACAGGAAAGCGAACACGGTCGCCTTGAACAGGCCCCCGATGAAGTCGCCGATCGAAACGACGCTGATGATCTGCTTGGCGTAGGTGACCAGCGGAATGTCGAACGTCAGCATCACCAGGCCGCCGCCAATCAAACCGACGATACCGGCGTAGATCGTCAATAGCGGGGTGATGGACATCGTGGCGATCAGCCGAGGCACGACCAGGAAACGGAGCGGATCCAGCGCCATCGTCGTCAGCGCGTCGATTTCCTCGTTGACTCTCATCGTGCCGATCTCGGCCGCGAACGCCGCGCCGGTCCGTCCGGCCAGCACGATCGACGTCATCAAGGGCGCCAGCTCCCGCAACATCGACAGTCCAATCAGGTTGGCCACCAGCACCTCGGCACCGTACTGTCGCATCGGCACCGCCGCCTGGTAAGCCAGCACGACCCCCATCAGGAAAGCGATCAGCGTCACCACGGGCAGCCCGTTCACTCCCATCTCCTCGGCCACGCTCAACACTTCCTTCCAGCGAACCATCGACGGGTGTCGCAGCTCGTACGACAGACAGGAGAGCACACGCACCACGTACTCGGCTTGCCGCTTCAGGTCGTCGGCGAGCTTCAGCGAGTCGCGGCCGAGTTGCTCGACCAGCGACAGGCGTTGCGCCGGCGGCAGCAGCCCCTGATCATCCAATTTCGCGTGATCGAACTGGGCCAGAAGCTCCGCAAAGCGAGGAGCGAGATTGGTCACCGTGACCCGGCTGCCGTAGCGGGTGCCCTCGCGCTGCAGGTCGACCAGGAACGCGATGCCCGAGCCGTCGCAATAAGTGACGCCTGAGGCATCCACCTGCAGCGGTAAGGCGCCGTTGGCCCGCACCGCGGCGCGCGCCCCAGGCCATATCGGGGGCAGCGTCTGGGCATCCAACGCGCCTCGCAGCGCGACGACGTTCTCCCCCGGACCTCGACGGAATTCCATCGCGGCGGTGCCGTTCATCGACCGATTTGCCCCCGTGCTGTCCTTGGATTCGACGCGCGCGCACTGATGGCGACGCTTGTTTCAAACAAGTCTAACGGGCTGTCGGGGACGCGGTCCCTCCCTTTGGTCTTATAACCCTGATTGCGGTAGGTTCGGATCCGCCGCCAAAGGGAAGCCGTACGTAGACTGGCCGGCCTCGCCCGCACGCACGGCGCGCGCCGAACGCGGTCCGGGCATATCGAGGACTGGAGAGTGTGATGAGGGGATGCTGGACCGTTGCCGCGGTGACGATCGCCGCGTGCTGCGACTCGGCCCTTGCGGGCGAGCCTATCGTCGGCAGTGCGGCGCCGCTCACTGTGCTGTATTGCGGAAACCTGTTCGAAGCGACCTCCGGCAAGCTGCGCGGTCCGACCACCGTGGTGGTCGAGGGCAGGCGCTTCAAGGAAGTCCTGTCGGGCCCTGTCCACGCCTTTGAGAAGCCCGCCGGCACGCAGGAAATCGACTTGACCAAAGCGACCTGTCTGCCGGGCTTGATCGACACGCACGTGCATCTGTCGCTGCAGATCAGCCCGACCTTCTACACGGACAAGTTCCGCTGGAACCTGGCGGACTATGTATTGCGCTCGACCGTGTACGCGCGGCGCACGCTGATGGCCGGCTTCACGACGGTCCGCAATGTGGGCGACTGGAAATACGAGACGGTCGCGCTGCGCAAGGCGGTCGAAACGGGCGCCGTCATCGGCCCGAGGATCCTGTCGGCCGGTCCGCCGATCGGCTCCACCGGCGGGCGCGCCGACCAGACCAACGGTTATCAGCAGGACCTGGAAGGTGACCCGGGACCGGCGGTCGGCATCATCAACGGGCCCGAGGAAGCGTGGAAAGCGGTGCGGCAGCATTACAAGGAAGGCGTCGACTTGATCAAGATCATGCCGTCGGGCGGCGTGCTGGACGAAAGCGCGAGCGGCGACAACCCGCAACTGACGCTGGAGGAGATCCGCGCGCTGGTGGCGGCCGCGCGCGACTACGGCTTCGCGGTGGCCGCGCATGCGCACGGCGCCGAGGCGATCCGGCGCGCGGTGATCGGCGGCGTGGACTCGATCGAGCACGGCACGTACATGAACGACGAGGACATCCGCCTGATGAAAGAGCACGGAACCTGGTACGTGCCGACCATCAGCGCCGGCATCTTCGTCGCCGACAAGGCCAAGGTGCCGGGGTACTACCCGCCGCAGGTGGCGGCCAAGGCCGCCGCAATCGGACCCCTCATCCTCGGAACCGCGGGCCGCGCCTACAAGGCCGGCGTCAAGATCGCGTTCGGAACCGATACGGCGGTGTCGCCGCACGGCGACAACGCCCACGAGTTCGAACTGATGGTGCAAGCCGGCATTCCGCCTGCGTTCGCGATCCAGGCCGCCACCACGCATGCAGCTGAATTGCTGCGCCGATCCGACAGCCTCGGCAGCGTCGAAGCGGGCAAGCTGGCCGACCTGATCGCGGTCGAAGGCGACCCGCTTGAGAACGTCAGCCTGCTGCGCCAGGTGGGCTTCGTGATGAAGGAAGGCACCGTCTACAAAAAAGACGGCCACGCGGTCGAGTTCCCGTGAGGCCGGTGCTTTCCCGGTGAACGGCCCGGATGCGCTCCACTGAGATCGCACTGCGGTACACCTGCGATTTCGTCCGGGCCGAGCTGGGGGCGCGCCGGCGGATTCTCGAGGTCGGGTGCGGCGGCGGCGAACTGGCGGCGGCCCTGCTGCGGGACCACCGCCAGGTCCTGGCCGTTGATGTTTCGGAGGAGGCCGTTCGCGAAGCCAGGGGTCGAGGCGTTGCGGCCGAATGCTGCGACTTCGTCCGATTTGCGCCGGCTCGGTCGTTCGAGGCTGTTCTGTTCACCCGGTCGCTCCACCACATCCACCCGTTGGAAGACGCGATCGCGCGCGCGTTCGAGCTGCTCGAACCGGGAGGCCTTGTGCTGATGGAAGACTTCGACCACGCAGCGATGGACCACGACACCGCGCGATGGTTGCACAGTGCAGCCGAAGCACTGCGGATCGCCGCGATCGCGGAAGCGGGCGAATTTCCAGACCTCGCCGACCTGGAGCCGTTGGAGCACTGGCGGCGCGAACACGCGGAGGAGCCGCCGCTGCACTCGGGCCCGCAGATGGCGGCCGCAGTGCGGGCTCGCTTTGGGACCGTGCGGCAGATGCGTTGCTGCTACCTGTTCCGCAATCTGATCGCTGACCTGCGGGAAAGCCCGGGCGAGCACGCGATCGCCGCGCGGCTGCTCGAGTGGGAAACCTCACTGATCGAGCACAACCGCATTGCAGCGATTGGATTCAGACTGGTGGCTGAGCGATGAGCGCCAGCGCTCAGCGGGAGGAGGCTGCCAGTGCCGCGCGCAGATCGGCGCTCGGAGCTTCGATGCGCCGGCGAATCCAGGCGTCGTCGTTCAGCAGCACCACGACCGGAACGCTGGTCACGTTGAATGCGCGAAACAGCTCGCCCGATTCATCCAGAACCACCGGGTACCCGATCTTGTTGCTGTTCACATACTGAACGACGTCCTCGCGCGTGGCCCAAAGCCCCGAAGCGATCCCGACCCAGCGTGCACCACGCTCGCCCGCCAGATCCTGAATCTGCGTTCGCATCGCCCGGCAGGCCGCGGCGCGCTGCGGCTGGCTATCCGCAAAATAGGATTCGCACCACGGCGACAGAAAGACGATCGCCAGGGGGCGATGCCGGGTCGAGTCGAGCGCCGGCACGCTCTGGCCATCGATCGCGACCAGTTTGAGGTCGGCGACGCGATCTCCAATCCGATAGTGAGGCTCCCGCGTCGTCCTGGCGGGAGCCACCGCGGTCGAGGGCGACTGTCGCGCCGCGCGCAAAGCCTGCTCGAGCCGCTCGTCGGCGAGGTGCCCGACGTAGACGATGCGACCGTCGCGGCCGATCACCACGT
>Ga0187846_10000964_pt1 | contig 16505 bp, 31 predicted proteins | sample TC_taG_FD_161473 | JGI IMG/M metagenome (GOLD analysis project Ga0187846, IMG submission 161473) | Biofilm microbial communities from the roof of an iron ore cave, State of Minas Gerais, Brazil - TC_06 Biofilm (v2) | ecosystem: Environmental > Terrestrial > Deep subsurface > Cave > Wall biofilm...
AAGGCGTGAGCAACGTCGCCCGTGTTTTCAAGGGCCAGCGGATGCCCGGGCGCCTGGGCGGGACGCGGACCACGATCCGCGGCCTGCGCGTCGTGTCCGTCGATCTCGAGCGTAACGTGCTGCTGATCCGGGGGGCCGTGCCCGGCCCGCGCGGCGCGCTCGTCCTCGTGCGCGGCGCGGGAGGTGCGCGATCATGAGTGCCGCTGCCGTGTACGATCAGACAGGCGCGCGCGTCGGTGAAGTCGAGCTCTCCGCCGCGGTGTTTGGCCAGACACCCCACACGGCGGTGCTGCACGAGGTGCTGACCTGGCAGCTGGCCGGGCGCCGGCGGGGCACGCACGCCACGCTCACGCGCGGATACGTCGCCCGCACGACCCGAAAGCTGTACCGCCAGAAGGGCACCGGGCGTGCGCGTCATGGAAGCCGGAACGCCGGATTGTTCGTGGGCGGCGGGATCATCTTTGGCCCGCAGCCGCGCGATCACTCGTACCGGCTGCCTCGGAAGGTCCGCCGGCTCGCGCTTCGGTCCGCACTGTCGGCGAAGGCGGCCGATGGACGGATCGCGGTGTTCGAACGGTTCGACCTGGAGGCGCCCAAGACCCGGACGCTGGCGTCCTTTCTCCGAACGGCCGGAGCGGAAGGGTCCGTGCTCATGGTAACGGCGGCGCCCCACCGGGCGCTCGAGCGCTCAGCGGCCAACCTCCGCAACGTCCGGGTCCTATCGGCGGCCGGCCTCAACGTGCACGACATCCTCGCGTCGGACCACCTGCTGATTGCCCGCGAGGCGCTCGACCGGATCACCGAGGCACTGGCCCCGAGTGGCGGTTCCGCCTCACGTACCTCTGGGCCCAGAGCCAGAGATGCGACGCTCCTAAACGACCACGCCGGGGGACGTCCTGGCCCACGCGCGTCTTGGCTACGCCGTAGGCCCAGGCATGACGACGCGACCTCATGATCGATCCTCGGGAGATCATCCGGCGGCCGATCGTCACCGAGAAGAGCATCCGCGGGACGGCGATCAACAAGTACACGTTCGAAGTCGACGGTCAGGCCGCGAAGCCCGCGATCCGCGAGGCGGTGCAGCGGCTGTTCCAGGTGAAGGTCACCAAAGTGAACGTCATCCGTATCCCGGGCCGGATGCGCCGGCGCGGTCAGCACACTTACCGGGATGCCGGCCACCGAAAGGCCATCGTCACCGTGGCCCCCGGCGACAAGATCGATCTCGAGAAGCTCACGTGAAGCGGCAGCGTATACACGGAGGTCGCAGCCATGGGCACTAGGAAGTTCAAGCCCACCACCCCCGGACGCCGGTTCATGACGGTCTCCACGTTCGACGAGATCACGAAGACGGAGCCGGAACGGTCGCTGTTGGCTCCACTCCACTCCCGGGCCGGGCGGAACGGACAGGGGCGGGTGACCGTCCGTCACCGGGGGGGCGGTCACAAGCGGCGGTACCGCATCATCGATTTCAAGCGGGACAAGGACGGTGTCGCCGCCCGGGTCGCCGGCATCGAGTACGACCCGGGCCGGTCGGCCCGAATCGCCCTCCTGCACTACGCCGACGGCGACAAGCGGTACATTCTCGCCCCCGTGGGGCTCGGGCTCGGTGATGTCGTGGCCTCGGGCCCGCGAGTGGAGATCAAACTCGGCAACGCCCTTCCGCTGCGGGCCATCCCGCTGGGGACGACCGTGCACAACGTAGAGCTGCAGATCGGCCGGGGAGGGCAGCTCGTCCGCAGCGCGGGGGCGGCCGCCCAGGTCATGGCCAAGGAGGGCGAGTACGCGCAGCTTCGTCTGCCCTCGGGCGAAGTGCGGATGGTGCACCTCGACTGCCGGGCGACGATCGGCCAGGTGGGAAACCTCGAGCACGACGCGATCAGCGTGGGGAAGGCCGGCCGGACGCGGTGGCTTGGATGGCGGCCGGCGGTGCGCGGGGTGGCGATGGACCCCAACAGCCACCCGCACGGTGGGGGCGAAGGGAAGTCGCCGATCGGGATGCCCGGGCCGGTGACCCCGTGGGGCAAACCCACCCTGGGCTACAAGACCCGGAAGCCGAAGCCCAGCGACAAGTTCATCGTGAAGCGGAGGAAATAGGCGAGCACATGGGACGTTCCCTGAAGAAAGGACCGTTTGTCGACGCGCACCTGATGGTGAAGATTCAGGCCCTGAACAAAACCCGCGAGCGCCGGGTGATCCGGACGTGGTCCCGGCGGTCGACGGTCGTCCCGGACATGGTCGGGCACACCATCGCCGTGTACGACGGACGGAAGCACGTCCCGATCTACGTCACCGAGAACATGGTCGGCCACAAGCTCGGGGAGTTCGCCGCCACCCGGACGTTCAAGAGCCACGGCGCGCGTGTCGAGAAGACGACCACCGTCACCCGGCCGGGGGCTCGGGGCGCGCCGGCACCGGCCGCGGGGACGCCGGCCCCCACAACGCCTCCCGCGTCGTGACGGGATCCGGATGCGGGCGGGTGGGGCTGTGGTGAGGGGGGGCGTGTGATGGAGGCCAAGGCGATCGCGCGCCATGTGCGCATCTCGCCGCGCAAGGTGCGGCTCATCACGTCTATGATTACGGGGAAGAGCGTGGACGACGCGCTGGCCACGCTCCAGTTCACCCCCAATCGGGCGGCCCGCGTCGTGGCGAAGGTGCTCAAATCCGCCGCGGCCAACGCGGAGCACAACCTCGAACTCGCGCACGACACCCTGCACGTGTCCCGGGCGTATGTGGACAGCGGCCCGAGCACGCGCCGGCTGCAGGCCCGGGCGCGGGGCCGTGCCGACGTCATCAAGAAGCGGAGCAGCCACATCACGGTGATCGTGGCGGAGCGCGGGTAGATGGAGTCTCGGGGAGGCGAACCGTGGGACAAAAGATCCACCCGATCGGGTTGAGGCTCGGCATCATCAAGGACTGGGAATCCAAGTGGTTTGCCGAGAAAAACTTCCCCGACCTGATCCAGGAAGACCAGACCCTCCGCCGGCACATCAAGGGCAAGCTGGGCCGGGCGGGGATCTCCCGCATCGAGATCGAACGGGCGGCCAATCGGGTGCGGATCACGATCCACACGGCGCGTCCCGGCATCATCATCGGCCGCGGCGGAACCGGGATCGACGCCCTGAAGAAAGACCTCGAAGTGTTAACGGGCAAGCAGATTCAGCTCAACGTCCAGGAGATCCGGCGGGCGGAGCTGGAGGCGACGCTCGTCGCACAGAATGTCGCGAGCCAGCTCGAGCGGCGGATCGCGTACCGGCGGGCGATGAAGCAGGCCGTAGCCCGGAGCCTGCGCAGCGGCGCCAAGGGGATTCGCATCGCCTGCAGCGGCCGGCTGGCGGGCGCCGAGATCGCCCGGTACGAGTGGTACCGGGAGGGGCGGGTGCCCCTGCAGACGCTCCGCGCGGATATCGACTTCGGTGTGGCGGAGGCGCTGACGACGTATGGACGGATCGGTGTGAAGGTGTGGATCTACCGCGGGGACGTGCTCCCGGAGCGGCGCCGGCCTGGCGAGCTCCGGGGCCGGGCCGGGGAGACTGTCGTGCTCCCCAGCCGGCTCCCGCGGGTCGTCGTGCAGAGGAGGCAGGAGACGCATGTTGATGCCCAAGAGGGTGAAGTATCGTAAGGCCCACCGGGGCCGGATGCGCGGCGAGGCGCAGAGCGGCTCGTCTGTGACGTTCGGGGAGTTCGGTCTGCAGGCCCTCGGCCGGGGCTGGATGACGAGCCAGCAGATCGAGGCGGCGCGGCGGGCCATTACGCGGTTCATCAAGCGCGGTGGGAAGCTGTGGATCCGGGTGTTTCCCGACAAGCCGGTGACCAAGAAGCCGGCCGAAACGCGCATGGGCAGCGGCAAGGGGAACCCGGAGGCGTGGGTCGCCGTTGTGCGACCCGGGCGGATCCTGTTCGAGCTCGGCGGCCTGAATGAAGCGGCGGCCCGTGAGGCGATGACGCTGGCCGGCCACAAGCTGCCCATCCGCTCGCGGTTCGTGATGCGAGACGAGCAGATCGAGCGGAGCGAGGCGGGTCGGGCATGAAAACATCCGTGCGTGATCTCACCGAGACGGAGATCCAGAAGCGGCTCCAGGAGGCGCGTCAGGAGCTCTTCACGCTGCGCCTCCAGCGGGCGTCCGGAAAGCTCACGAACCCCGCCCGCGTGGCGCTCACGCGCCGCACCGTGGCGCGCCTCTTGACCGCGCTGCGCGCGCAGGCCCCCCGCGAGAAGCCGGTGGAGGGACGGGAATGATGGCGGACGCGCTCGGGCCCCGACCGGCCGCGGAGCCGCCGAGCGCTGACCGGGGCGTGCGCAAGTCCCGCATCGGCCGCGTCGTCAGCGACCGGATGCAGAAGACGATCGTGGTCGAGGTCGAGACGATGCGGCGCCATCCCTTGTATCGGAAAGTCGTGCGCCGCAGCCGGCGGTTCAAGGCCCACGATGAGCGCGGAGAGGCCCACGTGGGCGATACGGTCGAGATCCACGAGACGCGGCCGCTGAGTAAAGAGAAGCGCTGGCGGGTGGTGCAGGTGGTGGAGAAGGCGCGATGATCCAGAACTACACGCGTCTCCGGGTCGCCGACAATACGGGGGCGCGGGAGATCATGTGCATCCGTGTCTACGGCGGCTCGCGGCGCCGCTACGCTGGCATCGGGGACGTGATCGTCGCCACGGTCAAGCAGGCGATCCCCAACAGTGCCGTCAAGAAAGGGGAGGTCGTGCGGGCCGTCGTCGTGCGCACGGCCAATGCGACCCGCCGCCCGGACGGATCCTGTATCCGGTTTGACGATAACGCGGCCGTGCTGATTACGGATCAGCGGAACCCTAACCCCCGGGGCACCCGGATCTTCGGCCCGGTGGCGCGGGAGTTGCGCGACAAGCAGTTCATGAAAATCATCTCGCTCGCCCCGGAGGTCCTGTGATGGCGACAGCGCGCCAGCCGGTGCACGTCAAGCGCGGCGATACGGTCGAAGTCGTCGCCGGGCGGTACCGCGGGAAACGGGGTAAGGTGCTGCGGGTGCTGCCCAAACACGGCCGGATCATCGTCGAAGGCGTGATGGTCGCAAAGCGGCATACGAAGCCGCACGACAAGCTGCCGGCCGGCGGGATCGTGGAGAAAGAGATGGCCTTCGCGGCCGGCAAGGCGATGCTCGTCTGCACGCGGTGCGGCCGGGCGGTGCGGTTCGGCCACCAGGTCCTGGGCGACGGCACCAAGGTCCGTGTCTGCCGGCACTGCGGCGAGATCATCGACAAGGCGTAGGTGGGCGATGGCACGGCTGCGTGAGCGTTACAAGACAGACGTCGTCGCCGCGCTGCGGACGCGGTTCGGCTACACAAACGTGATGCAGGTGCCCAAGGTCGAGAAAGTCGTGATCAACATGCGCGTGGCGGACGCGCTGCAGGACCAGCGCCACCTCGACAAGGCCGTCGAAGAGCTGACGATCCTGAGCGGTCAGCGGCCGGTGATCAACCGGGCGCGGCGCTCGATCGCCGCGTTCAAGCTCCGGACGGGAAATCCGATCGGCTGCAAGGTGACGCTGCGGGGTGAGCGGATGTATGAGTTTCTGGACAAGCTCTTCAGCATCAGCCTGCCCCGGATCAAGGACTTCAAGGGCCTGTCCACGCGCATGCTCGACGGCCGGGGCAACCTGAACATCGGAATCCGGGAGCAGTTGATCTTCCCGGAGATCGACTACGACAAGGTGGACAAGATTCGCGGCATGGACATCTCGATCGTCACGACGGCGCGGACAGACGAAGAGGCGCGCGAGCTCCTGCGAGCCCTCGGCGCGCCGATCCGCGAGGGAGCGCTCGGGGGGACGGGATAGGATGCCAAAGAAGGCCCTGCTCCTGAAATGGAAGAAGACGCCGAAGTTCAAGGTGCGCCGGTACAGCCGGTGCCGGATCTGCGGCCGTCCGCGGGCGGTGTTCCGGAAATTCGGCCTGTGCCGGATCCACCTGCGTGAACTCGCGCACAGGGGGGAAATCCCCGGCGTGGTCAAGGCGAGTTGGTGAGGTGACTTTCACGTGGGCGTAGTGACCGATCCGATCGCGGACATGCTCGTGCGCATCCGGAATGCGACGACCGCGCGGAAGGAGTCCGTGGCGGTGCCGCTGTCGCGGGTGAAGCTCGAGATCTCGAAGATCCTCAAGGCGGAGGGGTTCATCGCGGACTACGAGGTGGACCGGAAGGTCCCCGAGGCCATTCGCGTGCACCTTCGGTACGACACGCGTAAGCAGGGGATCATCACCGGCCTCCGCCGCATCAGCCGGCCCGGCCTGCGCATCTACGCCCGGCGGGCGGCGCTGCCGCGCGTCCGTGGGGGTCTGGGTATCGCGATTCTGTCCACGTCCCGGGGGATCATGACCGACCGGGAGGCCCGCAAGACCGGCGTCGGCGGAGAGGTGCTGTGCTTAGTCTGGTAGGGGCGGGGAGGATCCGGAGATGTCGCGGATAGGCAGGCTGCCAATTCCCATCCCGTCGGGAGTGGAGGTCCGGATCACCGACGGGACGGTCAGTGTCCGGGGCCCGAAAGGCGCGCTCGAGCGCATCGTGCATCCCGAGATGCGCGTCGCCGTGGACGGCGGCCGCGTGGTCGTGACCCGGCCGAGTGACGACCGGCTCCACCGCGCCCTGCACGGACTGACCCGCGCGCTCATCGCCAACATGATCCAGGGTGTGACCAAAGGGTTTCGGGTGGAACTGGAGATCCAGGGCGTCGGCTACCGTGCGCAGAAGCAGGGCCAGAAATTGAACCTGCAGGTGGGGTTCTCGCATCCCGTCGAGGTCGTCCCTCCCCCCGGGGTGACGCTGGAGGCCCCGGCGCCGAACCGGATCGTCGTCGAGGGGTCCGACAAAGAGCTCGTCGGTCAGACGGCCGCGAGCATCCGGGCCATCAGGGAGCCCGATCCGTACAAGGGGAAGGGGATCCGGTACGTCGGAGAGCGCGTGCGGCGGAAGCCCGGGAAGGCGGGCAAGGCCACCGTGGGCGCGGGGGCGGGCGCCAAGGCCTGAGCCTGGTAACGCGCGAGGAGATACCACATGCTGAAGCACAGAGATCGCAACGAGGCGCGGCAGCGCCGGCACCTGCGGATCCGGAGCCGCGTCGAGGGCACGGCGGAGCGTCCGCGGTTGTGCGTGTTCCGCAGCCTCGCCCACATCCACGCGCAGCTGATCGATGACCGCGCGGGCCGGACACTCGCGGCGGCGTCGACGCTGGACCCGGAGATTCGTGAGCGGGCGGCCGCGGTAAAGAAAGCGGAAGCCGGCAAGATGGTCGGACAGCTGATCGCGCGCCGGGCGCAGGAGCGAGGGGTGCGCGACGTCGTGTTCGACCGGGGCGGTTACCTGTATCACGGCCGGGTGAGAGCGCTGGCCGATGGCGCCCGCGAGGGCGGGCTCAAGTTCTAAGGAGGGGACGCGCAGTGCCGAGAGGCAAAGGCAGGTTTAGCAAATCGAAGACGCGGGGGAAGGCCCGGAAAGTAGAAGCCCCTCCGGCACACAAGCCGGCCGGGCTGGAGTACCTGCACCGGCGGGTCAGCGCCGACAGCATCAACCTGACGATGGAGAAGGCGATCTGGATCAACCGCGTCGCCAAGGTGACGAAGGGCGCCAAGCGCTTCAATTTCAGCGCCCTCGTCGTCGTGGGGGATGAGCACGGGCACGTGGGTGTGGGCCTGGGGAAGGCCGCCGAAGTGCCCGATGCGATCCGGAAAGGCACCGAGGACGCCAAGAAGAACCTGATGCAGGTTCCGCTCGCCGGGACCACGATCCCGCACGAGATAGTGTCGGACTACGGAGCGGCCCGCGTGCTGCTCCGGCCGGCGGGGAAGGGGACCGGGGTCATCGCCGGCGGACCGGTGCGGGCGGTGCTGGAGGCCGCCGGCGTCCGGGACATTCTGACGAAGTCGCTCGGGAGCAACAACCCGATCAATCAGGCGCGGGCGACGCTGAAGGGGATGCTGGACATCCGGCAGCCCGACGAAGTCGCGAAGGTGCGGCGCAAGACCGTGGAGGAGATGATCGGACGGAGAAGGGCGGCGTGGCAGACGGCCTAGCGCCGGGGCAGAGGCGGGTAGCGGTCACGCTGCGCCGGAGCCTCATCGGCCACGCCGAGCGGCAGCGGCGAATCGTCCGCGCCCTCGGTCTGCGCCGCGTGGGCCATATGCGCGTCCACGCGCTGACCCCGTCGCTCCAAGGCGCGCTCCGCAAGATCGGACACCTGGTGTCCGTGAAAGAGGTGGCGGATGGTCCGGATCGGTGAACTCAGGCCCCCGCGCGGCGCGCGCCGGCCCCGGAGGCGGGTCGGGCGCGGAAGCGCGTCCGGCATGGGCAACACGGCGGGGCGGGGTGCCAAGGGGCAGAAGGCCCGCTCCGGCGGTCAGATTCGGCCCGGGTTTGAGGGAGGCCAGCTACCGCTCATCAAGCGTGTCCCGTATCGCCGAGGGGTGCGCGGGGCCGGAAGCAACATGGTCGGCGGACCCCTGCGGCCGCGGCCGGAGACGGTCAACGTCGGCCGCCTGAGCATCTTCCCGGCCGGCAGCGAAGTGACGCCGGCAACACTCCGGGAGGCCCGGGTGGTGCGCGCGGACCGCGTGAAGATCCTGGGCGCTGGCGAGCTCACACACGCGCTCGTGGTGAAAGCGCACGGGTTCAGCAAAGGCGCGCGCGCCCGCATCGAGGCGGCCGGCGGGCGGGCGGAGGTGATCACATGATTCCCGCCCTGGCGAACATCCTCCGCATCCCGGACCTGCGGCGGAAATTTCTCTTCACCATCGGCATGCTGGCGCTGTTCCGGCTGGGGTCCCACATTCCCGTGCCTGGAGTGGACGTGGCCCGGCTACAGACCCTCTTCTCCCAGCAGGGGAACGTCTTCGGGTTCATCGACCTGTTCGTGGGGGGGGCGTTGTCGCGGTTCGCGCTCTTCGCCCTGGGCGTGTTTCCCTACATCACCGCCTCGATCATCATGAGCCTGCTCGAGGTCGTGTTCCCGCGCCTGAAGGAGATCCATCGGGAGGAAGGAGAGGCCGGGCGGCGCCGGATCGGGCAGTACGTCCTCTATTTGGCCGTGGTGCTTGCGGTGATTCAGTCGATCGGCCAGACGATCGTCATCCGGGACTTGGGCGCGGTGATCAATCCGCGGCCGCTGCTCCTGGGAGAGATCGTGGCGACGCTCGTGGCGGGGACCATGGTCCTGACCTGGATGGGCTCGATCATGACCGAGTACGGCATCGGGAACGGCGTCTCGCTGATCATCTTTGCCGGCATCGTCTCCCGCCTGCCCGCGCAGCTCCGGCAGATGATCGGGCTGGTCCAGGTGGGCGAGCCCAACGCCTGGGGCCGGCTGTTCGGCGACATCGTGTTGATCCTCGTCAGCATCGCGGCCGTCATCGTGGTCACCCAGGCGGCGCGCAAGGTGCCGATCCAGTACGCGAAGCGGATCGTCGGCCGGCGGATGGTCGGAGGCCAGGCCACGCACCTGCCGATCCGGATCGCCTCCGCCGGGGTGATCCCGATCATCTTCGCGATCTCTGTCCTGCAGTTTCCGTCTACGATCGCGCAGTTTTCCCACATTCCCTGGATCCAGCGCATCGGGACCTACCTCAGCATCAACAGCACGCTGGGGAGCCTGTTGTACTTTGTGCTCATCATCGGGTTCACGTACTTCTACACGGCGGTCAGCTTCGACCCCGAAGACGTCTCGGACAACATCAAGAAGTACGGCGGGTTCATCCCCGGCATCCGGCCGGGCAGGCCAACGACCGAGTACCTGATGCGGATCCTGGAGCGCCTGACCCTCGTGGGGGCCTTGTTCTTGGGCCTCATCGCCGTGGGACCGATTGTCGTCGCCCGGTTCACGGGACAGTTGACGCTGTACCTGGCGGGTACCTCCCTGCTTATCGTCGTCGGGGTGGCCCTGGAGACGATGAAGCAAATCGAGGCGTACGTCCTGATGCGGCATTACGAAGGGTTCATGAAGTGACCGTCCCCTCATGAACCTGATCTTCATGGGTCCCCCGGGTGCCGGGAAGGGAACGCAGGCCGAGATCTTCCGCGAGCGTCACGGCGTGCCCCATATCTCGACCGGGGACATTCTGCGCGCCGCGGTCCGCGCGGAAACGGAGATCGGACGGCAGGCCCAGGCCTACATGCAGCGGGGCGACCTCGTTCCGGACGCCGTGATGCAGGAGATCGTCGCGCACCGACTGCGCGAGCCCGACACCGCGGCGGGGTTCATTTTGGATGGCTATCCCCGCACGCTGCCGCAGGCTGACGCGCTGGACGCCCTGCTCGCCGAGATGCGGCGGAGCCTGGATGCGGTCGTCTTCTTCGAGATCCGGGAGGGGGTGCTGCTCCGCCGCCTCACCGGCCGCCGGGTCTGCCCCGTGTGCGGAGCCATCTACCACCTCGACCACAAGCCGCCCCGAGTCCCCGGACGGTGCGACGTGGAGGGGGCGGCGCTCGTGCAACGGAAGGACGACGCCCCGGACACGGTCCTGCACCGGCTGCAGGTCTTCCGCCAGTGGACCGCGCCGCTCGTCGACTACTACCGGGCGAGGGGCATCTTCCTCACGGTCGACGCGGAGAGACCGGTCTCCGAGGTGTACGATCGTATCCGTGAGTTCATTCAGTCCCGGGGGAGCCCGGGAGGGGTGAGCGCCGCCCGATGATTGTCCTGAAGTCTCCCGCGGAGGTGGCGAGGATGCGGCGCGCCTGCGAGGTCGCGGCGACAGCCCTCCAGGCCGTCGTCCACGCCGTCGGAGCGGGGATCACCACCCGCGAGCTCGACCGGATCGCCGAGGATCGCATCCGCGCGCTGGGAGGCGTGCCGTCGTTCCTGGGGTATCGGGGGTACCCGGCGAGCCTTTGCGTGTCCGTCAACGATGAGGTGGTGCACGGCATCCCGGGCCGGCGCCGGCTGCGGGAGGGGGAGATCGTCAGCCTCGATCTGGGGGCGCTGGTTGAGGGATTTCACGGAGACCTCGCGGTGACCGTCCCCGTCGGCAAGATCTCCCAGGAGCTGACCCGCCTCCTCCAGGTCACGGCCCAAGCACTGGAGGAAGGAATCCGGGCCGTCCGGCCCGCTCGACACCTCGGCGACGTCGGCGCGGCGATCCAGCGCTACGTGGAACGTCACGGGTTCTCCGTCGTCCGGGTTTTCGCCGGGCACGGCGTGGGCCGCAGCCTGCACGAGGAGCCCCAGATTCCCAACTTCGGCCGGCCGGGCAACGGGGCCGTGCTCCGGGCGGGCATGACCCTCGCCATTGAGCCCATGGTGAACATGGGCGGCCCCGAGGTGACAGTGGATCCCGACGGGTGGACCGTCAGGACGAAGGACCACAAGGCGTCCGCGCATTTCGAGCACACGGTCGCGGTGACCGAATCGGGCGCAGACGTCCTGACTAGACTTCCTGCGGATGCGTCGGTATAATCAGGAAATGTTCCGCGGCGGCCACGGGGAGTAGCGGATGGCCAAGAAGGACGTTATTGAGGTGGAAGGGACGGTTGTCGAGATCCTTCCCAATGCAATGTTTCGAGTGGAACTGGCGTCCGGTCACAAGGTCCTGGCCCATATCTCCGGAAAGATGCGCATCCATTTCATTCGCATCCTTCCGGGCGACCGCGTGAAGGTGGAACTCTCCCCGTACGATCCCACCCGCGGGCGGATCACGTATCGGTTCCGCTAGTGTGTGTGAAGCGAAAAGCGGGGTGACAGCGTGAAGGTGCGAGCGTCGGTGAAGCGGATATGCGAGAAGTGTAAGATCATCAAGCGCGGCAACCGCGTCACGGTGATTTGCGAGAATCCGAAGCACAAGCAGAAGCAGGGGTAGAGGAGGGCCGGCATGGCGCGCATCGCAGGCGTGGATCTTCCGCGTGACAAGCGCGTCGAGGTGGCGCTGACCTACATCTACGGCATCGGCCGCAGCCGGGCGGGGGAGATCCTCCAGTCCACCGGGGTCGATCCCAATACCAGGGTGCGGAATCTGACCGAGGAGGAGGTCACACGCCTCCGGGAAGTGATCGACCGGAACTACAAGGTCGAGGGCGACCTGCGGCGCGAGGTGGCGATGGATATCCGCCGCCTGATCGAGATCGGGTCGTACCGCGGCCTTCGCCACAGGAAGGGACTCCCGGTGCGAGGCCAGCGGACCCGGACGAACGCCCGGACCCGAAAGGGCCCGCGCAAGACCGTCGGCACCCGGCGCGTCAAGGCGACGCCGACCGTCGCGGCCGCGGCGCCGGCAACGCCGTCGTAGAGATCAGGAACAGGAGGAACGGATGGCCAAGGGGGTACGAAAGCGCAAGGAACGCAAGAACATCCCGGCGGGCATTGCCCACATTCAGTCGACGTTTAACAATACGGTCGTGACGATTAGCGATCTATCGGGCAACGTGGTAGCCTGGGCCAGCGCCGGGACGTCCGGGTTCAAGGGATCCCGCAAGGGCACGCCGTTCGCGGCGGGTCTCGCGGCGGAGAACGCGGCCCGGAAGGCGATGGAGCACGGTCTTCGCCAGGTGGAAGTGTACGTCAAAGGTCCGGGGGCGGGCCGGGAAGCCGCGATCCGGTCGCTCCAAGCCGCCGGCCTGGAGGTGAGCCTGATCAAGGATGTGACGCCCATTCCCCACAACGGATGCCGCCCGCCGAAGCGGCGGCGGGTGTAAGATCATGGGACGGTATCACGAGGCGGTGTGCCGGCTGTGCCGGCGGGAGGGAATGAAACTCTACCTCAAGGGCGAGAAGTGTTACACCGACAAGTGCCCGGTGGCCAAGGACAGTAGCCCTCCCGGGATGCACGGTCCGAGCCGGCGGAAACCGTCGGACTTCGCCGTGCGCCTCCGGGAGAAGCAGCGGTTGCGCCGGCACTATGGCGCGTACGAGGCCCAGTTCAAGCGGTATTTCCAGATGGCGGCGCGTGCGAAAGGCGTGACCGGCACGCGCCTCTTGCAGTTGCTTGAGTTGCGGCTCGACAACCTGGTGTACCGGCTTGGTCTGGGGTCGAGCCGGAAGGAGGCCCGCCAGCTCGTGGCCCACGGGCACATCGCGGTTGACGGCCGCCGGGTCACAGTACCGTCGTTCTCCGTCCGCGCGGGCGGCACCGTGGGCGTCGCCGAGGGCAGTAAGGCGCTCCCCCGGTTCAAGGCGCTCGTAGGGAACGCGCCGGGGCGCGGGCTGCCCGGTTGGCTGGAATACACCCCAGAGACGCTGACCGGCCGGGTGCTGACCCCGCCGGCGCGTGAGGACATCGATGCTCCTGTTCACGAGCAACTGATCGTCGAGTACTACTCCCGATAAAAGAAAGATGAGGGCGCGGTGACATGATGGATGAGCAGACGCTGGCGGTAGCGCGCGTTCCCCAGAGGGGGGTGACGGGCGTGGGGGAAGGGGCGAAACCCAAGATCGAGTATGCCGAGCTCTCGGATACGTACGGCAAATTCATCATCGAGCCGCTGGAGCGCGGCTTCGGGGTGACCCTCGGAAACGCGCTGCGGCGGGTCCTCCTGTCCTCGATCCCGGGGGCCGCCGTGACCTCGGTGAAGATTGAAAATGTGCTGCACGAGTTCTCGACGGTCCCCGGCGTCGTCGAGGACGTGACGCAGTTGATTTTGAACCTCAAAGAGCTGTCGTTCAAGCTGCACAGCGATAAGCCGAAGCTCCTCCGGCTGGATGTGCGGGGGAAGCGCGAAGTCACCGCCGGTGATCTCGCGCCCGACGCCGAGGTGGAGATCCTCAACCCGGACCTGCACATCGCCACCCTCGACGGGAAAAACGCGCATCTCGTGATGGAGCTCGTCGTCGAGCGCGGCAAGGGGTACGTCCCGGCGGAGCGGCACCGGAAGAGCGAGCACGTCATCGGCGTGATCCCCGTGGATTCGGTGTTCTCGCCGATCCAGAAAGTCAATTACGCGGTGGAGGACACGCGGGTCGGCCATGCCACGGACTACGACCGCCTCGTGCTTGAAGTGTGGACGGACGGCAGCATCCGCCCGGAGGAGGCGCTCCAGGAAGCCGGCCGTCTCCTGATCGATTTCTTCCGGCTCCTGGCCGGCACGGCGGCGGGTCCTGAAGTGGCGGTCGGCCCGCAGGCGGAGGAGACGAACAAACTCGCCAGCATGCCGATCGAAGAGCTGGACCTCTCGGTCCGGCCGTATAACTGCCTGAAGCGCGCGGGGATCAACACCGTCGGGGACCTCCTCCAGCGGACCGAGGACGAGGTCGTGAACGTCAAAAACTTTGGCCGCAAATCCCTGGATGAGGTGAAGGAAAAACTCGCAGCCATGGGCCTGGAGTTGCGCCGGAAGGGCGCGTAGCGATGTTGGGCAGGCGGGGCCGCCGCCTCGGGCGCGACACCGGCGCGCGGATGGCCCTGTTCCGGAATCTGGTGTCGGCGCTCATCGAGAAGGAGCGGATCATAACGACCGAGCACAAGGCGAAAGAGGCCAAGAAGATCGCCGACCGGATGATCGACCTGGCCCTCCATAACGACCTGCACGCGCGCCGGCAGGTGTCCCGGCTGCTCTCCGATCGCGCCATCATCCGGCGTCTGTTTTCCACCGTCGCGCCCCGATACCAGAAGGGCCGGGGGGGTTATACCCGGATCGTGAAGACCGGCCAGCGGCGTGGGGACGCCGCATCCATGGCGCTGCTGGAACTGGTGAAGTAGCGCTCACCGGTCGCCCGCGCGCCGCGCCCGCCTCCGACATGGCGTCCCCCCTGATCACGGTTCGGGGACTCCACCACACGTATCGCGGAGACACCCTGGAAGCCGTTCAGGCGCTCCGGGGTGTTGATCTGGACGTCTACCCCGGTGAGTGCCTCGCGCTCATTGGGGGAAACGGATCCGGCAAGAGCACCCTCGCCAAACACCTCAACGCCCTTTTGCTCCCGGCCGCCGGAGAGGTCCGGGTCGATGGCATCGACACGCGCGATCCGGCCTCCGTGTGGGAGGTGCGTCAGCGCGTGGGGATGATCTTCGAGAATCCCGACGACCAGATCATCGCCGCGGTCGTGGAAGAGGACGTCGCCTTCGGGCCCGAAAACCTCGGCCTGCCGCCCGCGGAAATTCGCGCGCGGGTGGATCGGGCGCTGCGGGCGGTCGGCCTGGAAGACGTCCGGCGGCGGCCCCCGCACCTGCTCTCCGGAGGTCAAAAGCAGCGGGTGGCGATCGCCGGCGTCCTGGCGATGCAGCCCCGGTGCCTGGTCCTCGACGAGGCCACCGCGATGCTGGATCCGCGAGGCCAGCAGGAGGTCATGGACGCCGCGCTGCGGCTGGTCCGTGACGACGGTCTCGCGCTGGTCATGATCACCCACGCCATGGAGGAGGCCGCCCTCGCCGATCGGATCGCGGTACTCGCCGAGGGGCGGATCGCCCTCGACGGCCCCCCCGCGGACGTGTTTGCGCGCGAGGACGTGCTGGAGAGGCTCCGGATTGAACCGCCCCAAATCGCCCGTCTCGGCCGGCGCCTGATCGAGGGTGGGCTTCCGCTGCCGCCCAACCTCCTCACCGTCGATGCGCTCGTGTCCGCGGTGGCGGCTCTCCGCGGGGTGTGAGGCATTCGATGCTGCGGTGCGACGGCGTCACGCACATCTACCTCCGAGGCACGCCGCTCGAAGCCACGGCCCTCGTGGATGTCTCCGTGACGATCCGGGCCGGCGAGATCGTGGGGATCATCGGCCCCACGGGCTCGGGCAAGTCCACCCTGGTGCAGCACATGAACGGCCTGCTGCGCCCGACGCGGGGTCGGGTGTATCTCGACGGCGTGGACATCCAAGCCCCCGGCGTGGACCGCAAGTTGGTGCGGCAGCAGATCGGGCTGCTCTTTCAGTATCCCGAGCAGCAGCTCTTCGAAGAGACGGTGTTTGCGGACGTCGCCTTCGGCCCCCGCAATCTAGGGCTCGAGGAAGTGGCGGTGCGTGACAGGGTCCGGGACGCGCTCGACCTGGTGGGCCTGAGCCCCGACCGATTCGGCCCCCGGTCACCGTTTGCCCTCAGCAGCGGGGAGATGCGCCGGGTGGCGATTGCCGGCCTGCTGGCGATGACACCGCGCATGCTGATCCTGGACGAACCGACGGCCGGGCTCGATCCGCTGAGCCGGCAGGACATTCTCGCCCACATCGTTCGTCTGCACCGCGAGCGGGGACTGACGATCGTCCTGGTCACGCACAGCATGGACGCCGTCGCACGGCTGTGCGAGCGGTTGATCGTGATGGACCGGGGACGGGTCGCCTCCGACGGACCGATCCGGGCGGTGTTCTCCGACGCGGCGCATCTGGCCGCGCTCGGGTTGGGGTTGCCGCAGGTTACGCAGGTCGCTCACCGGCTGCGGGAGCGCGGGCTCGATGTTCGGCCGGATGTCCTGACGGTCGAGGAAGCCCGCGCGGCCATCCTGGATGCGCTCGCCGTGCGCCATGGAACTTCTTAGATCATTCGCGTTCGGCCAGTACGTTCCGGTGGACTCGGAGGTGCATCGTCTCGACCCCCGGACGAAGATTCTGGCGACGGTGCTCTTGGCGGCCGCC
>Ga0187846_10000965_pt1 | contig 16486 bp, 14 predicted proteins | sample TC_taG_FD_161473 | JGI IMG/M metagenome (GOLD analysis project Ga0187846, IMG submission 161473) | Biofilm microbial communities from the roof of an iron ore cave, State of Minas Gerais, Brazil - TC_06 Biofilm (v2) | ecosystem: Environmental > Terrestrial > Deep subsurface > Cave > Wall biofilm...
AGGCAGGGATGGGGTTGTTGGCGCGCCAAGTTCCGTTGGCGAATTGGTAGAAGTCGGTGCAGGGCTGGGCTTTGCGGTCAAGGTCAGAAAGATCGATGCCGTGGAGAGAGGTTTGGGAGAAACAGGCGCAGGAAAGGGCGAAGAGGACGAGGCACAGGAACCGTAAGGCACGCATGAGTATGTCTCCGATGAGGAATCGTTCGGCAGACATTGTAGACGAGATTCGTTGGTGGGATGGAGGGTGGGTGCAGGGCAGGGATGCTTTGACTGGGTTGAGAATCACTGCGTGATTCTCAAGCTTCGCTGAGCATGACAGCGGCGTTGGGATGATTTCCGGCTAGCCGCCGGCTTTCAGTTCGGTGAGGACCTGTTTGGCGATTTCCTTCAGGGTCTCGAACACGCCTACGCCCTGGAATGCGATGGCTTCGACCACGGGTTCGCTCTTCTTGCGGAGTTCTTTGCTGAGTTCGTCTGCAGGGAGAACGTTGGGGAGGTCGCGCTTGTTGAGTTGGAGGACGTAGGGAATCTTGTTGAAGTCGTAGCCGTGTTCTTTCAGGTTCGACATGAGGTTGTCGAGGGCTTCGACGTTGGCGTCCATGCGAGGCTCCTGCGAGTCGGCCACGAAGACGATGCCGTCGACGCCGCGCAGGATGAGCTTGCGGCTGGCGTCATAAAAGACCTGGCCGGGCACGGTATAGAGGTGAATGCGGGTCTTGAAGCCGCGTACCGAGCCGAGGTCGAGGGGCAGGAAGTCGAAGAACAGGGTACGCTCGGTCTCGGTGGCGAGCGAGATCATCTTGCCCTTCTGCTGGTCCGCAGTCTTCTGGTAGATCATCTGCAGGTTCGTGGTCTTGCCGCCGAGTCCGGCGCCGTAGTAGACGATCTTGCAGTTGATCTCCCGGGCTGCGAAGTTGATGAAACTCAAGGCTTTCCTCGGTAGCGCGGTAGAGACACCCTTCGCGGGCGCCTCCGCACACAAAAGTTTCCCTATGGGGGCTCCGGGCTTTTATATCATACGCACCCGGCGCGAAGCAGGTTACTCAGGTGACCCCTGGCGGGAAGGGGGCGAAGAAGCGGTGAAGAGTGGAACGTAAACTTCGATGCGCAGCGCCTAAAGGCGCCAGGAATAGCCGCGCTTGCGGCCTGCCTGAAGGAATGCCCTGATACGAGTCTCCCGCGTTTCCGGGCGAGTAACGAGATTTATTGTGCCAGCGCGCTTCGCGGAGCTATCTGGCGGGGTAGTAGCCGTCTTTGGCGTAGATCTTCAGGTCGGGACGATCGACCAGCACTTCAATACTGCGGTAGGCGGCGGCTGAGACTTTTCCTTTGGCCGGCGTGTAGCCGAGCGTGTATTGATTGCGGGCTTCGCTCATGGCCTGGGCGTAGGTCTGCTCAATCGCATTGCGGGAGAGTTCTGTAAACACCGGCGCTCCGCCAGTGGCCCCGGCGTACTTGGGGAGCAGGTTGCCATAGCCCTGGCGCGGCAGGTGCAAACGCTCGAGCTTGCCGTACAGAGGCAGGGCCGCGGACTCGACCGCGACCGCTTTCACCTGGATTCCGTTGGTCAGCAAGAGTTTGAGAACGTCGCCGTAGCTTGCCTTGCTGCCGGACTCGCGCCCGTCGCTGATGACAAAGATGATTTTGCGGCGCGTGGGGTCGCGCTTGATCAGGTCGAGTGCGGCCTGCAGGATGGCGTCGTTGAGCACGTGCGCTTCCTTGGTGGGAGTGTAGACGGGTTGCGTCGGACTGTTGACGGGCTTACCGTTGACGATCGGCCCGCTTGCCATGGGACCGCTCAGAACGGGCACGCCATTGTTGCGTCCCCGCTCGGTCTTCATCTGAGTCAGGAGCGCTTCGAGTCGGCGGCTGACGCCGGCGAAGTCGCTGACCTGGCTCACGGTGCCGCTGTAGGTGTAGAGGGCGACTTCGTCGTAGGGGGCGAAGGCTCCGACCAACGAGGGGAATGTCTGGTTGACTTTCTGTACCGCGGTGTCGGGCATGCCCAGATCGAGCACAACGGCGACCGACAACGCGAACGGATCGCTGGTGAAGAAAGTCAGCTTCTGCCTGGTGCCGTTCTCCATTACGGTGAAATCCTGCGGGAGGAGGCCATCGACCATGCGGCCGTCGCGGTTCTTGACGGTGACGGGAACCTGAACGAAATTCGTGGTGACGCGCAGCTTGTAGAGTTGCTCGCCGCCCGTGGGGGCCTCGCGGGAAGAGGTGCCCGGCGGGACCGTCTTTACCGGGGGCATGGGCGGGGGAGGCGTTTTCTCCTCTTCGGTGCTGGGAACTGCAGGCTTGGGTGGGGTGCCGAACGGATTCCTGGTTACAGAGTCCGGTTGTGCCGGGGGCTTTTCCTCGGGGCGGGGTATCGGAGGCCGCTCGGGTGCGGGTTGAGGGGGTTGGACGGCGGAAGGCGCGTCGGGGATATCCTGTTGTTGCGCTGGTGGTTGCTGGCTTTGGGACGAGGTTTGATCGGCGGATTGCGCTGAGGCGGAGGCCAGGCCGCCGGCGAGAAGAAAAGCCAGGACGGCCGAGAGACAGAGCGTTCCCGGCCAAGATCTGAATCGACGAACCGCAACGCGCTCGACCACCAGGCACCTTCCGGGCAGGAAAATAGAAGCCCTTCCAACTCTCTCGGATGCCAAACCCGGCCGGTTTGGTGCATCCAACCTACAGGATTAGACTAACAAAAAGTCGAGAGGGAATCTTCCATGTCCAAAGCATTTGTTTGCGGGCGGTTGGGGACGCGCCGGATTGCTGCGATTCTTGCGGGTTTCGTTCTGACCCTCCCGGTGTTGGCTCAGCAACCGGACCAGTCCAGCGATGCGCAGAAGCCGGCGGAGACGCTGAAGGTCAATGTGAACGTGGTGCAGCTGTTCGTCAACGTGAAGGACAAGCATGGAGCGCTCATCCCCAATCTCACCAAAGACGACTTTACAGTGGCCGAGGACGGAGCGCCACAGACGATCAAGTATTTCAAGGCGGAATCGAATCTGCCGCTGACGCTGGGGATCATGATCGACTCCTCAAGCAGCCAGACCAACGTGCTGGAGATGGAGAAAGAGGTTGGGGGCGCCTTTCTGCGGCAGATTCTTACGGACAAGGACGAGGCCTATGTTATCGGCTTCGATATCAGTGTCGATCTCCTGCAGGATTTCACGCGCGATGTTCGGCGGCTGCAGAACGCGCTGAACAAGGCGAAGATCAACACGGACTACTCCAGTGGAGGGATTCCGGGGATGGGCGGAGGGCCCGTCCCGACGTCGTCGCAGAGCCCGCGGGGAACCCTGCTGTACGACGCGGTTTATCTTTCCGCGCACGACATGCTGGCGAAGGAAGTGGGGCGGAAGGCGATGATCCTGCTGACCGACGGGCAGGACGAGGGCAGCAAGCTGAAGCTGAAGGACGCGATTGAGGCGGCGCAGAAGGCGGATGCCATCGTTTACGTGCTGCTGTGCGCCGACCGGGGCGGATACTTCAGCGTGGGGATGGCGTACACCGGCGAGGGCGAGATGAAAAAGCTGACCGAGCAGACGGGCGGCCGGGTCATCAATGTGGGCAACAAGCTCGACAAGCTGAAAGAGGCTTTCAATCAGATTGCGGAGGAACTCCGCAGCCAGTACAACATCGGCTACACGCCTACCAATTCGAAGCTCGACGGCAGCTACCGCAAGCTGGAGCTGAAATCGAAGCAGGGATACAAGATTCAGGCACGCGCGGGATACTACGCTACGGCGCGCAATGCCGACTGACGCTGCCGGGAGCAAGTGGATAAGCGGGCCTGATCGTTCAGAAACCCCTACCGCTCGGTGGCGAAACGGGTTAGGCTATTGTGCGCAGCGAGATGGATTACCGCTGCACGCTGGGGGTCCGGATGCCAGGTCGCGCACACGTTTCGCGTCGTTCGTTTCTGCATCTTTCTGCGGCAGTGACCGCCGCGTCCGCTTTCCACATCGTAACAGAGCCGATGCTGGCAGCAGCCGAGCGCAGACCGGTGACCAAAGACGCCGTCGTCATCGACGAAAACGAGAATCCCCTGGGGCCGAGCCAATCGGCTCGCGATGCACTGGCAGCGATCATTCCGCTGGGCGGCCGATATCAACACCACCTGACTCAGGAGCTGGTCCAGGCGTTCGCCGACCTGGAAGGACTGAATGCGGAACACGTTCATGCCTTCGCCGGCTCCAGCCCGCCGCTTTACTACTCGGTGCAGGCCTTTACCTCGCCGCAGAAGAGCTATGTCACTGCCGATCCCGGCTACGAGGCGGGGATGCACGCGGCCGCGAACTCCGGAGCGCGCGTCGTCAAAGTGTCGCTGACAAAGACCTACGCTCACGACGTGAAGGCGATGCTGGCTGCGGCTCCCGATGCCGGACTTTTCTACGTGTGCACGCCCAACAACCCCACGGGCACGCTCACGCCGCACGAAGACATCGAATACCTGGTTGAAAACAAGCCCAAGGGATCGATTGTGATGGTGGACGAGGCCTACATCCACTTCTCGGGAGCAAGCAGCGCGATGGATTTGGTGAAAGCGGGGAAAGATGTGGTCGTGCTGCGCACGTTTTCGAAGGTTTACGGCATGGCGGGATTGCGCTGCGGGTTCGCGATTGCCCGTCCTGACTTGCTTGACCAAATCCATGTGCGCGGTGGTTGGAACATGATGCCGGTAACGGCGCTGGTCGCAGCCTCCGCGAGTCTGAAGGAAGCGCAACTGGTCCCCGAGCGCCGACGCATCAACACGACCATTCGGCAAGAGACGTTCCAGTGGCTGGATCGCAACGGATACACGTACATTCCTTCGGAGTCGAACTGTTTTCTTCTCGACACCAAGCGGCCGGGGAAAGAAGCGATCGATGCAATGGCGAAGCAGAACGTGTTCGTGGGGCGGGTGTGGCCGGTGATGCCGACGTGCGTGCGCATCACGGTAGGAACGCAGGAAGAGATGCAGCGCTTCCAGGCGGCGTTTCAGCGACTGATGCGGGGATCGACGGCCATTTCGCTGCCGCCTCCGCGGCCGGCGTAGAAACGGGTGGTCAACATCAGAGTTTCTAAGAAAAAGAGCCGCGCCAGTGATCGACACGGCCCGATGCTGTCAGCGAGCTACTGCGGCGTCAAAAGATATCCGTGTTCGTCGGAGCCGCGCATCATTGTGCCTACGATCTGCCCGGCGTTGTTGATGCCCTGAGCGTCGAGCAGAGTCCAGCCCGAGCCGGCGGGAATCAGCTTGTTGAGGTCCTGAATCTTTCCGCCGCTGTAGATGAAGGCGTGGTACAGGCCTTTGAAGGTTGCCTGACCGACAACTACGCCGGAATCATTGATGCCGAATCCCCAGGTCGTGCCATTCTTCTGGAGGACGCCCAAGTCGATCATCTTGCCCGCGGTGAGCAGGAAGGCGTGGGCAGCGCCGCTCCTGGTGTAGGCGAGACCGGTGACCTGTCCGTTGTTGTTGATGGCGTAGCCCTGGCTCCACGGGCCGCCGAGCGTTCCCAGCTTGGTCATCTTGCCGTTGCTCCAGATAAACGCGAAAAAGCCGCTCTTGGCGGTGTAGGAAGTTCCGGTCACGACACCGGAATTGTTCACTCCTGTGGCGACGTTCCACCAGTTGCCACCCTTGGGAGATCCCAGAGTTCCGAGGTCGATCATCTTTCCGCCGCTGTAGAGAAACGGGTGATTGCTGCCGTCAGAAGTGACCGCCGAGCCGACGACCTGCCCGGCATCGTTGATGCCGTAGGCGACCGCCGAGCCGCCGCCCAAGTCTCCAATGTCGGTGAGCTTGCCGTTGTTGGTGATGAAAGCGCGATAGGTGCCTGAGGAATCCTGAGAATAGCCGGCCATCTGGCCGAGGGCATTGATGCCGTTGCCGATGCCGGAATTGCCGCCGAGCGTGCCCAGGCTGGTCATTGTGCCGTTGCTATAGAAAAACACTTCGCTAAGACTGCTGTTGTTCTGGCCTGCGGAACCGGTGGCCTGGCCGGTAGCATTGACGCCTCGCGCCACGCTGAAGCCATTGCTGTTGACCGTGCCCAGGTCGGTAAGCTTGTAGGTTTGGGCGGCGCACCACGAGGAAATCAGAACGGCCGCGGCTGCAAATGACAGGTGGACGAATCGTGGCAGGCTGGTGACTCTCATTCCTGGCTCCTTGCACGCAGTGTCGGACGCGGGACATTCTGCACGATCAGGGCTGGTGGGATTGTCAAAGCGGTGTCAAAAGATGAAGAGATGGTGATCTGTCCGGGAATGTAGACGCCGAAACGAAACGGGAAGGACGCGTTTCGTGGAAGCGCTGAAAGTGGGAGAACTCATTCCGGGGGCTCGTCCCAGCGGACGGTGCGCTGCTCGCGGCTGCTTTTGTGGGCGAGCAGGATGGCCCGCATCGCGCGCAGAGACTGCTCCGGGGTAACTTCAAGCGGGGCCCCTTTTTCGATGGCGTCGCGAACGTTGGCATAAAACGCGCGATAATCGCCGCGTTCGGTTCTTATTTTCCTGCTGGGCTGGCCACCGAGGCTCAGCGTTCCCCACAATGGCTCAGGATCTTCGCCCCAGTCTGCGCCCCAGTCGGTGCCGTCCGGAAAATTGCCGTTGCGCAGGCGCTCTTCCTGCGGATCCATGCCGTACTTGAGGAAAGATCCCTTGGTGCCGTGAACCAGCGTGCTGGGGCCGGGTGCGTAGGCAACAATCCGCGCGCGCAGCAGGGCGCGCAGGCCGGGGTACTCCATGAACACGTCAAATGCATCGTCGACTTCCGAGGTGGGGCGCTGGCAGATGGCTGAGGCCGTGATCGTCTGGGGCTCGCCGAACAGGATCAGCGCCTGATCGATCAGGTGGGGTCCGAGATCGAACAGCACGCCGGCGCCGGGCTGGTCGGCGCGCTCGCGCCAGGCGTTGGGCTTCGCATCGAGACGAAAGCGGTCAAATCTGGATTCGTATTCGGCGATTTTCCCCAGTGTCCCTGACTCGACGAGCTTGCGGACGGTGTGAAAAGTGCCGTCGTATCGGCGGTCGTGGTAGACGGTGATAAGGCGCTTGCGCGCGGCGGCAAACCGCACCAGTTCTTCGCACTCTTTCATGGTGGGCGCGAACGGCTTGTCGACCACGACGTGGCGCCCGGCCTCGAGACAGGCTTTGGTCAGGGAGAAGTGGGAATCATTTGGCGTGGCAACGACGACGAGATTGATTTTCTCGTCCGCGAGCATTTCGTCGAGTGTTCGCGCTACTCGTACGTTGGGATATTTCACTTTTGCGCGCGAGGTGTGGCGCTCGAGGATGCAAGCCAGTTCCATGCCTGCCACGCCGCGAATCACGGGCGCGTGAAATGCCTGTCCTGCCAGGCCGAAGCCGATGACACCGACTCGTACCATAACTTCCCTCTCTTCCCTGGAATCCGCGACCGGAGCAGAAACCCGGACGCGTCGCGTTAGCGATCTTTCAGTCGCCGGACAAACTTCAGCCCGGACCAGACCTCCGTCACGGCGCAGACTTTCACATCGACCAGGCCTGCCGCCAGGCCGATCTCGCGCACGATGTTCTCATCCAGGTCGGTGGCCACGCCGGAGCTTTTCTTCGGCCAGCTGACCCAGAGCATGCCCGCCGGCGTGAGTTCCTTCGCCAGTTGCCGGAAGGTCTTCGCCAGTTCAACCCGTGACCTGGAAGACACCATGGCAAAGTCGAGATTCTTGCCGTCATCGATGACTTCGCAATCGGCCAGTGCCTCACGCAATTCGGATCGGACTTCTGCGGGAACATTCAGCAAGCGCACGCGAGATTGCGGCTTGATTCCCAGCTTCTTCGGGAGTGGAGTGCCTGAGTATCCGGGCATGGAATGAAGGGTCCGGCTGCGACTTCGAACGTATGCACTACTGAACCGTTGGAGCGTAGTAGCCGCGCCGCGCCCGCACGCGAAAGTTCTTGCGGTCGTTGGCGACGATCTCAATTGTGCGGAAATGGCCGTCGGCCTTGAAGTCTGCGGGCTTGTACGAAATGTCGTACTGGCTGCGGAGTTCATCCTGAATCTCGGCGAAGGCATCGGAGACGTCGCGAATCTGGAAGGGAAAGAAGGCGCGTCCGCCGGTGGCTTCGGCAATCCGCTCGAGAACTTTGTCGCCCGAACCCTTGGTGCCGCTGATGTTGGTGCTGATGGTGTAGACGATCGCGTCGGCGCGCTGCGCCATCTCGATGGCTTCTTCGCGCGTTACGTGACTCAGGTTGTCTTCGCCGTCACTGAGAAGAATGATGGCACGGCGGGACACGCCGATGGCAGGGGCCTTCAACAGCTTGTCGCGGCAAGAGAAGTAGAGTGCGTCATATAAAGCTGTGCCGCCGCCGGGCCGCAGTTCGCGCACGCCGTGCGCGAGAGCTTCCGTGTTGTCGGTAAAATCCTGCGTGACTTCCGGCGTGACGTCGAAACCTTCGACGAACGCCTGATCATAGCGGCGCCTTACCGTCTGGTTGAGAAACTCGATGGCTGATTCCTGTTCGAACTTGAAGCGGTCTCGGACAGAATTGCTGGCATCGATAAGGAGGCCAACCTGCAACGGCAAGTTCGTCAGACTGTGAAAGCTGCGAATCTCGGCGGCAGGCTTGTTGTCGTCGACTACGCGGAAGTCTTGCTGCTTCAGATCGGTGATGCGCTTGCCATGCTTGTCGGTAACGGTGAACACCACGCTGACTTCGTTTGTGCCGACGCGGAATCGTGGAAGGTCACTCTCACCGGTCGCTCCCTGGTTAGTGGAATCCTGCGCGGCGGGCGGAGGAGTTTGTGGTTCCTGCTGCGGAGGCGCAGTCTGAGAAGGCGATGAAGCAGTCGCGGCCGGAGGCGGCGTTCCGGCCTGGGTTTGCGCGGACGAGGCTGCAAGGAAACTCCAACCGAGGAGCAGCGCCACATGTCCTACGAGCGAGATTCTACGGAGAGCACGCTGCATTTGGCCCTTATTATATCCGGAATGAAGCAGGGCGGAGGCCCCTGCTGCGGCGCGGGTCGTCCTTTTGCGCAGGGTTCTCGAGGTCTGAACGACGACGACTATGCAGGTGACCTTGAAGGCTTTTGCCGCGGGCGGGCGCCCGCGCCACATTCTCCATCAGAGATTCCCTAGAAACGCCTTCAAGTCGTCGGGCAATTCGCTTGTGAGCGCGATCTTCTGACCCGTGTGCGGATGACGGAATTCCAGTTCTGCGGCGTGCAAGAAATTGCGGGGGAGGGAAATAGCGGCGCTCTTGCTGCGCAGTTGCCGGGGTGCGCCATACGTCGTGTCGCCGACGATGGGGTGTCCGAGGGAGGCCATATGCACGCGAATCTGGTGAGTGCGCCCGGTGTCGATCTTCACTTCGAGAAGACTGAACTTGCCGAAAGCCGACTCCAGTCGCCGCAGGACGCGATAGTGGGTGACGGCTTCACGTCCGCCGGCAAGCCGGGTGGTCATTCGGGTGCGCCGCACGCGATCGCGGCTGATGTTCTGCGAGATCGTGCCGCGATCCTGCTTCGCCCAGCCATGAACCAGCGCCAGATAAGTCTTCTTGACTTCGCGGTTGGCGAATTGGGCTGCGAGGCTGGTGTGGGATTCGTCGGTTTTCGCCACCACGATCAGCCCGCTGGTTTCTTTGTCGAGACGGTGCACAATTCCGGGGCGCAACTCTCCTCCGACGCCCGACAGGCTGGCAAAATGATGCAGAAGCGCGTTGACCAGCGTGCCGCGATTTCTCAAATTCTCCGTTGCGCCAGCCCCGGCATGCACCATCATGCCGGCAGGTTTGTTGATGACGGCGACGTCGGCGTCTTCATAGACGATGTCGAGCGGAATTTCTTCCGCGATGGCGCGCAGCGGAGGGCGTGGCACTGCCCCAAGGACGGTGATGTTTTCACCGCCACGAAGTTTCAGCGAGGCCTTGGCGGGGGCGCCGTCGAGCAGAATTTTTTCTGCCTTGATGAGGTCCTGAATTCTCGCGCGGCTCACGTTGGTGATCTGCGCGGCGAGGAAATGGTCGAGGCGTTGGCCCTCGTCCTGCGGCGTTGTGGTGAAGTGTAAAGGGAAGGTAGACGGCATGGGGCTACCGCGTGGCGCTCAGCACCGCGCCTCTGCCGTCTTTGCACCCGGGCGCAGCCACCAGATCAGGCCGCCGCCGAGAACCAGGCCGATTGCGATCAACTGAGTGCCGGTCATGGCGCCGCCGAACACAGATCCCCGGCCGGGATCGTCCCGCAGGAATTCCAAAAAGAACCGCGCCACACCGTAAATGAACATGAACGCGCCGAACACCTGGCCATCGAACTTTCTCCGTTTCAGCAGCCACATCAAGAAAATGAAGTTGGCAAATTCGACCGCCGACTCGAACAATTGAGTCGGCTCCAGAGGCGCGTTCAACGGCGTTCCCGTGATCTGGTTGGCCAGTGGATTGGTGAATGTGACTGCCCAGAAATGATGCGTCGGTTTTCCGTAGCAGCATCCGGCAGCGAAGCAGCCGATGCGGCCGATGGCATGTCCGAGGGCGAGGCCGGGAGCGAACGCGTCGCAGGTGCCGAGAGCGGGCAGATGATGCCTGCGCACATACCATGCAGCTGCAAGCAAGGCCGCGAGCAGGCCGCCGGAAAAGACGCCTCCGGCCTGCAGAGTATCAAGGCTGAAGATCTCGCCGGGATTGGTGGAGTAATGGCTCCAGTCGTTGATGATGTAGAGCACCTTGGCGCCGACGATGCCGCAAAGAACCACAAGAATTCCCAGGTTCCACGCCTTGTCTCCGTTGATTCCGAGCCGTTCGGAATTGCGTACGCTGATCCAGAGACCTACCAGGACGCCGGTGGCGACGAGAATGCCGTAAGTGGGAAGGAAAAACCGTCCGTAATGGAGAAGTTGGGGATACACAATACGTTAGATGCTGGAAATGTCAGTTTAGCAGGAAACACCGTCGGGCTTCGCTTGAGCGGACAGCCGAGGGCGGCCGTCCCTACGTGGAAGGGAACAGCAAATACTCAAGCCGACCCACTGTGCCGTGTGGCGGGCCGAGAATGAACCCGTCGTTAGACGATGGGAACCCGCCGAGACCCTTTAGGCATCTCCGCGTGGCGGAGCATCGCTCACCGGATCTTAGTTCGAGTCGAGCCCCCGTTCATTCGGTGTTGGTTCAAAAATCGGTTACCGCCATCACCAACCCCGCAGGCCGGCTTTCAAGTCGAATGCTAGGAGAATTCGGCGCGGCTGGCAAGAGGAAGCGCGCAAAAAGTTGGCCGTTCGCTTGCTACCAAAGTAATGTCGATTGCGGAACGGATACTTGCGCTGCGGCACATTTTCAGGGAGGGCGAATCACGAGTGGGTGAGCGAGGTCGCGACTATCCGGCTTTGCGCTTGTCGCCGAGCACTTCGTCGAGTGCGTCCGCCAGCAAGTGCGCGCGCTTCTGGTAATCGGTTGCCGGGCTTTCCTGGCGGCGTTTCAAAAGGTGATACTCGTCAGCGATGTTGAGGGCTGCCAGGACGGCGAGGCGCACAGTGTCTACTGTGTTGGTGGCCTCGGCGACCGCACGCATCTTGGAGTCGACGTACTCTGCCAGCTTCAAAATGTATTCGGGATCGGAGCCGCGGAGGTTGTAGGCCTGGTCAAATATCTCCACCCGCACACTGGCAGTTTGCCCGTCTTTCACGGTCTGATCTTTGGTTGCCGTCGCCATTGCATTTACCTCACTGCCGAGGATCTGCTTCCGCCGAGCTACCTGACCTGAGCTCTGGTCTTCCCCGCCCGCTCGTTTCCGCCGACCGATGTGCGTGACCTAACTCGCCTGCTCCTCCGCGATCGACTCAATATGCTCCAGCATCTTCTCCACGCGTCCGCGAATCTCTTCCCGGTCTTTGCGGAGTTGAACGGTTTCCCGCCGCAGAGCGGCCAACTCCTCTTCGCGCTCCTCCAGTTGCTGACGCAAGCGTTGCGAATCACGCTCGGCGGCGGCCGCGGCCTGCCGGGCCGCCTTGTACATTTCTATCGTGCGATAGACTTTTTCTTCCAGCGCCTGAAAATCGTCGGCCGGAACCTGATCCGGTACTTCTTCCACTGCCCTCAATGCCATAAGTGCGCTTCTTTCCCGAGAAATGAACCCACTGGAGCGAAGTATACCGCAGAATCCGGTGAATGCATGGCTTGTTGAAAACTCGGAAAAGGCAAAACGGGAAATGCTCCTCAAACCCGGACCACATTGACTGCGCCTGATCGCGCCCCAGTCGCACACGGGTCCCGCGTCGCTCAGGGCCGGGGACTATTTGCGCGTGTCGGCCAGCTTGTGCAATCTTCGCGCGGCTTCGTCCAGGGTTTCTGTCTTCTTGCAAAATGCGAACCGTACCTGCCGCGCCCCGTCTCGGGGATCGCGATAGAAGCTGGAACCCGGTACTGTAGCGACGCCGACTGTCTGCACGAGATGCCGCGCGAAGGAAACATCATCGTCGAATCCAAACGCGCTGATCTCAGTCATGACGTAGTAAGCGCCGCGCGGACGAAAACACTTGAAGCCGGCGGAGTTCAGCACCGGCATCAGGTGGTCGCGGCGCACGCGATATCCCTCGGCAAGCTTCGCATAATACTCGGCGGGCAGGGCGAGTGCTGCGGCTCCAGCTTCCTGCAATGGAGCGGGAGCTCCAACCGTGAGGAAATCGTGGACCTTGCGGATGGCATTGCTGATGTTCTCGGGCGCGACTGCCCAGCCCACGCGCCACCCGGTGACACTGTAAGTCTTCGATAAGCCGTTTATGGTAACCGTGCGATCGCTCATGCCTTCGAGGGAGGCCATAGAAATGTGCTTGGCGCCGTCGTACAAGATGTGCTCGTAGATTTCGTCGGTGATGGCCAGAACGTCATACTCGAGGCAGAGATCGCGGATTAACTCGAGCTCAGCGCGCGCAAAGACCTTGCCAGTCGGATTGTTGGGAGTGTTGAGAATGATCGCCTTGGTCTGGGGGTGGAAGGCGCGCCGCAGTTCTTTTTCGTCAAAGGTCCACTCCTCGTCGCTGTTTTTCGGCGGACGCAGCTTCACGAATCTGGGCCTGGCGCCGCTCAAGATGGAGTCTGGTCCGTAGTTCTCATAGAACGGCTCGAAGATGACGACCTCATCGCCGGTGTTGCAAACGGCGAGCAAGGTCGAAATCATCGCCTCGGTGGACCCGCAGCATACGGTGATTTCTTTTTCCGGATCGACAGTAATGCCTTGCCAGGCGTGCATCTGCCGCGCGATCGCGTGGCGCAGATTTTTCGCGCCCCAGGTTATCGCGTACTGATTGAGGTCGGCGGCAACTGCCTGCCGTGCAGCCTGCTTGATTTCCAGTGGAGCAGGGAAGTCGGGAAAGCCCTGCGCCAGATTGACCGCTCCATGAAGCATGGCCTGGCGCGTCATCTCGCGGATTACGGATTCTGTGAAGTGCTCGACCTTGTCGCTGAGGAAATGTTTGCGCGAAGAGGTCGGAGGCGACACGGAGGCTTTGCGCGAGAAGGTTCGTGACCGTTTCCTGCTTTTCAATGATGCGTCTACCATGGCAGGCAGACTAGCACAGAGGGCTGACTTCCGGCGGAGTGGGGCCTATGCCAGGTTGACCTTCCCGAGAGCTGGGTTTACGAGATCGCGCCGTCACGCTCTCTGTACACCGCCCAAACCCTGCAACGCGGTCACAATCTTTGCGGACAATTGCGCGATCTGATCGTCGCGCAGAGTGCCTTCGTCGGATTGCAGCGTAGCTCGCAGAAGAATCGAGTACTTGCCCGCTGCAATCGATCCTCCGCGGAAGATCTCAGCCGGACGGAACTCGCGCAACTCGGCGACGTGGAGGCTCTGTACCGCGTTCCTGACTTCGCCGAATGAGATCACCTCCGCGAAGATGAATGAGAAATCACGCTCGACGGCGGGATACTTGCCGAGCGGTCGATACTTCACGCTCCTCAGGCCGCACGCGTAGAGCTGATCCAAGTCAAGTTCGGCGACATAGACGTCCTGGCGAAGCTTGCGTCCTGCAGCCAGCTGGGGATGAAGCTGCCCAAACTGGGCTACTACCTTGCCGTCTATCAAGGCGCGTGCGGAACGGCCAAAGTGAAAGCACTCCGCGGCCGGGCGGTCGTAAGTCAATTGCTCGCTCTGAAAGGCGCAGAGCAAATTGTCCACATCGCCCTTGAAGGCGCGAAAGGCCTCCCCGGACGCGGCTTGCTCGCCCTTGCTGACATCGAGCTCTTCCCCGGCGGGCAGAGCGTCGCGCACGGCGCGAAATGTCGCGCCCAAAGCCATGCGGCGAGGTTCGATCCGCCCTTCGTCTGTTTTCTCGTACACGGGAGCGATCTCGAACAGGCGTGCGTCCTCCACGCCGCGATTCAGGTTCCAGGCGAGCATGTCGAGCATCCCGGGCAACAGCGACGTGCGCATCACGGAAGCTTCCTCGCTGAGGGGGTTTTCCAACTCCAAGACTGACGCGGAGGAGAACGCCTCAGCGTCAGCGTGCGAAATGAAGGTCAGCGAGACGGCCTGGTTGTAACCCAGGGCCAGGGCGCGAGCGCGCAACGTTGCCTCCATGCCCGCGTGCGGCGTATCAACGACCGCTCCGCTGTACGCAGGAAGCGTGCTCTCGAACTTGTCATAGCCGTAGAGTCGCGCGACTTCTTCGATGAGGTCGATCTCGCGCTCGACATCGAGCCGCCAGCTTGGGATCTGGACTCGGAACTCTGCGTCGGCCTGGCCCTCCGGAATGACAATGAATCCAAGCTTCTTCAGGATTCGGAAAACCTCTCCGCCGTCGAGGCTTCCGCCCAGGATGCGCCGAACCTCGGAGACGTGAAGCACCACCGGGGCCTGGTCCATCTTCTTTGAGACGACGTCAATGATCCCGCCGGCCAGATTTCCGCCGCCGGAAGCGAGAATCAGTTCGGCGACGCGATCGCAGGAAACTGCGGTCGACTCAAAATCGGCCCCGCGCTCGAAGCGGTGCGAGGCGTCAGTATGCAGAGCGTGTCGCCTCGACGCTTTGCGAATAGTTATAGGGTCCCACCAGGCCGATTCGATGAGAATGTTGCGTGTCTTCTCCGTGATCATCGTGTCGTGGCCGCCCATGACACCGGCGAGCCCGACCGGTCTTTTGGCGTCGCAGACGACCAGATCTTCGGTGGTCAACTTGCGTTCCACCCCGTCCAGTGTCTTGAGCCGCTCGCCTTCACGCGCTTTTCGTACGATGATCTTTCCCCCTTCGAGCAAGTCAAGATCGAAAACATGGGTCGGCTTGCCGATCTCCCACAAAACGTAGTTCGTTGCGTCGACCGCGTTCGAGATGGGACGCTGGTCGAGCAGTTGCAGGCGATGCGCGATCTTTGCCGGCGATGATTTGATGCGAGCGTCGCGGATGATCCTGGCGCTGAAGCGCGGGCACAGTTCGGGCTCCTCGACTACGATCGGGAAGCTGGCAGTGCCGGTAGACGCCGGGAGCTGCGGCCCAACCGGCTTCAAAGGTACGTCGTACACGGCCGCTGCCTCGCGAGCGACGCCGTAGTGATTCATAGCATCGGGCCGGTTGGTGCCGATTTCGGTTTCGAACACCGTGTCGACACCTGAACCGGTAGTGCCTTCAACGCCGATGCCGACGTTGGTCAGATCTTGGGCGAGTTGACGGTCGTCAACGGCGAGCTCGACGAAGTCGCGAATCCAATGTGCGGATAATTTCATGAAATCAGCTGCCAGCCCTGAAGTCTGAGCACTGTTCTAAGCAAACTGCTGCAGGAACCTCACGTCCCCTTGATAGAACAACTGCAAATCGTCGACGCCATACTTCAGGAGCGCCAGGCGGTCGACACCCATACCGAAAGCGAATCCTGAAACCTGCTTCGGATCGTAGCCGTTATCCTTCACGAACTCGAATACGTTCGGATCGACCATGCCGCAACCAAGAACTTCCATCCAGCCGGTCTGCTTGCAGGGACGGCAGGGATCAGCCCCGCGCTTTCCGCTGCCACCGCAGACGAAGCAAGTGACATACAGCTCGGCGCTTGGTTCGGTGAAGGGGAAGAATGACGGGCGAAAATGCGTCTTCACGTTCGCGCCGAACAACGCTTTCATGGCGTGATCGAGCGTGCCCTTGAGATCGCCGAAGGTGATGTTCGTGTCCACGGCCAGGCCTTCAATCTGGTGAAACATCGGCGAGTGACTGGCATCGGGCGGATCGTTGCGATGCACGATTCCCGGAATCACGATGCGCAGCGGCGGGCGCAGTTTCTCCATGGTGCGAATCTGGACGGGAGAGGTATGGGTGCGCAGCAGAAGGCGCTCGCGCTGCGGCCTGGACTGCTGGCCGGCAATGAAAAGCGTGTCTTGCGTGTCGCGAGCAGGATGGTTGGGCGGAAAATTCAGCGCTTCGAAATTATAGTAGTCCGTTTCGACCACCGGCCCTTCGGCCACGGAGTATCCCAGCCGCTGAAACACGGAGACGATCTCGCGCATCGTGCGCATGATGGGATGCTCGGCGCCGATCGCGCGCCTCGCGCC
>Ga0187846_10000966_pt1 | contig 16481 bp, 15 predicted proteins | sample TC_taG_FD_161473 | JGI IMG/M metagenome (GOLD analysis project Ga0187846, IMG submission 161473) | Biofilm microbial communities from the roof of an iron ore cave, State of Minas Gerais, Brazil - TC_06 Biofilm (v2) | ecosystem: Environmental > Terrestrial > Deep subsurface > Cave > Wall biofilm...
GAGCCTGGGCGTGATCAGCAAACGTAATATTAAACAGGACCCGATTCATTGCGTCCCCGGCTTGGGAGAATAATATCGGGCTACAATCGTTAATATCGAACCACGACCGCAGCTCGACGAACCAGTCGGCCAGCGTCGTGTTCCCAGGCTTTTCGATCCGCACCACTATCATGGCCCGGCCGCCTTTGACGGTTGACCCTAGTGCAACACGCAAATGCGGAAATTTGTTCCGCCGGGGAGGAACGGGCGCGAAGCCGCATCCTTTGCGTCCGTCTTCGGCCGGTGTCGCCCGTACGGTATGCTCCCGAGCCGGAGAGCGATACTAGGGGATTGCAAACCATGAAGCGGAGCGACCTACGGATACTTACCTCGCATGTCGGGAGCCTGCCGCGACCCGACGCGCTGATTGAGATCAACCGGGCAAAGTTCGCCGGCGAGGGCTACGACCCGAGCACCTATACGGCGCTGTTGTCGGCCGCCGTCGAGGAGGTCTGCCGCAAGCAGGCCGAAATCGGCATCGACGTCATCAATGACGGCGAGTTCGGCAAGACGACCTCGGGTGCGATCGATTACGGAGCCTGGTCGAGCTATGCCTGGGGACGCCTGAGCGGCTGGGAGCCGGGCGAGCCGGGCCGTCTTCCGGCGCTTGCCGGACGGCGCGACCGGCTGAAATTCGCCGAGTTCTACCAAGAGCTCGATGCGACGAGCTTTCGCTCTTCGAGTTCGCTCGGCGGCAGGCCGCCGGTGTTCACCGGTCCGATCGCCTATGTCGGCCAGCAGGCGCTGCGCGCCGACCTCGCGAACTTAAAAGCAGCATTCGCCAAGGTGAAGGCGGAGGAGGGGTTCATCACCTCGGTCGCGCCCGGGAGCTTCGCGCGCCGGCAGAACCGGTACTACCAATCGGACGAGGCGTTCCTCGCAGCCCTCGGCGAGGCGATGCGCGAAGAGTACAAAGCCATCGTCGAAGCGGGGTTCGTCTTGCAGCTCGACGACCCTGGCTTGCCGGACACCTGGGACATGGCCAATCCGGAACCAAGCGTCGAGGAATATAAGAAATTCGCTATCGTGCGGGTCGAAGCCCTCAACCATGGGCTGCGCGGTCTCCCCGAGGATCGGATCCGCTATCACATTTGCTGGGGCAGCTGGCACGGGCCGCACACCACCGACCTGCCGCTGAGAAACATCGTCGATGTGCTGCTGCGGGTGCGCGCCGGGGCGTTCTCGGTCGAAGCCGGCAATGTTCGCCACGCGCACGAATGGAAGGTCTGGCAAAACGTCAAATTGCCCGACGGCAAGATCCTGATCCCGGGTGTCGTCAGCCACGCGACCAACGTCGTCGAGCACCACGAGCTGGTGGCCGATCGCATCCTGACTTTCGCCCGGGTGGTGGGACGCGAGAATGTCATCGCCGGCACCGATTGCGGCCTCGGCGGGCGCATCCATCCGCAGCTCGCCTGGGCCAAGCTCGAAGCGCTGGTCGCGGGCGCCCGACTGGCGACAAAAGAGCTGTGGCAATGAGGCGGTTCAGCCAGAATCGAGCGCTGATCGAACGCATAATTCGCTAATGGACGACCGTAAAAACAGCATTTTGAGCTCGGGTTAGGTCGATCTCGCCGCGCTCATTGCCGGTGACGACGAGGTCGCCTTTCGGGGTTGCGCAAGGTTCTGGCGATGATCACAGCCGATCATGGACTCGCCCCATTGGCATTGGCGGCTCGCTTTAATTAAACTCCCTGCCGCCTCGATTTAATTCCCTGTTCGGCGAAATTAGTTCCCTGTTCGATCGATTTAATTCCTTGTTCGGTTTCCTAGGGAATTTGCCGGCAGCCGAAGTGAAAAAACAATGGGTTGGTGACGGAGAGGGAGGTCGAAAACCGGCGGAAAACCGATGTTTGCCTGTATTTTCCCTTCAATTAGGGAACGCCGGTCACGCCCCGGCGGGCAGGAATAGGGGCAGCAGCTCGCCCAGCTCTGCCACGGTTGCATCAGGCTCGTCGAACTGATCCCGCGGCGACTGAAATCGCGCAAAGCCTTGGAGGACCCGGACCGTCTTCCAACCCTGCAGCCGGGCAGGGCGGATGTCGTTGTCAAGCCGGTCCCCGATCATGACCGCCTCTTGCGGCGCGCATCCGGCGCGCGACAGAGCGAGGCGGAAAATCGCCGGATCCGGTTTCTCGAGACCTACCTCGGCCGAGGAGAGGCAGATAGAAACGAACGGCATGAGCCCCCAGTTTGTAAGCCGCCGTTTGGTACCGGCGGACTGATTGGCGATCACCCCGATCCGGTAGCGCGCCGACAAGGTGCGAAGCGCCGGCTCGGCGCCTTCACAAGGCGTCTCCAACTCTTTGGGATATCGGGCGTCGGCTTCGATGGCCGTGCGGAGATCTGGATCTTCCGTCAGCCTCCCGATGGCTGCGGTAATCAGGCGCGGAGCAAACTCGGCAGAGGCTCCCCGCAGGGCGGACCGGATGTCCTCGACCGAGCAGCGCCGGCCATGACGTTCGAAGCAGCCGACCACTTGTCTCAGGCGGACTTCGATGGCCGCCTCCTCGTTGATCAGTGTGTTGCCAAGATCGAAAAAGAGCCAGCGGATTTGAGCGGTCTGGAAACTCAAAAGAAGATGCTGACGTTCTTGGCCAGCAACACGTTCTGGTCGAGGATCACTTTACGGCCGGCGATCTTCCAGGAGCCGGCGACGCGCCGCAAAACATCGCGCCGGGCGCCGACGTAGAAGTCCTGCTCGGTCTCCGCCCGGCTGCGGTAGACCATGAAATTCGCGTAGACTTTGACCTCGCTCGCGGCGTCGCCCGGTTCCACCTCGATGTTGGTGATCAGGTGGCGGCTGCGCGACGGCGGGTCCTCGGCCCAGGCCATCCCGGTGTCTAGCCGCGCCACGCGCTGGCTCAAGGTCTGCTTGGTTTCGTCGAGGATCGCCAGCTCGTCTTCCTTGGCCAGATCGTCCTCGACGTAGCGGTCGGGATCGAGGATCGCGATCGCTTTGCTCGACTTCGGATAGCGGTTGCTTCGGCTGCCCATCCAATAGCGGACATCGTCGGTCAGCAACTCCAGCCATTCGTGAAAGCGCCGCTCGTCGAGGAGGCGGGCTTCGCGGTAGAGGAACTGCTCGACCTCGCGGGTGACGTCTTCATTCATGCCCGGCATGCCCGGCTCCCGCCCATCCATTGCTGCGCGGCACTTCGGCCCAGCTCTCAGCCCGCATCAGCTGCGCCCAGCGGCCATAGAACTGCCGGTGATTGCTCTCGCTCATGCGAAAATCGCTGGCCCAGGCGTTGAGGTCTTTGTCGAAGCGCTCGTGTCCTAAACCCATCTGCGTGTTCACCGACATGCGCCGCGAGACCACGCCGCGGCAGGTGCGGGTGCATTCCTGCCAATTGTCCATATCGTCCTGCTCGAAGGTGCCGGACGGGCTGAAGCCCCGCACCCCACCTAGTCGGATCGCCTCCTTGACGTGCGGCGGTGCGGCCTTGTCTGTGTAGACCCATGACCATACCTCGGTCTTGTCGGGGCCACGCGGGTGCCAGACTCGGAATGTGCGCGAGGTCGCGCGAAGCATCGAAAAATTGGGGAAGGTCGTGCCGACGATCGGATTAATCCGGCCCGAGCGCGGCCCCAGACGTTTCTCGACCTCTGAATGTATTTGCTTCTCGTACTCCAGGATTTCCGGTACCGGCGGGTCGGCCACGTCGGAGGGTCCGAAGCAGATCAGGACGTGGCCGTTCCCCGGAGACACGAGGCTCCCGCTAGTCTCCGGTTTGGTAGCCGCACCCAAGCTAAAGTTCGTCTTGACGGCCGAGAGATGGCTCCACTGCACGTGGTAGGAATCGCCGCCGAAATTCTCGGCCGGGAATTTCCAATTGCACGGCATGACCCATTTGTGCATGCCGCCAATGACTTCGACACCCCCTTCCCGACGGTCGAAGAACGCATCCAGATACCAGGTCATCTCTCCGAGATATTCGCGCAGCGGCGGCGCGTCGGGGTCGAAGGTGGCAAAGAACAACCCCTTGTAGCTGTCGAGCTGCGCCACCGGATTGAGACCCCAATGCTCGCGCTCCAACTCGCCGTAATAGGCTTCCTTGAACCACGGTACGCCAACTAACCGCCCATCATTGCGATAGGTCCAGCCGTGATAAGCGCAGGTGAAGGTCGCTGCATTGCCGGAGTCGGCGCGGCATAGCCGGTTGCCGCGATGCCGGCAGACATTAAGGAAAGCATGCACCTGGCCCGCGGTGTCGCGCACCACCAGGACCGGGTCTTCACCCATATAGGTTGTGAAGAAGTCGCCCGGCTTCGGGATCTGGCTTTCATGGCACAGAAAGAGCCAGCAGCGGGCGAAGATCCGCTCCTGCTCCTGCTCATAGATCTCGGGCTCGATATAGATGCGGCGGCCGATCAGCCCGCGGTCGGCGTCGACGAGACTGGCGATGTCTTGCGTCATGACAACCCTCCTCAGCCGTCGGCCATCAGCTGGGCCCAGCGGCGATAAAACTCCCGATGGTTGCTTTCGCTAAAGCCGGCATCGCTGGCCCAGGCGCCGAGCGCCGTATCGAAGCGCTCATGCCCGAGCCCCATCTGATTGTTCACCGGCAAACGCCGCGCAACGACGCCACGACAGGTCTGGGTGCATTCCTGCCAGTTGTCCATGTCGTCCTGCTCAAAGGTGCCGGACGGGCTGAAGCCGCGCACGCCGGCAAGCCGGAACGCTTCCTTGACGTCGCACGGCGCGGCTTTGTCGACAAACACATATGACCATACTTCGGTCTTGCCGGGACCACGAGGCTGCCACACCCGGAACGTGCGCGAGGTACCGCGCAGCAGCGAGAAATTCGGGAACACGGTGCCGACGATCGGGTTGGTCAGCGCCGCCCGCGGGCCAAGCCGCCGGTTCACTTCGGGGCGGATCCCGCGCTCGTAGTCCTGGATCGCGGGCATCGGCGCGTCGCCGAAATTCTCGGGATTGATGCAGATCAGCACATGGCCGTTGCCGGGCGACACCATCCGATTGCCGTGCACCGGGTTCGCGGTCGACCCGACGCTGAACCCTGTCGCGATCGCCGCGCCGTGGCTCCATGACACGTGATAGGCGTCGCCGCCGAAATTCTCGGCCGGGAACTTCCAGTTGCACGGCATGACCCATTTGTGGGTCGCGACGACTTCGATCCCGCCGTCGCGCCGGTCGACGAACGTGTCGAGGTACCAAGCCATTTCGCCGAGATAGTCGCGCAAGGGCGCCGCCTCGGGATCGAAGGTTGCGAACCACAAACCCTTATGGGCGGCGAGCTGCGCCACCGGCACGAGGCCCCAGCGCTCGCGATCGAGCGCGTCGTGATAGGCCTCCTTCATATACGGCACGCCGACGAGCCGGCCGTCATTACGGTAGGTCCAGCCGTGATAGGCGCAGGTGAAGGTGGCAGCATTGCCGGTATCGGCGCGGCACAGCCGATTGCCGCGATGGCGGCATACGTTGAGGAAGGCACGCACCTGACCTGCTGTGTCGCGCACAACCAGCACCGGGTCCTCACCCATATAGGTGGTGAAGAAATCTCCCGGCCGAGGGATCTGGCTGTCGTGACATAAAAAGAGCCAGCAGCGGGCAAAGATGCGTTCCAGCTCCTGCTGATAGATATCGGGCTCGATGAAGATGCGACGGCCGATCAACCCGCGGTCGGTATCGACGAGGCCGGCAATGTCGTGTGGCATCGCAGCTCTCCTCAAGCGTCGGGCTTCAGGTCGGCCCAGCTATCGGCGGTCATCAGCTGAGCCCAGCGCCGGTAAAAGCCGCGATGGTTACTTTCGCTGTAGCGGTAGTCGCTGGCCATTGCTCCGAGCTCCTCGTCAAAGCGCTCGTGCCCGAGACCCATTTCGTAACTTAGGGGATAGCGCCGGGCGACCACACCCCGTCCCGTCTGGGTACAACCCTGCCAATTATCCATATCGTCTTGCTCGAACGTGCCGGACGGGCTGAAGGCCCGCATTCCCGCCAACCGGAACGCCTTCTTGACCTCCGGCGGGGCCGCCTTGTCGACGTAGATCCAGGACCACACCTCGGTCTTGTCCGGACCGCGCGGGTGCCAGACCCGGAAGGTGCGCGAGGAGGCTCGAAGCATCGAGAAATTCGGAAACATCGTGCTGACGGTAGGCTTCCCTCGGCGCAAGCGCGGCCCGAGACGCTTCGCGATTTCCGGGGCAATCGCTTTCTCATATTCCTGGATCTCGGGCACCGGCGGGTCAGCGTCCATGTCGGGGCCGACCGTCATAACCGAATGGCCATTGCCGGGCGACAGCGCCCGGCCGACCGGATCGGCCTTGACGCGAAAGTCGCCGCCGGAGCCTGTCCGCACGGCCGAGAGATGGCTCCACGAAACGTGATAGCCGTCCCCGCAGAAATTTTCGGCCGGGAATTTCCAGTTGCACGGCATGACCCATTTGTGGATGCCGCCGATGACCTCGATACCCCCCTCTCGGCGGTCGAAGAACGCGTCCAGGTACCAGGCCGCCTCCCCAAGATATTTAATCAACGGCGGAGCCTCGGAGTCAAAGGTGGCAAAAAACAGCCCCTTGTAATTGTCGAGCTGCGCCACCGGTGCCAAGCCCCAGCGCTCGCGATCCAGTTCGTTGTGGTAGGCTTCCTTGAGGTACGGCACGCCGGTGAGCCGCCCGTCATTGCGATAGGTCCAGCCGTGATAGGCGCAGGTGAAGCTCGCGGCATTCCCGGCATCGGCACGGCACAGCCGGTTGCCGCGATGGCGGCAGACATTCAGAAAAGCGCGCACCCGGCCGGCCGTGTCGCGCACCACCAGAACCGGGTCCTCGCCCATATAGGTGGTGAAGAAATCGCCGGGCTGCGGGATCTGGCTCTCATGGCACAAAAAGAGCCAGCAGCGGGCGAAGACCCGCTCCAACTCTCGCTGATAGATCTCCGGCTCGATGAAGATGCGACGGCTGATCAAGCCGTTCTTGGCATCGACCAGGCCCAGTGTATCGGCTTCCATCGGCCTCACCTCACTGGTTTTGCGGGGTGCGGCGCGGCACCCGCAGCATCGCTCCGGCGTCGACGGTCATGATGGTCCCGGTGATGCCTCTGGCGCTGGTCCGCGAGCTCAAAAATGCGTAAGCCCCGGCGATGTCCGCGGGTTGAAGCGCCAGATGCAGAGGGTTGCCGCCGCGGAGCCGTTCCTCGGTGCCGGGATCGGTGAATTGCGAGCGGTCGTCCTGATGAAGGGTCGCCAAGCCGCGCAGGTCGGTGATGGTGCCGCCGGGGGCAACACCATTGACCCGCACATGCGGCCCGACTTCTACCGCGAGCTGCCGGATCAACCCGACGACCGCGTGCTTCGAAGCGGTGTAGAGAGTTCCGCCGCCGCCGGAATTTAACCCCGCGACCGACGCCGTAAAGACCATCGACCCTTCCGTTTTGATCAACTCGGGCAGCGCCGCCTTCGCACCAAAGAAGCATCCCTTGACATTAACCCCAAACAGCTCGTCAAAGGCCTCCGAGAGCCGTTCTTCGGAAAACTCCGCGAGCGGCGCGTACACGTCGAAGACCCCGGCATTGCCGACAAATATGTCGAGGCGGCCAAAAGCGCGGACGGTTTCGGCCACCGCGTGCTTATTGTCGGGCAGTCGCGCCACGTCGCCGGTGAGGCCCACCACTGCGCTGCCGAGTTCGGCGCGCAATTGCTCGGCTCTCGCTGCGACCCGGTCGAGGACTCCGACACGCGCGCCCTCGTCGATAAAGCGCGCAACCACCGCCCGGCCAATACCCGATCCGCCGCCGGTTACCAGCGCTACCTGCCCATCGAGCAAACCCATGCTCCGGCCCTCCTCCTCTCGGGCGCGAACCGCGACTGGTATGTCACGCGCCGGTGCCATTCAGCACGGTTGATCTTCGCCGCTCGATCAAGTCATGGCAAGCCGCGCGAGTGTTCCGAGGCGCTTCAGATGTGCCGAATGACCTCGGGCAGCGTTTGGTTTCAAAGTGACGATTTCGCACGCAGCAGGAGGCTGACATGAGCGAAGAGAATAAGAATCCGACCGGGCCCGATTTTACCAACGGGGTCCCTAACTCTGATCTTGCCGAGGGCGGCATGATGTTGGGACACGCCGGCGGCGAAGCGGTGCTGCTCGCGCGCAGCGGCGGAGCACTGTTCGCGATCGGCGCTGAGTGCACGCACTACCACGGCCCGCTCGCAGAAGGCGTGCTGGTCGCGGATACCGTTCGTTGCCCGTGGCATCATGCCTGCTTTAGCCTGCGCACCGGCGAGGCGTTGCGTGCGCCGGCGCTCAACCCGATCACGTGCTGGCGGGTCGAACAGCGCGATGGGAGCATCTATGTCCGCGACAAGCTTGAGCCCACAGAGCGGGCGGCGCGGCCGACCACACAGGCCGGGCCGGAGTCGATCGTCATCATCGGCGGCGGGGCCGCGGGAAATGCCGCGGCCGAGATGCTGCGCCGCGAGGGCTACGCCCGCTCGATCATAATTCTGAGCGCCGACGACGTGGGGCCTTACGATCGGCCCAATCTGTCCAAGGACTATCTTGCCGGCAACGCACCTGAGGAATGGATACCGCTGCGCCCGCCCGAGTTCTACGCCGAGAACGGGATCGAGCTAAAGCTCGGCGTCCGCGCGTCGGCGATCGACACCAAGGCTCGTGAGGTTCGGCTCGCGAATGGCAGCTCCCATCGTTACGGCGCGCTGCTGCTGGCCACCGGCGCCATGCCGGTCCGCCTCGCCATCCCCGGCGCTGATCTACCGCATATCCACTATCTGCGCACACTCGCGGACAGCCGAGCGCTGATCGCGGCAGCGACGGCCGCGCGCCGTGCCATCGTTATCGGCGCCAGCTTCATCGGGCTCGAGGTCGCGGCGTCACTGCGCGCGCGAGGGCTCGAGGTGCACGTCGTCGCACCCGAAACGCACCCGATGGAACGAGTGCTCGGCCGCGAAGTCGGAGACCTGGTCCGCAAGGTCCACGAGGAGCATGGTGTCGTCTTCCATCTCGGCACCACCCCGGCTTCGTTCGATCGGAGCCATGTCACATTGCAGAGCGGAGAACGGCTCGACGCCGACTTTGTCGTCATCGGCATCGGCGTGCGGCCTGAGACGGCACTCGCCGAGCAGGCCGGGATCGCCGTCGATCGCGGCGTCGGGGTCGACGCATACCTCGAGACGAATGTTCCCGGCATTTGGGCCGCCGGCGACATCGCAAGGTGGCCAGACAGGCTGACCGGCGAGAAGATCCGCATCGAGCACTGGGTCGTCGCCGAACGGCAGGGCCAGAGGGCGGCTCGCAACATGCTCGGCGCGCACGAACCTTTCGACGCGGTGCCGTTCTTCTGGACCCAGCAGTACGACGTGCAACTTTCTTACGTTGGCCACGCCGCGAAGTGGGACCGCGTCGAAATCGACGGGCGTCTTGCGGCGAAGGACTGCACGGTTACCTATCGAGAAGGCGGGTGCAAATTGGCGGTGCTGACGATTGGCCGCGACAGCGACAGCCTCGCCGCCGAGATCGAGCTCGAAAGGATGATCGCCCCATAGATGTCCATCTGCCTCTCCCGTTTCCCTGCCGCTCGGGAAAAAACCGGGTAAAAATTTTTTTGGACCCGGCTCGCGCGAAAAAACCTCGTGCGATCATAGACTTGAGCGTCAAGCCCGGCAAAAATCGAAGGGCTGGCAGGGAACCGGCAGGGAAACTTCGAAAGCACCTGGTTCGGTTGGCGCCGGCCAATCATTGACATGGTAATAATTAAGTAATTGAAATTATCACACGCATAGGTTATATGGGCGCGGTCCAAGCCTCCGCAAGGACATGTCTCGCTGCTGATCGCATTCGTCCGCTCGACCTCCGCCGCGAAGGTCCAGTTCGACCCGATCGAAAGTACCTTGGGTAAAAAGCTGTGAATTAAAGCGCCATCTCGACGTCGTTCTCATTGTAGGAGGGTGATGACGGCCAAGCCGGCCCATTGGGCAACCCAGGAGCTTCAATGAAATATTCACGGCGCAGGTTTTTCCGCGAGGCACTGGGTGGGGTGGCAGCAGTGGCGGTTGCCGGTCAGATCTTGAAGCCTACCGCATCGGCGCACACCGTATTGAGCCCCGACGCAGCAGTGCAGCAGCTGATCGCCGGCAACGGTCGTTTTGTCGAAGGCCGCATGATGTTGTTTGACGAGGACCTCGGCATCCTCAGGGCGAAGACGGCGGAAAAGCAGGAGCCGTTCGCGGCCGTGCTGTCCTGCGCGGATTCGCGCATGCCCATCGAGTTGATATTTGACCAGAGCATCGGGCACGTTTTTGTCACCCGCGTCGCCGGTAACATCGCAACCTCGGCTATGATCGCCAGCCTGGAATACGGCGTCACGGTCCTCGGCACCAAGGCGATCATGGTGCTTGGTCACGCCAATTGTGGCGCGGTCAAGGCTTCGATCGAAGCAAAAGCCGTCCCTGGGCAGATCAGTACTCTCTACCCGTATATTCGGCCGGCGGTCGATCAGGCCGGGCCCGACCTTGAGGCGACCATCAAGGCCAACGCCAAAATCCAGGCCGGGCTATTGCGCCAATCCTCGCCGGTGCTCGCCGAACACATCAAACAGAATCAGCTGAAAATCGTTGCCGCCTATTACGATTTGGCGAGCGGCAAGGTGACAGTTCTGGATTGAACGAAGGCGCGGCTCAGAATGGATGTGACGAGACCGGATTTTGGCTCGTCGCTAACAGTGGCGCTTACTACTAGAGCGGCAGTGTCGAGTCACCTATTTGCGTCCTCCGCGCCCGGGACGACCTTGATCTCGATCGGTGCGTATTGCTTGAAAATCTTCCGGGCCACACTCACTTGCCGAGACGGCGCGGAACCTACAGGACCGCGTACCCGGAAAAGCACGCGCATCCCGAGTGGGACAGGGCGCTCCGCTGTTTACGGTGTGGCCTTGCTGGCAGCGGCGTTCCGCGGAGCGCCGTTGCCCGCTCCACACGGCCCGAGACGAGGGGACTGATGGCCACCTCGTCCAGTGTGCGCCTCATCGCGCCGCCTCGCAAACCCGGCATAACAAACGCGCAACGGCGACGGCTAAAACTCCGCGATGAACTATGCCTGATGTTACTGAAGAACAATTGTGGAGCAGAACCAGCTTTGTCGGGTTCACGACCATTCCGCGCACCTTGTCGCTGATCTTACAAATTATCGACTCTCTGGACAAAAAGACTGCGGGACGGGTGTATCTTGACTTGTGGTGCCGCGCCTTTGACGACTACGTTGTCGAAATCAGGGATGAATGCGAGGCGGCGTTCTCCTCGGGGTATGAAGGCCAGCGAGCAATCCGCACATGGCGGGAGCGCCTCGACGTTCTTGAGCGGCTCGGTTTCATCCGAACGAGGAAAACCCCGCACGGATCGTATCGGTACGTCCTGGTTCTGGAGCCGCATCAGGTAATTGCCGATCTCCAGACACAGGGAAAAATCTCGGAAGAGGCCAGCCTCGCCCTGAAGCCACAACTTCTCAGCATCGGAGCCATCAAGGATTAGACACGACCACGGCAGGGGCCGGAAAACACGTTTGGGGAGTGGCCTAAAGCCAATATCATCGTGGTCAAATGGCGATTTCCGCCCCGAGGGACGGCCATGCCGGACGGACAGCAACGAGACTTCCGCCCTTCGCCACGCCCCGAGGATGAGAACGCAGGCCGCCTGCGTTGACGCCGAATTCCGCCGCAGGCAGGACGACCTGTTCAGGGAACACCGGGGGCAAGAGCAGCGCCAGCTTGGTTGGCACAAGATCATCCTTGAAGGCTTCGCCCGCAACCGCGAGCTTGCCGAGCGGCGGTATGTGCAGCAGATGCGCTCAATCGAGGAGCGGCGGGACCGCATCGCCGGACGGCTGCAATGCCAGCACAGGAGCCTTGGCGGCAGGCTGGAGGCTCTGACGAAGAAGGATCTCGCCGGCCGGCACGCCTCGGTCGTGAGAAGATTGCGGGCGTCCTAAGCGATACCCTCGGATTGGAACACCCCGACAACGATCCTCGGCGCCATCCGGACCTCCCGATCATGCAGTCGCGCACTTAGCCCGAGCGGTCTGATGGCGACAAGTCCCGGCGCGGGTGTTCCGGGCATCGGTCGCCGGCCCCGCCAGGCTGCGGAAAGCCGAGGATATGCTAGACTTCGGCGGGTAGAGCCAGGAGTGCCGACAGATGGATAGGCCCGGCGCCGGTACGGCGGTGTTGATGCCGCGCCGGAGCGCCCGCAGCGCGGAGCTCTCGATCCGCCTCAGCGCGGTAATCGTGGCGGCGACAATCGACGAGCCGCGGGTGCTGACGGTGCGCATCGGCCATGACCCGATCGAGGCGCTCCCCTCCGGCCCTTTGGAGGTCGAGCATCGTACCCTCGAGGTCGGTCTGCGCGCTTGGGTCGAACGGCAGACGGCCCAGAAACTTGGTTATGTCGAACAGCTTTACACCTTCGGCGACCGCGACCGCGTCGAAGACGCACGGGCGGGCCGCGCGCTAACGGTAGCCTATCTGGCACTCGTACGCGAAGCGCGGCCGGGCGGCGTGAGCGAAGCGGTGTGGCAGAGCTGGTATCGCTATTTTCCCTGGGAGGACTGGCGCGCGGGCCAGCCGACGACGCTCCCGCCGCTCGAAGCGCGCCTCGGCTCATGGGCGAGGCAAGCCGCAAGCGAGACGGAGCGGCGGATGCGCGCCGAGAGGCTCGGTCTTGCCTTCGCCCGGTCGTGGAACGAGGAGCTCGTTCTCGAACGCTACGAGCTGCTCTACGAGGCCGGCCTGATCCATGAAACCTGGCGCGATCTCGGCCGACCGGCCCCGCCGAACGATGGGTTGGTCTTCGGCGTGCCGATGGGAGCCGATCACCGGCGCGTGCTCGCCACTGCGATCGGCCGTCTGCGCGGCAAGATCAAATACCGCCCGGTCGTCTTCGAGCTTATGCCGCCCGCTTTTACGCTGTTGCAATTGCAGCGCACGGTCGAGGCCCTTTCGGGGGTGCGGCTGCACAAGCAAAATTTCCGGCGTCTCGTCGAGCATCAGGGTCTGGTCGAAGAAACTGGCGGGATCAGCGCCGAGACCGGCGGCCGGCCGGCCCGACTCGTGCGTTTTCGGCGCGAGGTCTTGTTGGAGCGACCTGCCCCCGGATTGCGGCTGCGTGCCGGCCGCCGTGTGACAGTATCTTGACAGTCGCTATTCCCGCCTTATTCTCATATCTAGCATAATTGGAGGCCGGGCAGTTTTCGCCCGGCTTTTCCAGGCTCGGGTAATGCTCATTATGAGTATAATTGAGGAGATGACGATGCTCCAAACCGCTTCCCCGACCCCGACTGCCGCCTTGCCGATGCCCGAGCTCTACCGGCGGGTGGAGCGGCACATCCCGCCCTTCGAATGGGCCATCCTGGCCGATGACATCGCCGCCATACTGCGGCTCAAGCGCGAGCGCAATGCGGTCGTCCTGGCGCACAATTACCAGACGCCGGACATCTTCCACACGGTTGCCGACATCGTCGGTGACAGCCTGGCATTGGCGCGCGAAGCCGAGCGCACCGATGCCGACGTGATCGTGCTGGCCGGCGTCCATTTCATGGCCGAGACCGCCAAGCTCCTGAACCCTGGGAAGACCGTGCTGATCCCCGATCTCGAGGCCGGCTGCTCGCTCGCCGCCTCGATCACTGCGGCCGACATCCGGCTGTTGCGCGAGCGCCACCCGGGTGTGCCGATCGTTACTTATGTCAATACCTCGGCCGCGGTAAAGGCCGAGTCCGATGTCTGCTGCACTTCGAGCAACGCCAAGAAAATCATCGAGGGGCTCGGGGTGCCGCGGGTGATCATGCTGCCCGACGAGTATCTGGCGCGAAACACGGCGGCACAGACCAAGGTCGAGATCATCGCTTGGAGTGGCCATTGCGAGGTGCACGAACGCTTTACGCCCGAGGACATCAGGAGCCTGCGGGAGAGCCATCCCGGGATCATCGTGCTGGCGCATCCCGAATGCCCGCCCGAGGTCATCGCCGAATGCGACTTCAGCGGCTCGACGGCGGCGATGGCCGGCTATGTCGGCAAGGAGCGGCCGGCCCGTGTCGTGCTGCTGACCGAGTGCTCGATGAGCGACAATGTCGCGCTCCAATACCCCGATCTCGAATTCGTTCGGCCCTGCAACCTCTGCCCGCACATGAAGCGGATCACCCTGCCGAAGATCAGGCGCAGCCTCGAAACCATGACCCACGAGGTCACCGTCGACCTGGCGATCGCCGACCGGGCGCGCCGCACGGTCGAGCGCATGCTGGCAATGGGTTGAGCATGACGCCCCCGTGTGGCGAGAAGAGGGCGTGGATGGCCGGGCCAAGCCCGGCCAAGGGGCGCTCGCAGTCGCCGCGGCTTCCGACCCCGTGGCCGGACTTGTTCCGGCCACCCACGGCTTCCGCGCTGTCGGCGCCAGCGGCGGGAGGCGAAGGGTGACGATGCGGTTTCTCATCGAGCCGGTGGTTCGGGCGGCGTTGCTCGAGGATCTGGGCCGCGCCGGCGACATCACGAGCGAAGCAGTGGTGCCGGCGGAGGCGACGGTCGAGGCGGTAATCGCGGCGCGCCAGCCGGGTGTCTTGGCCGGGCTCGATGCAGCACTTCTCGCATTCGAGTTGCTCGACCCGGCGTTGCGGATCGAGCGGCTGCGCGCCGATGGGGACCGGATTTCGAGGGGCGAGATAGTCGCCCGCATCAGCGGCCGTGCGCGTCCCGTGCTCGGTGCCGAGCGCACCGCCCTCAACTTTTTGAGCCGCATGTCCGGGGTCGCGACGGTGACGCGGGCGCTGGCCGACGCGATCGCTGGATACAAGGCCAGGATCGTCTGTACTCGCAAAACCACGCCGGGACTGCGGGCGCTCGAAAAACACGCGGTCCGCCTCGGCGGCGGCGCCAACCACCGGTTTGGGCTCGACGATGCGATGCTGATTAAGGACAACCACATCGCCCTCGCCGGCGGCGTGCGCCAAGCGCTCGAACGGGCGCGGCGCCATGCCGGGCACCTCGTCAAGATCGAGCTCGAGGTCGACACCCTCGACCAGCTCGCCGAAGCGCTCCAGGTCGGGGTCGATGCCGTGCTGCTCGACAACATGACACCCGAGACCCTGCGCCGGGCGGTGGCGATGGTTGACAGCCGGGCGGTCACCGAAGCCTCGGGGCGGATTACCCTTGAATCGGCACCCGTTATCGCCGCCGCCGGCGTCGACCTAATCTCGTCCGGCTGGATCACCCACAGCGCGCCGATCCTCGATCTCGGCCTCGACATCGCCGAGTGAGGCTCCGGCCTAAGCTCGTGTCGTGCGCGGGCCTTAGTGTATTCTCGCGACCGTCAGTGACCCGAAGCTGGGTGGGCTTTCGTAGCCATGGCCTCGACGCGCCGTCTCACCGCGATCCTCGCCGCCGATGTGGCGGGCTATTCGCGCCTGATGGGTGCCGACGAGGAGGGCACGCACGAACGCCTGAAGGCGGTTCGCCGGGAGCTTATCGATCCGAAGATCAGGGAGCACCAGGGTCGTATCGTCAAGACCACCGGCGACGGTCTGCTCGCGGAATTCGCCAGCGTCGTCGACGCGGTGCGCTGCGCCGCCGAGGTGCAGCGCGGGATGATCGACCGCGAGCCGGAGGTGACCGACGATCGGCAAATCAGGTTTCGCGTTGGCGTCAATCTCGGCGACGTGATCGCCGAGGGCGGCGATATCTTCGGCGACGGTGTCAATGTCGCGGCGCGCCTCGAAGCGCTCGCTGAGCCCGGCGGGATCTGCGTTTCCGGGACGGTACGCGACCAGATCCGCGACAAGCTGCCCTATCCGCTCGAGGATCGTGGCGATCAGGACGTGAAGAACATCGCGCGGCCGGTGCGGATCTACACGCTGTGCCCCGAAGCCATCGCCGACCTGCCGGCGTCGAGCATATTGATCGCAGCGCCTCGCCATCGACCCATTACCCCTGCCGCAATAGGAGCAACCGCTGCGGCAATGCTGATTCTAGCTGCGAGCGCGTGGTGGTTCTGGCCGACGACGAAACCCTCGCCGACACCGGCAGTGGCAGCGGCGACATCGATCGCGGCGCCTCTCGTCGCGCCGCGCCTGTCGATTGTCGTATTGCCGTTCGCCAATCTGAGCAGCGATCCCGAGCAGCAATATTTCGCGGACGGGATCACCGAGGATGTGACGACCGATTTGTCGCGGATTCCCGGCATGTTCGTGATCTCACGGAACAGCGCTTTCACCTATAGGAATAAGCCGGTCGAAACGAGGCAGATCGGTCGCGAGCTCGGGGTGCGGTATGTGCTGGAAGGAAGTGTCCAGCGGTCGGGCCATTAGCAGGGTGCGGAAAAACTCAGTGACTGGAGAGCAGAATGTAGAGCCGTTATGGCTGACTCTCTCATAAGTTGTCCAAGACGGGCTCGGTCCGCAGACCGTTGCGTCGATTTTGTTGGTACTGC
>Ga0187846_10000967_pt1 | contig 16467 bp, 15 predicted proteins | sample TC_taG_FD_161473 | JGI IMG/M metagenome (GOLD analysis project Ga0187846, IMG submission 161473) | Biofilm microbial communities from the roof of an iron ore cave, State of Minas Gerais, Brazil - TC_06 Biofilm (v2) | ecosystem: Environmental > Terrestrial > Deep subsurface > Cave > Wall biofilm...
TGTAGCCGGACGGCAGGAGAGGCATGATCGACCCGAGGCGGGCCTTGAGCGCGTGCACGACGTTCAGCGCATTCGTGCCGGTCTGTTTCTGGATCTGCAGCAGCACCGCCGGTGTCCCGTTGACATTGGCGGTGGTCACGGGATCGGCCGCGCCGTCCTCGATTCGGGCAACGTCCCCGATCGTGACCGGCTGGCCGTTCCGCATGGCCAGCCCCGCATGGGCCAGCTCCTGGGGCGAGGTGATGCGGCTCAGGGCCCGCAGGGTCACCTGCGTGCTTCCCTGATCCACGTGGCCGGCGGGCAGCTGGACGTTCTGGTTCTGCACCGCCTGGAGCACCGATGTGACTGGCAGCCCGTAGGACGCCAGCAGGTCCGGGTCGACCCAGACGTTGATCTGTCGCGGCTGATCGCCGATGAGGGTGACCTGTCCCACGCCGGGCGTGGCTTCCAGTTGCGGCCTCAACACCTTGTCCGCGTACTCGGAGATATCCCGGACCGGGTTGTTTGCCGACAGGGCCAGGGTCATCACGGGGAATGCGCCCGGATCGATCTTGGAGACGACCGGCGGGTCGATCCCCGACGGGAGGTCGGGAATGGCGTTGATCTTGTTTTGGATGTCCTGCGCCGCCACGTCGATGTTCTTCTCCAGGAAGAACTGGACGACGACGATCGAGACGCTCTCCGCCGAGGTTGAGGACATGTGGTCGATCCCGCTGACCGAGTTGACCGCGTCCTCGATCTTGTTGGTGACGTCGCTCTCGATCTCTTCCGGAGAGGCGCCGGGATCGGTCACCGTGATCACGACGATCGGGATGTCGATGTTGGGCCAGCGCTCGATATTCAGGCGGGCGTAGGAAAAGACCCCCAGGAACACCATCGCCAGAGTGATCACCGAGGCGAGGACGGGTCGGCGAACGGACAGACCGGCAAGCCACTGCATATCGCAATCCTCCTTGGTGTCTGCGCGAACGCTACGGCGTCCGCACGGAGACCGGCTGGTTGTCCGTCAGGGCGTCCTGCCCTTCTGTGACCACCCGGTCTCCCTCGGCGAGGCCGGACGTGATTTCCACCAACCCGTCATGGTGCACGCCGACGGTCACCGCCTGACGGATCGCCCGGCCGTCACGGACGACGAACACCATGGGGCCCGATGTCGCAGTCAAGAGCGCCTGCTCCGGAACGCTCAAGACGGCGTGCCGCACGCCCACGATAATCGCGCCCCGCGCGAACATACCGGGTTTCAGGAGCCCCTTCGGGTTGGGGACCAGCACCTTGACGCCGAAGGTCCGGCTGGCCGCGTCGGCCGAGGGCCGGATTTCCCAAATGCGGCCCTGGAATGTCTGCCCGGGCTGGCCGTCAACGGCCATCACCGCGTCCTGGCCCGGCAGCAGCTCTGAGCGATGCTGCGCGGGCACGATGAACTCGACGTAGACATTGTCTACCTGGCTGAGCACGAAGAGCGGGTTGGTCGACGACGCCGTGACCGACGAGACGGTCTCGCCAGGCTCGACACTCCGCAGCGTGATCGTCCCGGTAAAGGGCGCGTACACGGTGGAGTCGTGGAGCTGAACCTGCACCATCGCCAGCCCCGCCTGAGCCTGTGCCAGCTGTGCGCGTGCCTGCTGGATATCTTCCTCGCGCGACCCGATCCGGACGAGCGCGGCGTTCTGCACCGCGGAATCATAGGCCGCCTGCGCCTGGGCGACCTGCGCCTGCGCCACGCTGGCCTGGGTCTCGGCGGAGTCGAGGTCCTGCTGGGAGACCGCGCCCTGGACCTGGAGCGACCGCATCCGCTTGAGGTTGGCCTGTGCCAGCTGCAGGGACGCTTGCGCGGAGACGAGCGCGGCATGAGCCTGGTTGACGGTGTCGGCGCTCTGCTGCCGCTCCTGAGGACGGGCGCCGGTCAGCACTTTCTGCAGTTGCGCTCTGGCCGCGGCCACGTTGGCTTCGGCCTGCGCCTGCTGCGCCAGCAGATCGCTGGTGTCGAGCTGGAGAAGCGGTGTGCCGGCGGTGACATGCGCGCCCTCCTCCACGAGCACCCCCGTTACCCGGCCGGAGATCTTCGAGCCGATTTTCGCATCGCGGATACTGGTCACGGATCCAACGGCGAAGACCCGCGAGACGACGTCCGCCCGCTGCGCTGTCGCGACGGCCACGGTGGCGGGATCTTGCGGCTGGCTTTGCACCGCCGTCCCACTCGCCGGCCGTGCCGGCCGGCTCATCGCCCGGACGGCAAACAGACCACTCACCAAAACCAACAGGGCAACTCCCAAAGCAAGCACTCGCGCTCGCATGTCCTTACCCCCTCGAAACGTCGCTCGACGGCTGTGCATGGTTCCGCTCCTCGCTCGCACTGGTTATGCGGCCTGCCACACGGTCAAGAGATCTTCCACCGTCTGGCGTGCCAGGTTCAGGGTCTGATCCCGAGACTCCATGGGAATCCGACCGGACATGGTGAGGGCGATGAATCCGTGAAAGAGACTCCACAGGATAAGACACTTGGACGTGAGATCATCCATGTTACGGACCTGTGGGAGCGCGGCCTGCAGGACGTCCCGGAAGAGCCCCATGACGTTCTCGCCTTCTGACTTCTGGTCGAGTTCAGACGGCGTGTCCTCGTCGCAGAATGCGCACCCGCCGAGTCCCGAGATCACCTGGTAGAGTTCCGGATGTGCCCACACGAAATTCCAGTAGGCGCGCCCCATCGCCCATAATCTTTCCCGTGGATCGGTGTGCGCGTCCCGTGCTGTCTTGAGATCGGCCACGAGAAGTCGGAAGCCTTCCCGCATCTCCTCCCCGAGAATGGCTTCCTTACTGCTGAAGTACTCGTAGATCGTGGGAGGGCTGTACTCGATCTTCTCGGCGACCTTTCGGATGGTCACCGCTTGCCACCCGTCCGTCGCCGCAATCTCGCGCGCCGCCTCCAGGATCGCGTGTCTCAGTTCCTGCCGCTCGCGGTCTCGCCGCTCTTTGACGCCCATTTGTCTCGGCTCCGCTACCCCTGTTTTATATGACGATCTAACCAAGTTAGGAAAATAACGCATCTTCGACTATTTGTCAATGATCAAAAAGTTAAAACAGTTCAGTATTTGAAGATTTGGCAATAATCGAACATTAGATCGTACATTTGAAACATTATCGATTGTTCTGAAGACATATCGGGACTCGAAATGACCCTACGCGAACTATGGGCCCCGCCCCATCCAAATGAGGGATGTCCGGGATTCTCGCTGCGAGTACGCTTCGAATCGGAGGTGACTGTCATGGATGCTCTTTCTAATCTTTCGGAAGGCCTAGCCCGCATCATCGAGGCGGGCGGGATGAGCATAGTGCGGGTTGAATCACGCCGTCGGCGTCCGGCCAGCGGCACGGTGTGGTCGCCCGAGGGAATCATCGTCACAGCCCACCATGTGCTCGAAACCGAGGATGACATTAGCGTGGGACTGGCGGACGGCCGGCAGGTTCCGGCAACACTCGTGGGTCGGGATCGGACAACTGACATCGCAGTTCTCCGCGCCGAGACCGGCGGGCTTACACCGCCACCCTGGGCCGGACTGGAGGGTGTGCGCGTCGGGAATCTCATCGTCGCCCTGGGACGCCCCGGCCAGACCGTCCGCGCCGCGTTGGGGATCGTCGGTGCTCTGGGCGGAACGTGGAAGACACCGGCGGGCGGGCAGATTGACCGCTATGTCCAGGCTGATTTCAGGCCGTGGCCCGGTTTTTCCGGCGGCATGTTTCTCGATGCACAGGGCAGGGCGTTGGGGATCGCCACGACCGGCGCAATGCCTGGAGTCGCCGTCGCGGTGCCGGTTTCGACACTGACGCGCGTCGTGGACACGCTGCAGAGATACGGACATGTGCGCCGGGCGTACCTCGGTGTGGGTGCGCATCCCGTCCGGCTTCCGGCGGGCCTGGAACGTCAGGTGGGGCAGGACAGTGGGCTCCTCGTGGCCTCGGTGGAGTCTGGAAGCCCGGCCGAGCAGGGGGGGCTGCTGTTGGGTGACGTCATTGCCAGCGTAGACGCTCAACCGGTTCGGCGACTTCGCGAGCTCGTGTCGCTTCTGAACGCCGACAGAGTCGGCAAGGGCGTGTCACTGCGCATCGTGCGCGGGGGTCGCCCCCAGGACCTCACCGTGACCCTTGGGGAACGGGAGGCCTAACGAGAAGGGAAATTGCGCCTCCCTCCGCAGCGTTGCGCACGAGGGAAGGTGTGCTGCGCACGAACGACGCGTTTCTTTTATCACCCGAGATCCGCCCACGAGTGCTGGTGGTCGGGCCCGACTCGCTGGCTCGGGTTGGGCTGGCGGCGATCCTGGCCGATGACGCCGGATACACGGTGGTCGACCAGGTCGCCGCTGACCCTGGGCTGGCGGATAGTATCGAGGCTTCGGCGCCAGATCTCGTCGTATGGGACCTTGGCCGCGAGCCGGCGCGAGAACTCGAGCAGGTGGCAGCACTCGGGGGGACCGGACCACCTGTAGTGGCGCTCGTCGACGACGAAACGGTGGTGCACGACGCCCTGGCCGCGGGAGTCCGCGGCCTGCTTCCCCGCGACGCGACCGCGTCCATCCTCGCGGCATCCATCAGCGCGGCCGTCCGCGGGCTCGTCGTGCTCGATCCGGAACTCGCGCGCGGGGCCTGGCGATCGAGGGACGCGCTCGCCCCAAGCGACAGCGGCCTCGGTCAGGCGCCGCCGGTTGAGGAGTTGACCGCCCGCGAACTTGAGGTTCTGCAGCTTTTGGCCGAAGGGCTGCCCAACAAGACGATCGGGCACCGGCTCCACATCAGCGAACACACGGCCAAATACCACGTCAACGCCATTCTCGGCAAGCTCGGAGCTCAGACCCGGACGGAGGCCGTGGCGCGGGCCGCCCGGCTTGGACTCGTGGTTTTCTAACGCTCTTCCGCGGACGTCTCCCGGATCTGCTCCCGCGCCCAGCGGCTCGGGGAGAGCCGCACGACCCCTTCGGCTTCGTCGATGCCGTCGAAGACAAGAAGAGAGACATACTGGTCGACGAGTTTATCGCGGGGCTGGGCTGTTTCGATCAATACCCCGATTCCGACGAGCCCGGCCCCACACTCCCGCATGAGATCGCCCACGCCCCTGGCTGTTCCCCCGCCCCTCAAAAAGTCGTCGATAAACAAGGCCCTCGCCCCTTGAGCCACGGCCCGGAGCGGAAGCGTCATGGCCTGGACTGTGCGAGACGACCCCGAAACATAGTTCACGGTGACGGAGGGACCCTCTGTGACCCGGCCCCCCCGCCGGATGGTCACGAGCGGCACGTTGAACGCGCGGGCGGTCATCAGCGCGAGCGGGATGCCTTTGACTTCCATCGAGAGCACCACGTCCGGCCGACGGTCGCGGAAGAACGTGGCAAAGACGTCCCCCAACCGCGACACCAGCGCGGGAAGCGAGAGGAGATCGGTCGTGTAGAGGAACCCTCCGGGCAGGATCCGGGCGGAATCGCGCAGGCGCCGCGCGAGATCCTCGGTCAGCGCCTGAATCCGGGCCGGTGGCAGGAACGGCATATACCGCACGCCACCGCTCGCCCCCGGGAGCGTTTCGATACGGCCGAAGTCGAACTGGTCGCACACCTGGCGCAGCGCGGCGACATCCTCGCTGATCGTGGACCGGGCCGCGCTGAGAGCTTCCGAGAACGCGCCGAAGGTGAAGATTTTGTGCGGTTCCTGAAAGAGCCGGTGCGCGATCATCACCATCCGGTCCCCGCGGCGCAGCTTCCTCACCGGTTCTGAAACTCCCTGACCCGGCCATTTGTCGATGGCCGGGCCCCACGGGACAAGCGATCTCGAACGACGGCGAGCGTCTCCGGATGGTCCACGTCCAGCCCGATCTCCGGGTGATGGCAGATCACGGCCCGGGCACGGATGCCGGCCAGCGCGGCGACCCGGTTCTCAAGATCGGCGATCCTAAGCGACCCGGCCAAGAGGCCGAGGATGACGCCCGGCCCGAGGAGCCGGGCAAGAGCCAACGGGCTCTTCCGGGCTCGGACGGCGCCCGCAAGGACGTCCTGCGCACGGACAAACGCCTGCGGGCGTATCAACACCAGGCTGCCGCCGGTGAAGACACCGTCGCGAAGCCTGACGAATGTCTTGCGCACGCCGGGAAACTCCCGCACCATGTCGTCGCGCGGCACGATCCCGTACCCGATGTCCAGATCCAGGTCGCGCGCGGCATCAAGGAAGGCGCCGACCGCCTGGGCGGTCAGGAGCGGGATGTCGGCGGCGAGGGCGAGCACAGGCGCGTCGCTGCCGAGCGCCGCGAGTCCCGCGGCAAGGTTGTCCAGCATCTCCCCCCGGGCCGGCACCGGGATGTCCACGCCCGCGGCGACGGCCGGAGGAAGGGGAAGCGGACCCACGAGGGCGATTCGGTTGACGCGCGGCGTGGCCCGGAGGGCAGCGAGCACGTACTCCACCATGGACCGCCCTCCCAAAGACGCAAACGCCTTCGGGAGTTTTCCTCCCGCGAGATCGGGATCCGGCCGTCCGCCGGCCAGCACCAGCGCGTCGGGCAGGCTAGCGCTCCTCCGCAAACGTTCGCGTGACGAACACCTCGACGTTGGAGAGCGGCGCGAGCCCGGCCCCGATCTCGCGCGCGGCGGCCTCGTTGGGTGTGAGCGCGTACACGACCGGTCCCGTGCCGGACAGCGACACTCCGAGCGGGCGAAACTCCATCATCCGTTCCCGGATGGCCGCCACGACCGGGTAGCGCGATGCGATCACGTCTTCGAAGACATTGCACAAGAGGCGTCCCACACCCGAGACGTCTTCGGCTTCGAGCGCCTGGACCAGCGCGGCCGTGTCCGGTCGCTTGCGTCCCGATTCATGATCAAGGGTCTTGTACGCCCACTCCGTGGACACCTCAATCGCAGGCCGCGCGAGCACCACCCAAGTGGTCGGCAGTGGCCGAAGCTCGCGAATGCGCTCCCCGCGCCCCATCGCCAGGGCGGCGCCGCCGGCGAGGAAGAAGGGAACGTCGGAGCCGATCTTGCCGGCCAGATCTATCAACTGCCGGGCGGTGAGGCGGAGCTTCCACATCTGCGCAAGACCGAGCAGCGTCACGGCCGCATCGCTCGAGCCGCCCCCCAGCCCGGCGGCGATGGGGATGCACTTGGCCAGCGCAACCTCGACCCCGCGGGGAATCTGAAAGGTCTCCTTGAGCAACTGCGCCGCCCGGTAGACGATGTTTTGTGTATCGGCGGGGATGGCCGGGCTGGCGCATCGGATGGTGATCCCGTCCCCGTCCTCCCGGAGGACAAGGGAGTCGTGGAGCTCCACCGTATGCATGACGGTTTCGATATCGTGATATCCATCGGGCCGGTCGCGGAGGACGTCAAGGGTGAGGTTGATCTTCGCATACGCGTTGAGGCGCAGCTCTTTCACTCCAGCACCCTCCTTCCAGGTCCACTAAAACATAAACCGCGGGGCCACATTCTGGTGGCCTCCGCGGGGTGAGCCACGGACGGCAGGACACCCGGCCGTGCCGGTATGATCCGTAACCGGGGCATCCTCCGGTCTCCTCTCGCCGGGTCAGCTCTATCGACCCCCCGGAGTGTTCTCCCCTGCCCGGAGGGTTCCCTCTCGCGCTGCCGCGCGCCTGAGGCGGCCTCGAGCCGGCGTATACCCCGCGCGTGCGCACATAATCCTTCGCTAGCCTACGCATCCGCGTCTTGAAAGCAGAGGCCAAAACCCATATCATGGGGCATATGTCATCACCGGCACCCTCGACGCCCCCCGACTCTTCACGCCAGCCGCCGCAGCCCGTGTGGTACCGCATCGTCCGCGGACTTCTGACCGGCGCTCCCGTCGCGCTCGCTCTCCTCATCGCCGCCGCGGTCGCGTTTGTCCCGTTCCAGCGCGGGCGTGCCCCCGGGTCGACGTTCGCATGGCCATTTCGCCTGACGGGCCGGACGAACGTACTGATCATGGGCCTCGATCACACCACCAGCGACGAGAATCGCAATAAGAGACTCCCCATCAGCCGGACAGATTCTCTCGTCGCCGCCAGTTTCGACCCGGGATCCCGCCACCTCTATGTGCTCAGCGTCCCTCGAGATATTCCGGTGGCCATCCCAGGGCACGGGAGACAGCGGATCCTCGCGGCGCACGTGTACGGCGGGACGCCGCTCACCCTGCGGACCACGGAAAATTTCCTCGGGGTGTCCTTCCCCTACTACATTGAAATCACGGAGCGAGGATTCGTTCACCTGATCGATGCCGTGGGCGGGATTACGATCCGCATTACGCAGGACATGAACTACGACGACAACTGGGACGGCCTGCACATCCATCTTCGCACGGGCAACCGGCGGCTCGGTGGCGAGGCCGCGGTTGAGTATGTGCGGTTCAGGCACGACCCGCTCGGCGACATCGGGCGGGTCGGACGCCAGCAGCAAATGATCAATGCCCTGCTCGCCGAGCTCCGGCGGCCCCGAGTGGTGTTCCGGCTGGGCCGAATTTTGCGCACCATGCAGGAGGACATCGACACGAACCTCGCGCCGGACCAGGTGATCGCCCTCGCACTGTTCGGCTCGCGGCTGTCCTCCGATCAGATCGTGCGTGTGACGCTCCCCGGAACGTTTGCCGAGTCGGGAGAATGGCTGCCGGACGCCGCCCATGACCGGGACGTGGTCGCCCAAATGTTCTATGGGGTGAACGCGTCGACACTTGCGCGGGCCACGATCGAGGTGATGAACGGGACCGCCGGCCGCGATGCGGTCGAGGATGCGCTGGCTCGTCTCGGCGCTCTCGGGGTAAGGATCGTCCGCGTCGCGCCGGCACAGGACGCCACCGAGACCGCGGTACTCGTGCACCGAGGGGATCCCATGGTGGCCAATATCATTGCTGCGGCCGTGGGGGCACGCCAAGTGGTCATGACCTCAACCGAAGGTGGTCCCCCGGGGCCGGATCTCACGCTGATCCTGGCCAGAGACTATTCGGGAGCAAGCGCCCACTTACTGCTCCCCTAACCGAGGTTCGTTACCGCCTCCCGCACCCGACCTACAAGGTCCCCGGACCGGCTGCCAGGGACTGATGCAGCGCGCGCGCGAGCGCTGCGAACGCCTCGAGACCCAGATCCTCAGCGCGCGATCGCGGATCCACACCCGCCGCCCCGCAGGCTGCCTCGACGACTCCCGGTGAGAGGCCCAGACCGCGGGCGAGCGCATTCATTAAAATCTTGCGCCGGTAGCCGAACCCGGCCGCGACGACGCGAAAAAACTCCCCTTCGTCCGGGACGGATACCGGAGGCGCCCGCCGCGGAAGGATTTTCAGTATTGCCGATTCCACCGCGGGCGCGGGAATGAACGCACCCGGCGGCACGCGGGACGCGATGCGGGGGACGGCGTGGTACTGCACGGCCACCGAAAGGCGGCCGTATGCACGGGAGCCGGGTGCGGCCACAACCCGCTCCGCCACCTCCCGCTGGATGGTGACCACGATCAGGGAGAGGCGGAGGGACGGCTCCAGGAGCCGCATGAGGATGGCAGCGGCGATGTTATAGGGCAGGTTGGCGACGACCTTGCGCGGGCGATCCTGAGGACCCCAGAAGAGGCCCCCCAGGTCCATCTCCAGGGCGTCGCCCACGACCACGCGAACATTGGGTGGCCCCCCGGATCCCGCCTGCAGGGCCGGGAGGAGGCCCTGGTCCACCTCAAGCGCGGTGACCCATCCCGCCTGGTCCGCCAGCGCCGCTGTGAGGGTTCCCACGCCCGCACCGATCTCGAGTACAGTGTCTTCACGCGAGAGGGCGGCGGTGCGCAAGATCGTGTGCAGGGCACGCGCGCTTGCGAGGAAGTGCTGTCCCCAGCGCTTCCGCGGCCGGATACCGAATTGCCGGAGGAGCGCGCGAGTCGCCCCGGGGGTCGCCAGAGACCTGCCGGGGGACCCTTCGCGGCTCAGATCCTTCCGAGGATGTAGACTTTGATCGGATGGCGGCCGAACTGGATGGCCTCCTCGTATGTGTTGAAGCAGAGGTCGATGCGTTTCCCGCGAATGGCCCCCCCGGTATCCGCGGCGATGGCATCGCCGTACCCTTCGACATACACGCGTGTTCCGAGCGGAATCACCGAGGGATCCACCGCCACGACGCCGCGCTGGGCCAGCATTCCTGTCGCCGTCCTGGCACCGACACCTCCTCCGTAGTTGCGCGGGCCGGGGTAGTAGGCGGTGGCCTCGAGGATCATATACTCCGGGCCGAGGACCAACCCGCGCGACACGGTCATGGCCCGGGTACCGACGCCGACGATCTTGGGAATGGGGCGCTGCACGACCACCCAGGCGAGAGGGTCAATGGCGACCGGCCGCCCATCTGCGAACTGGACCCGGACCGTTCGCGCCTCCACCCCCTCCTTCCCCGGAACTCGGACGAGTGTGTTGCCTGTGAAGAGTTCCGGATCCGGGACCGTGCTGGACCCGAAGGGAATCGGCCTGCGTTCCACCCAGGTGTGCCACGCGCGCCTCTCGAGTGTGACCCGCAGTCCCGAGGCCAGTGCGGTCGAGGGGTCGGGATAGACGCGATCGAGGGGCCCCGGGGTGACCCCAAGGATGTTAAAGGCTCCGGCGACGGTATGCGCGGCCGCGAGCTCCATGCGCGTCCTCCCCTCCATCGTGAGGATGATCGGCACGGCTCGGACGACGGAGATCTGCATGTCTTGCCACACGCGGGTGTCGGGAGGTGGAACGACGCGATCCCCTGCGTAGACCGGGATCTTGCTCGCGACGACCGCATCACCCACGGTGCGCCCGAACGTGATGAACGACACGGTGTCCGCGCCGTCCGAAATGTAAACGGTATGCGCAATCGGAAGAGTGCCCGCCCATGTCGCCGCGATCAGAGACAACGGCACACTGACGATGAAGCAGGCCAGAGCCATCTGACGGCCGAGCCCAAAGCGAATAGGCGCCACCTGTCCCCCCCTCCTGCACACGCGTGCCCGTCCGGCAGCCCAACGGACCCCGGTGCTCAGCGATGACCTCGAGTGTCAAAAGATCCCGTGTCTCTGGATAGTGCCTATGAACGAATGAGTCCGGGCCCTGCTGGAGGCTGCGATCTCAACCGCGACGTAGGAGAGGGAGTCGGTGCCGTTTTTGCTCGTCGTATTCTACCATAGAGAAAAAATTTACTGCAAGAGCGCTCACTCTGCCACGAGTTCGACAAGCACCCCGTGCGTGCTCGATGGGTGCAGAAAGGCGACCCGGGTACCCCGGGCGCCGGGCCTCGCATCCTCGTCGATCAGCCGGAGTCCGGCGGCACGGGCTTGGGCGAGGGCAGCCTGCACATCCGGAACGAGGAACGCGAGATGATGCACCCCCTCACCGCGCTCGGCCAGGAACCTGTTCACGGCACCCCCGGGGTCAAGCGGCTCCATGAGCTCGAGCCGCACGCCTCCGACGGTGACAAACGCGATGCGAACGCCCTCTTGCGCCAGCGCTTCCCGACACGCAGGGACGAGTCCGAGAAGATCGCCAAAGACGCGGGCAGACTCATCCACGCTTCGGACGATCAGCGCCACGTGCGCCAGCCGGACGTTCGCCTGGACTGCGCTCACCGGATCCCCGCCTCGCTCAACAGAGTCTCCGCCGCCGTATACGGATCCAGTTCTCCCTGGGCCACGCGGGACGCCAGCACGTCGAGGCGCTCCGGTCCCGCACGCCGGGCCACACGCGCTCGGAGGCGCTCTTCGACGATGCGCAGGATCTCCTGCCGGCGCCGCGCCTGGCGGCGGCCGGCAAGCAGACCGCGCGTCTCCTGAAATCCCCGGTGCGTGTCGATCGCGTCCAATACCAGCGGGATCCCGGTCCCCTCTGTGGCCGTCGTGAGCACGACCGGCGCGCGCCACCCGCCGTGGTCCGGTGCGAGACCCAACATCATCGTGATCTCGGTCGCGGTTCTGTCCGCGTCGCCGCGATCCGCCTTGTTGACGACGAACACATCGCCGATCTCCATGATTCCCGCCTTGAGGGTTTGGATGCCGTCACCGAGGTGGGGAACCGTGACGACGAGCACCGTGTCGGACGTCCCGACGATGTCCACCTCCGCCTGCCCGGTGCCCACCGTTTCCACGAAGATGAGATCGCACCCGTAGGCATCGAGGACTTCCACCGCGGCCGCCGTCGCGGGGGCCAGCCCGCCGAGGTGGCCGCGCGTGGCCATGCTCCGGACAAACACCCCCGGGTCGGTGCTGTGATCCTGCATCCGGATTCGATCGCCCAGGATCGCTCCGCCGGAGAATGGGCTCGTGGGGTCCACCGCCACGATCCCCACACGCCGGCCTCCCTGCCGTACCGTGCGCACCAGCGCGTCGATCAGCGTGCTCTTTCCGGAACCGGGCGGGCCGGTCACGCCCACCACGTAGGCGCGCCCGGTGTGCGGATGGAGCTGCCGGAGCGACGGGATCGCCTCCGCGGGATGGTTCTCCACGAGCGAAATCAGTCGGGCGACCGCCTGGGGCGACCCCCGGAGGACGGAATCGGCCAGGGTCACCGGCTCACACCACCACCGGCGGCCGGTACACTCCGAAAACGGCGCGCAGGGCGTCGCAGATCTCCCCGATCGTCGCGTAGGCGCGCACCGCATCCAGGACCAGGGGCAGAAGGTTGTTGCGGCCGGGCGCCGCGCGCTCGAGGGCGGAGAGCGCGGTCCGGACCCGCGCGGCGTCGCGGTCCGCACGCACCTGACGGAGCCGCGCCCTCTGACGGTCCACAACGGCGGGATCGACCCGGAGGATCGACGGTGGGGACTCGGCTGGCGCCTGGTAGCGGTTCACCCCAACGATCACCCGCCGTCCGGCCTCCACGTCCTGCTGCTCTCGGTACGCGGCTTCGCCGATCTCCCGCTGGACGTAGCCCTGCTCAATCGCGCGGAGCATCCCCCCGATCTTCTCGATTCGCGCGAGATACGCTGTGGCCCGCTGCTCGATCTCTCTCGTCAGGTGCTCGACGTAGTAGGCGCCACCCAGGGGATCCGCCGTGTCGGCCGCGCCGGTCTCGGATGCGATGATCTGCTGCGTCCGCAGGGCCAAGAGCGCCGAGGCATCGGTCGGCAGGGCCAGGGCCTCGTCGCGGGCGTTCGTATGGAGGGACTGCGTCCCTCCCAGGACGGCCGCCAGGGCCTGCAGGGTCACGCGAACGACGTTGTTGTCCGGCTGCTGGGCCGTCAGGGCCACGCCCGCCGTCTGCGTATGGAACCGCAGCATCCAGGACCGCGGCTCGCGCGCGCGGAACCGCTCGCGGGTGATTCGGGCCCAGAGGCGGCGCGCGGCGCGAAACTTTGCCACCTCCTCGAAAAAGTGCATCTGCGCGTCAAAGAAGAAGGCGAGCCTCGGAGCGACCCGGTCAACCTCCAACCCCGCGTCGAGCGCGGCCTCAAGATAGGCAATGGCGTTGCCGAGCGTGAACGCGACCTCCTGCACCGCGGTCGCCCCCGCTTCTCGGATATGGTAACCGCTGATACTGATGGGGTTCCACCGGGGAAGGCGGTCCGCGCAAAAGGCCAGCGTGTCGGTCACCAGCCGCAGCGACGGTCCGGGAGGATAGATGTACGTGCCGCGCGCGATGTACTCTTTGAGAATGTCGTTCTGCGTCGTGCCGTCCAGCCGGTCCGGGGGAACGCCCTGGCGTTCCCCCACCGCCACGTACATGCACAGGAGGATCGAGGCCGTGGCGTTGATTGTCATCGAGGTACTGACGCGGTCGAGGGGAATGCCGTCGAACAACACTTCCATATCGGCCAGGGAGTCGATCGCCACGCCGACCTTTCCCACCTCCGCCGCCGCCATCGGGTGGTCTGAATCGAGACCCATCTGCGTGGGCAGATCAAATGCGATCGACAAGCCGGTCTGGCCCTGGTCCAGGAGGTAGCGGAACCGCTTGTTCGACTCTTCTGCGCCCGCGTACCCGGCGTATTGTCGCATCGTCCAGAGGCGGCCTCGGTACATCGTGGGGTAGATGCCTCGCGTGAACGGGTACTCCCCCGGATATCCGAGGTCGCGCTCGTAGTCCATGTCGGCTACGTCGTCCGACGTATAGAACCGCGCGATCGGAATTCCGGAGGGAGTCTCGAAGACGTCGGACCGTTCGGTTATATTCAGCACGGGCAGGGGCGGACTGTCCGTCCCCCGGCTGCGCCCAGCGCGCGTCTGCCGCGGAGTTCTCTGCTTCCGTGCCCGGCTCCCGCGCATCCTCCACTCCTTGTGAAGTACTTTATTCGATGGTGATGAGGAGTTGATCGCCGGCGATTTCCTGCCCGGCCGTCACGTGTATCCGCCGCACCGTCCCGGCGCGAGAAGCGCGAATCTCCATCTGCATCTTCATCGCTTCCATTATAAGGAGCGGCTGGCCGGCAGCGACCGTTGCACCTTCGATCACTTGAAGGGCGACCAGGAGACCGGGCATGGGCGCCCGTACTCCGCTCCCGTGACGCGCGGCCTGCCCCGGTGCCGTTCCGCCGCCGCGCGTCCGCCACCCTACTTCCGCGACATACGTCTCGCCGTCCACCATGACCGTCCACCCGCGCTGCCCTCCTCCCCGTCCCGACGCGCGGGGGGCCGATCCTGAGTCTTGCTTCGGCCCCACATCGAGATCGTGAGACTGACCATCGACGACAAGCGAGAAGCGCCCCGGGACCACCTCGGCCAGATCGACGCGATGAGTGGATCCGGCAAGGGAGACGCGCAGGATGCCGTCCGCCTCCTCGCCGACGGTCACGTCCATCTCATCCGGTCCCACGCGCACCCGGTACGTCTTCACGGCGGCTTTCCCGTTTTCACTCGAGGGCCTCCCGTCTCGCCGCCGAGGCCCACGAGCCGGCATCCTGGGGTGGAAGGAGAGGAGTGCCCTGATCCTCTCGGTACGCAAGCACCGCGGCGGCGAGGGCGGCGAGTGCCGCGTGCGGCCGTGCGCGGAGCGGCCACTCGGTCTCGACAAACCGGGTGCCGTAGGTACCCGACCGGACGGCCGGATGCCGCAGCGCCCACAGATGGAATGGAATCGTCGTGGGCAGTCCGGTCACGACCATCTCCTGAAGCGCCGTGCACATTCGGGCGATGGCCTCCATGCGCGTCGGGCCCCAGGCACTGACCTTGGCAAGGAGGGGATCATAGAACCGCGTGACGTCCATTCCGGGCGCAAGTGCCGAGTCCACCCGCACCCCCGGACCGCCGGGCTGAATCACATCGCCCACTCGCCCGGCCCACGGCAGGAAGTCCGCCTCGGGATCCTCGGCCGAGACCCGGCATTCGATCGCGTGACCCATCACCCTGACGTCTTCCTGCCGGAGGGGAAGCCGTTCTCCCGCCGCGATGGCGAGCTGCAGACCCACCAGGTCTACCCCGGTCACGAGCTCGGTGACCGGATGTTCAACCTGCAGACGGGCATTGATTTCCAGGAAATAGAACTTGCGGTTCGAGACGAGAAACTCGACCGTTCCCGCGTTTCTGTACTCAACCGCGCGGGCGGCCTGGATGGCCGCCTGGCCCATGGCGTCGCGAAGGGCCGCGGTCAATGCCGGGGCTGGGGCCTCTTCGATGAGCTTCTGGTGGCGCCGTTGGATGGAACATTCCCGGTCGCCCAGGTGGATCACGCCTCCATGGGCGTCGGCGACGATTTGGAATTCCACATGCCGCGGAGTCTCGATCCACCGCTCGAGGTACACGCGGTCATCGCCAAAGGCCGTACGAGCCTCCCCTCGGGCCAGGCGGAGTGCCTGGGGGAGATCTTCGCGCCGGCCGACGAGATGAATGCCTTTGCCGCCGCCTCCCGCGGCGGCCTTGATCACTACCGGAAAGCCCAGCCGGACCGCTGCGGTCTCCGCCGCTCCATCGTCCACCACGTCAGTCCCCGCGATGACGGGGACACCGGCCGCATGGACCGCGCGGCGGGTTGCGGATTTGTCGCCACAGAGCGCAAGCGTCTTTTCCTGGGGTCCGATGAAGACGCGCCCCTCTCGCGCGCATCCGGCGGCAAACGCCGCGTTCTCCGCGAGAAACCCATACCCCGGATGAATCGCATCCGCTTGGGCGTGACGCGCGGCCTGGAGGATCGCGTCGATGTGGAGATACGACTCAGCGGCCGGAGATCCGCCGAGACGATATGCCTCGTCGGCCGCACGCACGTGAAGGGCGGCCCGGTCGGCATCGCTGTACACTGCTACGGTCGCGAGACCGCGCGCCCGACACGCCCGGATCACCCGGAGCGCGATCTCGCCGCGGTTGGCGACGAGCACCTTATTGATCACACGCCTGGCCATGGCCCTCCAGTTCGCGCCTGGCGATGTGGAGTCATGCTGTGCTCACCGCTGGAGGCCCGTGATGCATATCGGCGCGATTGCTCACGACGGGGATCCATACCTTGAGCCTGCTCCCAGTCGCCGGTGCGGTCGCTCTGCTGGTGTATGAAAAGGCCGGCCTGGCGTTACTCCGGCATGCGTGGATCAACCTCGATCTGATCTGG
>Ga0187846_10000968_pt1 | contig 16465 bp, 13 predicted proteins | sample TC_taG_FD_161473 | JGI IMG/M metagenome (GOLD analysis project Ga0187846, IMG submission 161473) | Biofilm microbial communities from the roof of an iron ore cave, State of Minas Gerais, Brazil - TC_06 Biofilm (v2) | ecosystem: Environmental > Terrestrial > Deep subsurface > Cave > Wall biofilm...
TGCTTTTGCCTGCCCTGATCGCGTATCATTCATGGGAGGATCTTCCTTTCGCTTTTCGATGCGTTTTTCAGAAGTATCCTCTTTGTTTCTCGTTTTGACAACTCTCTATTTTCTGGAATCTATGCCATAAGACCCACCCCAGGGCGCGATAAATCGGGCCCCTACACACCGTTGCCCCTACGAGTGTTGATGTGCTTTTCGTTAGGTTGATGCGTATTAGGCCAGGCTTCTACGCTGTTTTTTGCTCGAAGCGGAACAGCCGTGTAGCTATGACGAAGCAGATGATGCCGTAGGCCAGCAAGCCCAGGATATCGGGAGCGACCTGCACAAAATCTTTGCCCAGGATCATTACCCCGTTCAGCCCCTCCATTGCCCAGGCCGTGAGACCAAGCTTGGCAACCTGCTGCATCCACGCTGGCTCTATGAAAAGGGGCCACCACGCTCCTCCAATGGCCGAGGTAATGATTACCACCACCGGCACGATGGCATTAAGCTGGCGGCGTGTCTTAACAACTGAGACCAGCAGGATACCCAGGCCAGTTGCGGCAAAGCTTGCGCCGATAAGCAGTGCAATCACTGCTGGCAACGAACCAATATTTAGATGAAATGCGAAGTAACCGAAGATGAAGAAGAAGCATAGCTGGGCCAGAGTGAGGATGAACTGTGCAAGGAGCTTACCACCAAGCAAGGCATATTTATTTACCGGAGCGATTAGCAAGCGCCGGAACGTGCCGTCTTCTTTCTCTTGCAAGATGGTTCCCGCCGCAGCATTGATACCGAAAAGTGCGAAGAATATTGCATATCCAGGCACAATCTGGTTGAAGGTGTTATTCGAAACGGCTTTACCTGCCGTCAGTACCTCGATCGCTGATTGCCCGCCGGTTGCGCTGGCCTGGCCTACTGTCGTTGCGATAGCCTGTGTATTGATGCTGCTCTGCGCACAGTGGTTACCTGGCTGGTTACAGGTGCTATTGACCTGTCCAACAGCCGAGATACCCGCGAATTGCGAACTGAGTACCTGTGACACAATATTCTGTACGATAGTGCCACGAGGGTCGTTAATGCTTGACAGGGCGTAGAATTGCACGAGATTTTTAGGAATTGTACCGTTTTGGGCAGCAGCTATGAGCTTATCGGTTGTTCCTGGTGGAATAACAACGCCTGCATTCACATTGCTGTTATTGATAACCTGATCGGTGACCTGGCCAGGATCGGTGTATTGATTGACCGTAATCTTCAGTTTATCGCTATTGATGTGCAATGCGTCCACAATTGACTTCCCAACGAAACCGCTATCCTGGTTGCTTACGGCAACCGTAATCGTAATCGGACCGGAATTGCTACCAAATAGATTTCCGAAGGCAAAACCTACTACTACGATGAGCACCAGTGGAACAAGAATGAGGAAAATGAGCTCGTTCCTGTCCCTGAGAATCTGTAAAAGGTCTTTTTTTGCTATATACCAGAGGTTTTTCATGGTGATCCTTCTCCTTTATTGAGTTTGGAAAGGTATGGTTCAATGGTAAAGAATAGTCCTTAACAGTTTGCATAATCACACCCTGTCACCCTGAGCGAAGGGTCTGTCGTAATCGGCACAGAGATGCTTCGCTTCGCTCAGCATGACAGAGCTGTCTCTTTCTGTTGATCAGGAACTGTCAAGCGCATTTGAATCTTGCCTAAACAGATTAGTCTCTTAGCGATCTGCCTGTCAACTGGATGAATAGCTCTTGCAATCCATGCGGCCGCTGTATCTCACGGGATTGATCACGCATGGCCAGCAGTTGCTTGAGGGTTCCCATTGCTATGATACGTCCTTCATCCATAATGGCAATATGATTACAGAGCCGTTCAGCCTCTTCCATGTAATGGGTCGTATAGAGAATAGTTTTTCCCTGGTCGCGAGTCTTCTCGATGGTGTCAAAAATGTTCTCGCGTGATTGTGGGTCTACGCCAACCGTCGGCTCGTCCATCAGTAAGAAATTGGGCCGGTGGATCATCGCAATTGCCATGTTAATGCGTCGCTGCATACCGCCTGAGAAGTTCTTAATAGGTTCCTTGCGGCGCTCGTAGAGTCCGACGAATTGGAGGATATCTTCCGCCCGTTCTTTGCATTCTTTCGCGGACAATCCATAAAGTTCACCAAAGAACTCGAGGTTCTCCATGGAGTTCAAGTCTTTGTACAGTGCGATCTCCTGCGGGACAACGCCGAGCATGCGTTTCACTTTCATGGGTTCTTTGGTAACCGATACGCCGTCGATGATGGTATCACCGGCTGTAGGTTCAAGGTAGCCGCACATCATGTTGATGGTAGTGCTTTTGCCTGCGCCATTCGGACCAAGCAGGCCGAAGATCTCACCCTTGCCTATGGTGAAAGAGACGCCCTTGACCGCCTCGTTCTTGTCAAAGGTTTTAACGAGGTTCATCACCTGGATATCCACTGGCCGCCCATCCTTCGGCTGATGAATAGGGCCAGTTTTAGAAAAGTTAAGGGTCGAATCCTGCATGATAGTTGCTCCTTCATTGCTTTATATTGTAGACGTAACGGAACTATTCAGGTCTCCTATCTCTTGCGCCGCCTCCGGTGGTGAGGACACCTCGCATCCCGCCAAGGGGCCTGCAAGGCCCCTTGGAACCCCCTGCCGAATAGTTACGACATGTTTTTCGTTGTCTCCAATGGTAGTATACATGACTCCCTCTTAGTTAAGTGGGTACGAGAAGGAATTTTTTGTACTTATGATATACTACGAGAAAAACATCGTTCTGTAAAAAACAAGAGACAGGAGAACATGCCATGCGCTGCCCTTATTGCGGTGGTATCAATTCAGATCGAACGGACTATTGCATACACTGTGGCCGTGATCTGAGACCACAACCGCCCTATCATGCTATACCCGATCAGCAGCCATCATACCAGCAACAGCGCCAGGGTTCTCCGGCACAAGGACGCCCTGCGACTATGCCACAGGCTCCTGCACCACAGAGGCGGCGTGCGCCCGTAATGCCGCCAGAGAATGCGCCGGCTCTTACACAGCCAGAAGCGCCTGTGGTTGCACCTGCGCCTCCTCCAGAACCCTCAGCCCCGTTCCCACCACGCACTATAGCCCAACTGCAAGCACTTGAGCAGGGTGCTCTTGCCTACGCCGTAGTAAGCAGCACTGTTGGTGATGGGAGGAAGAAAATCGTCAGGATTGCCTATCCAAAAGGAGTTCCCTGGCAACAAGTCGCCACGCTCCTCAAGGCATTCAAAGAGCAGCAGGAAGAGCGATTTGACACCATCATCATCCAGGGGGTGCTTGAACAGGACACCCTGGCATACACATTTACGAATGGTCAACTTGTCTTTGATGGCCAGGTACGCCTGGGGGATTTAACAACGAATCGTTATCAGATCGAGACCGGGAACGGGTTTGAAAGCGACTCTATACGCATTGTATTAAGCGAGTAATGAGTGAGTTAAGCAGGGCATTGCATGCAAGCAGTCGAACTTATTCGCAAAAAACGGGATGGCGGTGTCCTCAGCACAGCAGAAATTGAGTGGATAGTTGACCAGTATACGCGAGAGCTCATCCCCGATTACCAGATGTCAGCCTGGCTGATGGCTGCCTACTGGCGTGGTATGAATGCTCAGGAGACGAGCGACCTGACCCTGGCAATGGCACATTCGGGTGAAGAACTACATGTGAGAGATAGCATTTCGCCTGTGGTGGATAAACATAGTACTGGTGGTGTTGGTGATAAAGTGACCCTGGCAGTAGCACCCCTGGTAGCGGCGAGCGGCGTGGCAGTCGGCAAAATGACGGGGCGAGGATTGGGTCACACAGGTGGCACCGTTGATAAGCTAGAGTCCATTTCAGGTTTCCGTTCGGCTCTTTCACGCGCAGAATTTATGCATATTCTCATACAACACCATATCGTTCTGGCAGGCCAGTCTAGTGACCTGGCGCCAGCCGATGGCAAGATGTATGCGTTGCGCGATGTTACCGGCACTGTTGAAAGTATACCGTTGATTGCTGCCAGTATCATGAGCAAAAAGCTGGCAATTGGCGCTTCACACCTGCTCCTGGACGTGAAAGTTGGTACTGGCGCGTTTATGAAAAATGTAGATCAGGCGCGAGAACTGGCGCAAACGATGGTCGATATTGGACGTTTAGCAGGTCTTCATACAGTAGCTGCCATTACCTCCATGGATCAGCCACTGGGTCGCGCTGTCGGCAATGCCCTGGAGATGGCCGAAGCCATCGCTATTTTACGAGGCCAGGGACCAGAAGATGTCTCTGAACTCTGTCATCATGAAGCTTCTGAACTCCTGGTGATGACGGGAGCGGCGGATACGATGTCCGAGGCTCGGAAGCGTATTGAGCAGGCAATCAGTACGGGCGCAGCCGTAGCAAAGTTGGCCGAGGTTATTCAAGCACAGGGTGGCGATCCACACCAGATTGAGCAGCCCGATCTGCTGCCAGGCGCTCCTATACAGACCGTGCTGCTTGCTCCACGTAGCGGCTATATCGCACGTATCGAGGCTGAACAGGTGGGTCTCGCAAGCATGCGCCTGGGCGCTGGTCGCTTTAAGAAAGGTGAGCAGATAGACCATCGTACAGGTTTTATTTTGCAAGCAAAGGTGGGGGATTATCGACAGGCTGGTGAGCCACTGGTGGAGATTCATGCTCGTAGTGAGTCAGAAGCGGCTTCTATCAGTGAATCCCTCCTGGCATGCTATAGTTGGAGTGATGCTCCTGTGACGCCAGGGCCACTTATATATGGTACTATTCGTCCAGAATAGCATCATGAACATTATATGTTCTCCAACCTTTAGCGAGATGACGGGCGAACATAAAAACCCTCCCCAGGGCGCGATAATGGCTTTAAACAAAATAATCAGGATATCGGGAAATCCAGCGAAGGCCGATAAATCGGCGGTGGGCGCGATAAATCGGGCCCCTACTGATGGCTGGATTAAATTGTTAACCTGCATAATCGGGCCCCTACGGGAAGGGGTTTTTCACCCGCAAGCATGATGAGCACATTATAATGCTTTCCTGAGCCTCCAGAAGCTCAAAGCTAGCAGGGGGAATGCCAGCAGGTAGATGGTCAGGAGAAGGTTGAGCAGGTCGATGCCGAAGAAGAAATCCAGCGCGATGGCAGCATAGAGCAACATACGGCTGGGACGCACAATCCAGTGCGAAGATACCTGTAACATACGATGCAGCATCAGGAAGATGACCAGCGCAGTATAGACATAGACAAACAAAATAGCCAGGACAGGATTGATGCTTCCTCTCCACACCATCCCAGCCACGGTAAACGCCACCACGACCTGATCGCAGAACATATCGGTGAATGCCCCGCGCGGCGTATTCGTTCGCTTGAGCCTGGCCTCCACGCCATCCAGTGAATCGCAAATGATAGAGGCCACCAGCAACCAGAAGGCAACTGTAAATTGAAACGGAGCCAGCAGAAAAAAGCCTATACCCAGGGCGACCGAGGTAAAAGAAAGCATGTCGGGGCTGATCCCTAAACGTGAGAGAACAGCAGCAATTGGTGCAAGAAAAAGCTGGCGTATTCTCTGCCAGGGGCCTAATACTCGTTCTTCATCATCGCTATAGATGCTGCCAAATCTTTGTTTGAGTTGCTTCATGGTTCCCACGTGATAGCCACGAATCATCGTCCTCTGCGTTATTATGTCACATGAACGACCATGAAGGTGGCAGAAGTCAACAATAGTTCATTGCACCAATCATATCTGAGAACAAAAATTGGGATCAGGTGGAGGTGGCAGTGGCAGGTGCATTATATTACTGAAGACAGCATTATAGATATCTGCCGCTATGGGACCATCCACGTAGCCTCCTTCACCCCCGTTCTCCCTCTGAACTACAATGGTGAGTGCAGGATTGTCGTAAGGTGCCTGGGTCACCAACCAGGCCTGGGGAGGTTTCCCTCCACCTACCTCACCTGTGCCTGTTTTGACCATTATCGCCCAGGGCGAGTTGATTAATTTAGCTACAACCGAGCCCGAACCACAGCGTACCACGCCATACATGCCCCTGCGCATCTGGCTTGCCGTATCTTGAGAGATGGGTGTACCAAGCTGTTGCGGGGAGAATGACTGTACGACCGTTGAATTCGTAGGATCGACAATTTTCATTACCAGCCATGGGCGCATCAAATTGCCATTGTTGGCAATAGCGTTATCGAACAGTGACATCTGAAATGGCGTCACGAAGTCTACCCCCTGCCCGAAGGAGTTTTCGGCAAGGCCTCTCACAGAGAGCTGTCCACCAGGAGGCGTCACTGTGCTAACCGCTACAGGCAGATCAAAGGGGATCTGTTTTCCAACATAAAAGCGGCTGTTATAATTCAGCCACGTATCAACCCCCATTTTGGCTCCTACTTGCGCAAAGATGATGTTATCTGAATGCACGAACCCATATTCTAGATCCACCGGAAAATTAAAGGTGTAGCTAGCGATGTTGTTTCCTATTGGACCAAACGTCTCTGAGCCATCACCACAACTAGCTGGAGGTATAGTGATGCAGGCTTTCGTGGCAGGGTCGCGGGGCGGGCCTATCACAACTGGCCCGATGGCATGATCCCTATCGAATTGATCGCTTAGTTTCGAACTGCCCGAGTCGAGTGCTGCCAACAGAGTTGCCGTTTTGTACGACGAACCCGGGACATAGCGAGAAACCAGGGGGCGTTCAAGGAGTGGCTGCTGTGGATCTGTCTCGACCTGGTGAAAATAGTCCAGGTCTCCAGAAGCAATGCGATTGGGATCATAGCCAGGGCTGCTTAGCATGGCGAGGATTTCACCGCTATGGGGATCGGTAACGATCACAGAACCTCGATCGGTCGTATATACGTTGTGGTTGTCGGGAGGATAGACATTGGCGTCTTCCTTAAAATACCTGGCGACGATACGCTGTATGCGAACGTCAATCGTCAGGTAGATGTCATCACCAACAGGTGGTAGATGCAGTGTATGGTTAAGGGTGTTGGTCAGTCCAGTCACCCCAACCTGACCACTAAGGTAGTCATTGTATTGTTGCTCGATACCTGTTGAGCTGAAGAGAGGACTAATGTAGTAACCTATGAGGCCTGCCAGTGATGGCTCATAATAGTAGCGTTGATAGCCACAAAGGATCCCCCGGTTAGGATTGTGAGGATCTACCGGTTTCGATTCGGCAAGTACTACGCCGTTGCGGTCAAGAATACGCCCTCGTATAGGTGCATTATCGGTACTACACTGGCGGCTAAAGGTACTAAAAGTATTTGAAGTGACCTGTTGCGCCGCTACTACTTGCCAATAGACAAGGCCACCACTAAGCGCGATAAAAAGTATGATAAACAGACTCGTGAGCCGGCGAATGCTCCTGCTAATGTTCACGTCTCGATCCTTGACTTGAAGTACGACATCCTTTGTTTCCTTGCGCAGGAAGTGTATCATTGTTACCATCGATTGGCAAGCAAGATAGGTCACAATGTAAACCTGCTGTCGATCTCGCTCAGGAACAAAAGGCTCCCAACGAAAAAAACATTTATAGCTCGTTGAAATTCGGATCAATCTTCTATTCATACTCACACCTTGAATAGAAACCAATGAATGCAGCAAAGCAGCCATAGCAACGCAAGCAGTCAGGGTGGAGGTATAGAGATGAGTTGTTTCAATACTACTTTACTTGTAGACAAGAAAGGGGGTTGATGTTGATTTGTCATATATTATTTTGATGTTGACACGGAACCTAAATATCTTATACAATATATAGGAAGTCTATTTTGTTATTTATTGACCCTTTCTTTTTGATAAAATTATTGACAGTGGGAGTGTATTATGTCATCTGATCTATCTCATCAGCAGATTGGGCAAATTGTTGGGGCAAGGCTTCGAGCAGCAAGATTAGCTAAGAAGCTTACGCAGAGCCAGCTTGCTCGTCCAGACTTCTCGATCAGTTATGTTTCAGCAATCGAACGTGGGCAAATTCATCCCTCACTCCGTGCATTAGAAACTTTCGCGCTGCGCCTGGGTATTTCTTCTGCAGACCTGATATCGAAACAGGCTCCGCATGAGATCGCTGGAGTTTCTGCAATAAATGGATTAATGCAAAGCGCGGAGGGCCTGGCATTACAACTTCTTGAGGCGCAAGTATTTATTCAGCAAGGCGCGGCGCAGCGAGCAATTACGCAACTAAACAGTCTCGTATCTAAAAAATTGACACCTGAACAAGAAATACGACGGCGTTATTTACTTGGCTGGGCCTACTATAGCATGGCGCTATTACAGGAGTCAGAGTCAGTATTGGCTGAGGCTCTAAAACCTGAAGGGTTAGACGATTATTTAAGTATGCAAATACTCAATTTGTTGGGAATGGTTCATGCCTCTTTGCGTAATTACGCCCAGGCACTTCAGTATCAACAACTTTGCCTGGATAAGCTTGAGAAGCAGCAGCCACATGATGCATTCTTGATAGCTCAAGTCTATACCGGCAGGGGCCAGCTCTATGTCAACCAGGATAAGATTGAAGATGCAGTTCAGATGTTCCAACATGCCCTGGCGATCACTGAAGAGCTTACAACATCTGGCCGGCTCAAAGCGATGTATGCGGATGCTTTTCAGTATTATGCCGAATCAAAAGATTACCTATATGCCGCTTTGTACGGGCGCAAATATCTAGAGCTTCATTTTCAGGAACGTAGCAATTCATTGAGGAGTGAGATTTATTACTCCCTGGGACGAGCAATGATGCAAGGAGATCAACAAAAAGCGTTAGCTTACCTGGAGAAAGCATTACAAAGTGCCTCAGAGAAACAAGATCTACTCGCCCTTGCTACTGTAAGTTCTTATATGGCGGAATGGTTACTCACGCAAGGCAAAATCGAGGAGGCTCAGGAATATGCACGAAAAGCGTACATGCTGGCATCCCCTTTCGGGAGCGTTATCATTACAGCTCATATCCTCGCCGTCCTGGGACTGATTGCTTATGCACAAAAAGACTTTGAGGTGGGAGATGCGCATTTTGTGGCGGGTTTAGAGATGCTGGAACGTTTTGGCGCTGGTGAGGAGCGCGTTGAGCAATATACACGCTACGCACAACTGCTGGAGGATAGGGGGATGGCAAAAGAAGCGCTCATTTATTATAAAAAAGCGTGGGAAATTCAGCAGAAGCCGGTATAGCACCCTGGTGATTCCCCATGAGTCCGCACGAGATGCTTCGCTGCGCTCAGCATGACAATCGGGGGGCAGCAGCACAAGGCACAATCGAGGTCTGCAGCCAGATCCTTCGCTTCGCTCAGGATGACAGGGCTAGACCTTTCTGGTAGCGAGGAACGATCAAGTGCATTTGAACCTTGCCTTAGATAGTAATTTAGTCGCTCGGACGTACATCCAGCTTTTTGAAGGTGGCTTCCAGAATGTTATGATCTTCTGGATTGCTCAGTCGTAACTCAGTTTTGCCCAGCGGTATCGTCAGTTTTCCATCATCACGAACAGGAACCTGGCTTCGAATTGCGCGAGGATTGCCACCGAACCAGCGCACAGGTTCGAGTATGGACCCAAGTAGCACGGAGATAGTTAGAGGTTGACCACGTAACTCCTGGGGGAGATCCTCGAGATGCAGCTCAAGTACATCCTCAGTTTGAGTAATCATGCCCTCCACCCCTGATATTTCTGCTTGCAGGTAAATGGCTGGCTGCTCTACTGGACGCCCAATCGCTTCGACGCGACGCCTCGTCGTGCTATGCCGGGCACCACTTCCAGTGCTCAAAACAGGTGTGTAGGAATATGCTGCTGGCTCTTGCTCTGTGGGTGTGGTAGCGCTCTCGAATAGGGTTGCGACTTCTACCAGGTCACGCAGTGCGCGCTGTCGCAGCGTACTCTGCATTAAGTGAGAGCTAATGTAAATTGCTTGTTGCAATAGCGAACGAGCCCATTCATCGTTATCTGTATGATCGTGATGTCCCTGGAGCAAAACTGCTTTCGCCTGGTTGATTAATAATCTGCACAGGTATACCAGCATCTGAGTCGAAGTAGTTGCCATTGAGTGCGAACTCGGGGTAATCGGCGTGTATGTTTCGGCAGACCCTACTGCTGCTCGCATTGCATCATAGATCTCAAGGTATGCCGTATGACAGGTAGGACAACCAATTAAGTGAAACAAAAGTGGCGCAAAACGTATAGTGGCTTGCGTGTCATCATTGAGAAGCGCCAGCACAAAGTCAGGTAATTGCTGATAGAATTCGATATGATAGTCGTCTCCGAATCGCTCTCCATCATCTGTGATGGAAGCGGGTTCATGTTCGAGTTGTCGTGGTGTGATCGACAGGACTTGCTGTAACCATTGAGCTAGCGGCAAGTATTTATCGCGAGGATCGGGTAAGTCCTCATTGTGATTGCGTTTGTTCATAATTTGCTCCTCCAGAGTTTGTGTTCCTACTCTCCTTCTTCATAGAAGCGTGTTAGATGCTTAAGCTGAATAGAAGAGCAGCGCACAAACTGCTCACCATGCCATTCAAGTAAGCCTACTTTAACCAAACGTTGCAGACCCGCTTGCACCTCCTGTTCGGAAAGGCCGGTTTGCTTCAGATCCTTGATATCCACTGACACTTCGTTAGTACCAGTAGAATGCTCTCCATACTCTGTCAAACGAAAAGCAACGAGAACTGCCAAATTAGTACTGCTCTTTTGTAGACAATGGCGCAACTTCTTATGAGCATGATCTTTGTGCTGGCTGAGATGTGAAAGCTCCAAATCAGTCAATAACGTTCGAAAGTTTTCTTTCAGTTCCTCAAGAAAATCTCCCTCTCCCAACTCTTCAAGTTCCTCCAATACCGCCAGGAGCTGGCGAGGAGCAGAGCTTAGCTCTTCAATACATCGCTTCAGCAGCATGCGAAGCTCTTGCTGAGAGGCAGCACGAAGCGCAGCTGCTTCCGGTGTGGGAAAGGGATTCGAACCCCAAATAGAACTGGTTACTGTATACAGAGGGTCATATTCATCTTCGTTGCTGGCCAGTCCTTCAACTTCACTAAGAGTACTTGTTGGTAAACGGTGCTTCCGCAAGCGATCGATAGCCTTATTTCTTACGCTGTGATTTAGAAACGCGTAAAATTGTGCATTACTCAATCGGTCCAGCGCACTCTGAGGAGAATTATCGCCCCCGCCCAACAGGTGCAGCCGGGTAAGTTGTTCAACAACATGACCAACCACCAGATCTACTTCATTTGCGTCATAGGCGAGCTGGCGCAGTTCGCGTTGCGCGCGCTGTTGTAAATAAGCACAAAGGGAAGAGTAGCTGTGCTCTAAATCATACCTGAGATCGTGTGCCGTAAAAGGCATTCGCGAATCCTCCGAAGCGTTGCCGATGATGGAGACATTACATGAGTATTATGTATGTGTGCTGCATACATATTTTATTTTAACATAGAAAGTGTTTATACCCGGTGATTTTCAACAAGCCTTACTAAGCTCTATGGCGGTCAACTGAAATTATTCATGTCCGATAAATATGACGAACAACGCCAAATTATTTGCATGAATTTTACATTTACAAATAAATAGTGACAGGGCAGGGATACATCCCTGCCCTGTCACTATGCGCCGCCTTTTCCTTTATTCAACGTGGCCGCGATTTCCCTGGCGCTGGTGCTCAAACGCTTTTTTAAAGGCGCTCAAACTGCGTTGGACCTCACCGCGTTGCTCCAGCAAATTCGCATAGCGGGAGTAAGCTGCAGCCGCAATTTCATGCGCATTTGACGAATCCAGCAATTCCAGAGCCTCAGTGAAAAGCTTATCCGCGCCTGCGTAGTCCTTGGCATCGTGTCGAATCTGAGCTAGGGCAATCAGCGCTTGCCCCTGTGTCACCACATCCTGACTCGCCTTTGCGCTTGCCAGAGCTTTCTGGCCTTCTTTCTCCGCTTCGTCAGCCTTTCCTCGTTTTAGCAGCAATTCCGCAAGACTGGTGTAGCAAAGGGAAGCTGCGACATCATCCCCAAGCTCATTCTCGATAGCGATAGCTTCCCTGTACTCCTTCTCAGCACCATCGAAGTCATTCTGCTTCTCCAGCGCTTTGCCCAGATGCTGGTGCGTCATCCCAACAAGTCTCTGCTCATCGCGCATCTCATAGAGAGCCAGGCTTCTCGTAATATACTCACGTGCCATTGCCAGCTTTCCAACCGACTTGTAGCGCTCCCCGATCTCTATATACTTTTCGGCGAAGCTCTTACTGTCTCGTTTCATGCCCTCCAGGATCTCTAACGCCTTATGATAAAATGCGACCGCTTTCTCCAGGTCGCCAAGCCTGAAATAGTCATTCGCGAGATTGTTATACACCTCTAGAGAGAAAATCGGATCATTAATGTGTCCTTGCTCAATGGCGGTATTGCAACGGACATGATTCTCCATGGCCAGGGTGTAGTTATATAACAAGAAGTATGCTTCTCCTAACAAATTACGCGCGCGTTCTATACTTTGAATGTCATTGAGGCCTTCAGCTTGAGTGACAGCGGCACGCAAATCAACTACAGCTTCTTGGTATTCATGTAACCCTAAGTGTATTTGTCCACGCAGCAAAAATAGACGATACACTTGATCAGTCGTGATGCGTTCTGGTTGCATAGGAGCCAGTAGCGCAGCAGCCTCCTGGTTTTTTTGCTGTTGCACAAGCACACCGGCCTGCAACAAGTCTACATCGATACGCAGGTCTGGTCCGGAATCTGCCGGGGAGTAGCCCACAGCTCTGGCCTCTGCCGCGCCAGCAGGCGAGCCTTCAAGCAAGAAGGTCAGAGGAACATCCAGACGTTTGGCAAGAATAGATAGAGCCTTTAGTGACGGTCGAATTTTTCCTCTCTCGATTGCTGATATGTAAGAGATGGAAAATTCTGGAGCAGCAAGTTGAGCTTGAGTAAGCCCAAGCTTTGTGCGCACCTCTCGAATATTTGTACCTACTCTCGCGGCGACAGCTCTGCCTACGTTCGCCGTTTCTGTCGAAGCCATTGCAACATTTCCTTTCTTTCAGGTATGGGGGGAACCAGCCTGAATCTTTAATTGATGGAAAACCCGGTACCTGGTAACAGTAAATAAAGGTAATACTAATTATCGTTATGTAGCATGTCCTGAGACAACAAATATTTTAGAATATTGCGGTTTTTGGATCATCTGCATAAAGATAATTAAGAACAAAAAGTTCCTCGGTACTAATATAGCATAAAAAATTGGATCAAGTCAAGATTCTTATTACATAATTCTTACTATAGAGTTTAGATTGTTGCTTGATATCTAGTGATGTGCATGATTACCGTTTTTATTTATATAAAAAAGATATAACTGGATATGGTTATTTTTATAAATTATTGTAAAACGATGCTGTTTACATTCAAAATCTGCGCACCAATTTGAATATGGCAACCACTAAAGTATACTGACTACCCGCCATATTCAAATCTCTAGGACTAAAGCTCTTGTCTGTAGAAATATGAAACTGTAGATAATTTGGCTTAACGTTATATTCGACGATGCGAGCCAAAAACGCACAACACTTATCGAAAGTACCACCTTACTTCGATCTCAACATGGTAATTTAAAGCCGCTCCCCACTGGAAAAAAGATCGAATGTCTTCTATAATGCACGCAGCAGATTGTTTCCTGTTTTAGAGATAGTAATCTACTTTTTTTCGAGGAAGAAATGCACGTATGCGGATAGAGGCCGGGCAACTGCAAAGATATATATTACTGGCTCTAACCTGCATAACAGAAAGAGAGGGGCCAATGGAGACAATCAATGAATTATTCAACGCGGCTGTCAAACGCTACATGGCTCGAATTGTATTTATTGAACCAGGCGAGGGAGCAAGCATGACCTCCATAACGTATGGAGGCTTTCTAGAACGGGCGCATAGTTTTGCAGGCTATTTGCAAGGAGAAAAGCTAGAGAAAGGAGATCGTATACTCCTGTGGTCAGCCAGCCGCATTGACTGGATGGTTGCTTATTTAGGCGCTTTGCTGATCGGCGCTGTAATCGTGCCTTTGGATATCAATTCAAAAGAAGACTTCATTTCCAGAATCGAGGAATCGACAGAGGCTAAGTACTTGATCACAACACAAAAGCAGTACAGCGGATTAAAACAGCCACCGGCTCCTTTGATAGATATCGACGATTTACCCCAGAGACCGCTTGATACAGCAACACTACCACGCATTACTGGCAATGACCTGGCAGAGCTTGTCTTTACATCGGGTACAACAGGACAACCCAAAGGGGTTATGCTCAGCCATCGTAACATTACAAGCGATGCTACGGCAGCAGTCAAAGTCGTCAATATTGTAAGTGATGATCGAGCTCTTTCAATTTTACCACTGAGTCATATGTTTGAGCTTACAATCGAGATAGCGTTAATCCACGCAGGTGCCAGCATCGTGTACGCTCGCACATTGTCGCCGGACACTTTGTTGAAGTTACTCGCAACGCAGGACATCACCCTTATGGTTCTGGTGCCCCAGGTACTGCAGCTCTTCATGAATGGGGTTGAGCGGCAAGTCCGGCAATTAAAGAAGGAGAAGCAGTGGAAGATGCTTCAGGGTATCGCTACACATCTACCATTTCGTCTGCGACCTGCGCTCTTTAGGCAGGTGCATAAGCGCTTTGGTGAGCGTTTTCGCTTCTTTGTCAGTGGTGGCGCATACTTGCCGCCGGGCCTGCATAAGGGCTGGGAAAATATGGGCTTCAGGGTATTGCAAGGGTACGGGGCTACAGAGTGCTCGCCAGTTGTCTCTGCTACTCCTTACGATGAACACCTGTCTGACTCGATCGGTAAGCCTTTGCCCGGTGTGGAGGTGCGTATTGCTGAGGATGGCGAGCTGTTAGTCAATGGACCAAATATCGCACTCGGTTACTGGAAAAATCCAGAAGCCACCGCCGCCGCATTCAAGGATGGCTGGTACTATACAGGCGACCTGGGTTATATGGATGAGGATGGGAACCTGTATCTGAAAGGGCGCAAGAAGAACTTGATCGTGCTTGCGAACGGTTTAAATGTCTATCCCGAAGATATTGAAAATGTGCTGCTCACCAATCCTGATGTCAAGGAGGCCGTCGTCTTTGGGCTGATGGAAGATAATCAGGGGCCAATTGTACATGGTGTGCTCTTGATGGACGATCCAGACAGGGCGAAAGCAGCAATTCAGCAGGCGAATAAGCAACTGGCTTCCCATCAACAGGTGCGGGATTTCACAATCTGGCCTGAAGAAGATTTCCCTCGCACGCATACACTCAAAGTAAAGCGCCCAGAGGTACTCGAAAAGCTGCAGGCGATGAGAAATGGCATAAAAGCTGAGAGTTAGAGGGCATGGCAGCCCTTCTGTGGGCCGCAAATAAGAAAGGCCTGATATGCTCTACCTGGTAGCTACTCCCATTGGGAATCTCAACGACATTACCCTGCGTGCGCTCGCTACACTTCGTGATGTTGATGTTATCGCGAGTGAAGATACACGCAAGACGGGTTTGTTGCTGAAACATTTCAATATTTCAAAGCCTCAAATAGCTTTCCATGAACATAACGAGCAACGAGCAGGCCAGCATATTGAGGATCTGCTCAGGCAGGGGAAATCGGTTGCCCTCGTTACGAATGCCGGAACTCCTGGCATTTCTGATCCCGGCTATACCCTTGTGCGCCGCGCCATCAACGCTCATATAGACGTGACCATGATGCCAGGGCCGGCAGCTCTAATCATGGCGCTTGTACTGTCAGGGCTGCCTGTTCACAGTTTTACATTTCGTGGTTTCCCCCCACGTAAATCAGGCCCCAGGCGCAGGTTCCTGGAAATTGATCAAGAGTCGCCTCATACGCTAATCTTCTATGAAAGCCCCTATCGCCTGCAAGCTTTTTTGCAGGATGCGCTTACAGTTCTGGGAGACAGGGAAGCTGCTATTGCCAACGATTTAACCAAAATGTTTGAGACCGTCCAGCGAGGAACAATTTCATCGCTTTTGCAATGGGTGGTGCAACAATCGAAACTCAAAGGTGAGTTCATCATTGTAATTGGTGGATTCCGTAATAATGAGGCAGGAGTAGTAATGCCATGAAAGATCAATTACGTGCGCTTCAAGAAACACTCTATCGAGAAATCCCAATAACGAAGCATCTAGGAATAACTGTCGGGAGCTACGACGATAAGCGTCTCACTCTCAAAGCGCCAATAGAGCCGAATAGAAATCATAAGCAAACCGCTTTCGCAGGCAGCCTTAATGCGATAGTAACCCTTGCAGGGTGGGGACTGCTCTGGCTGGTGCTGCTAGAGCGAGATCTTGCGACGACGATTGTAATCCAGGATAGTGTGATTAGCTACCTGCAGCCAGTTACAAACGATTTTTCAGCACAGTGTTGTAAGCCTGATTCCGCAAGTCTTGCTCACTTTGAAAACATGTTGAGAAAGAAAGGCAAAGCCAGGCTAGAACTGGCGGCAGAAATAGATGAAGGGGAG
>Ga0187846_10000969_pt1 | contig 16461 bp, 16 predicted proteins | sample TC_taG_FD_161473 | JGI IMG/M metagenome (GOLD analysis project Ga0187846, IMG submission 161473) | Biofilm microbial communities from the roof of an iron ore cave, State of Minas Gerais, Brazil - TC_06 Biofilm (v2) | ecosystem: Environmental > Terrestrial > Deep subsurface > Cave > Wall biofilm...
AGTACGCGATGGTGAGGGTCCCGGCGGGAAGGGTGAGATCCGCCACTTTAGCGGGCTGGGGCAGCGTGTAAAGGAGGACGGCGCGATCTCGGGCCATGTCGATCGCCCGGCACGGAAACGTGTGCACGCCGCCCCTCAGGGTGCGTTTGACCTCGAGGACGTCCATGCCCTGTGTTTTTCGAAGCGGGGCGGCCGTCCCCTGCGCACGGACCTTCGAAGACCGCGGTGTGGCGTTTGACAATTAGTAACCATTTGGTTACGATATTTGTAACCAGATGGTTACGATTCAACGCACACAACGCGACGTGGTGTTTCGGGCGCTTGCCCATCCGACTCGCCGGCAGATTTTGCATCTGCTGCGCGGCGGCCGCTACACCGTCGGTGCCATCGCAGGAAATTTCCGCACGAGCCGTCCGGCGATCTCCAAGCACCTTCGCGTCCTGCGCTCCGCCGGCCTGGTCGTGACTCATCAGGAGGGGGCGGCACGGATGTGCGGGCTGAACGCCAAACCGCTGCGGGCGATCAACGACTGGCTTCGGGATTACGAAACATTCTGGGGTGTGACGATGCGCAGCCTCAAGAAATACGTCGAGGAGGATCGATGACTCCGATGAGCGCCGGCGACACCATTGTCCAGGAAATCGCGATCAAGGCTCCGGCCGAGCGGATCTTTGAGGCGCTGACCAATCCCGACCACCGTGTGCGGTGGTGGGGCGCCGAGGGGCGGTTTCAGACCACACACGTGGAGTCTGACCTGCGCCCCGGCGGCAAATGGAGGATGCGCGGCATCGGCGTCGGCGGAAAGCCTTTCACCATACGGGGAGAGTATCGCCAGATCGAGCGCCCGCGCCTGCTCGTCTTCACGTGGCTTCCGGACTGACAGGAGGATGCCACGGAGACGCTGGTGCGCGTCGACCTGGAAGAGCGGGACGGCGTCACGACGGTGCGCCTGACGCACTCGGGCCTCGCCGATGAAAGGTCGCGCGCCAGCCATCGAGGCTGGCCCGACATCCTGGCGTGGTTGCGCGCCTACGTCGAGACCGGGGGCGTGGAGAAGGCGAGGGCGCGGGAGGGCCGGCGATGACCTGTTCGAACCCGCGCGATAGACGACGCCGAGACCTCTATGTCGAGGACAGGCCGCGCCGGTCGTACGTGTAGACTTTGCCGTTCGCCCGCAGCTTCACGGGATTGCGCCACAGGGAGTACACGGCCTTCAAGAAGAGGCCGACCCGTTTCGGTTCGAGCTTCCGGTCCTCGTCCAGGTGGGCAAGCAGCAGGTCCCGGCCGTGGGAGGCCGGATCCACTTCGATCCGCGGCTCCCCCTTGTACAGTTTCTGCGTGATCAGCATGTCCTTGACCTTTTGGAGGTCGTAGCTCTTCTGCTTCTCCTTCGGATCGTAGACGAAGATGTCCAGATGGCGGACCAGGTCATCCGTCAGGACCATGTCGATCAGGCTGATGTCCTCGTAAAATTGCCGGATCTCCAGCGTCCGGTCGAACCCTTGGAGGTCGCGCAGCCGCTTGAACAATGTGTAGCCGATCGTATAGGGGGCGGGCCGGTTGCACAGCTGGACGGAGATGCTGGCCCACTCGCGGGCGGTCAGGAGGCGCGTCAAGAGTTCCGCCTCCACGAACGTCGCCCAGCCCTCATTGATGATGTGCGTGCGCTGGATCAGGTCGAAATACTCCGCTTCCTGGCACAGGGCCTCCAGGAGAGAACGCTCGTAGTCCTCGAGAGGCGCCCGCTCCTCGAGGTAATAGATCAGACGCTTGCGCCGCTCCTGAGGGCTGCGCTCGAAGGCGTTCACCGACGTCGCGACGGTCAGGAGGGCGTCCAGCAGCTTCTCGATCCGGTCGCGCCCGTGCTGGTCTTCGTACGCGCGGATCAGGCGGGCGTGCCGCTCCGCCTCGTTCAGCATGTTCTTGTTGGACTTCCGGTACCAGTGGTTGTTCGTGAAGAAGTCGGCGTGGCCCAGGACGTGGGCGATGACGAGCACATTCTGCAGATAGGTATTCGTGCTTCGAAGAAACGCGTGCGAGGGCGCGGTGTTCAGCACCAGCTCCAGGATGCTGAAGACCTCCTTGTTCTGCTGGGTGACGAGCTCCTTGTACGCGCCCCCCCAGTACCAGTGGATGAACCGGTTGGGCAGGCCCATGCTGGCGACTTCGGCGATCTCGTCGCTGTCGGACATCTCGAAGACCACCGGGTCGAACGCCAGCCCGCGAGCGCGGGCGATCCCTTCGAGCCGCTCGATAACGCGCTGGTATTCCGTCAGCATGACGCTCATCGCCGTCGCGTCCGCCTCACCGCGGGGCCGCTCCCGCGAACCGCCGGGCGGCCCGGGCGTCAAAGAAGGCGAGGAACTCCTTCATCGCCGACCGGATCGTCTCGAGATCGACGAGGTTGGCGAACACGGCGCCCCCGCGGGTCTTGACGGCTTCCTGGACGTACTCGCTGAACCCCCCGATGCCACGGCCGCCCGGGTTCACGTGGCCGTAGCAGACGAGGTCGAAGGCCCCCAGTGCGTCCTCGTACTTCTTTTTGGCCAGATCGAAGTCGCCGGAGCTCGTTTCGCCGTCCGTAAACATAAAGAGGAACTTGTCGTATTCCGTCACGCCGTCGAGCAGCTGCACCGCTTTCTCAAAGCCGGTGCTGATGTGCGTCCCCCCGCTCGACTCGACGCAGAAGAACTCGTCCCGGGTCTTTTCCTCCGCGACGTCCTGGAAGACCACGTACCGGCGCAGGTTGGTCGGATACCGGCGCTCGAGGTAGTGCCAGAGGATGAAGATCGTCTTCCGGACCAGCGCGAGGTACTCGCCCCGCATCGACCCCGAGATGTCCAGGACGTAGATCTCCACGGACCGGTTGTTTTGAAAGGTCGTGGGGTCTTCGATGAAGTACCAGGCGTCCTGCTGGACATCGACGTCGTAGTCCGGCACACCCCGCTCGCGGGTGTTCCGGAGGAGACTCTGCACCATCGTCTCTTCCAGGTTGAGGTCCGCGCGGAGCCCGATGCGGTCGAGGTCGTCAAGCTCCGGTGTGTCCTCGCTCTCCACCTCCCCGGACCGCGCGGGCTCGTGAAACGTCGGGAGACGCAGCTCCTCGAGGAGCACCTCCTGGGCCAGCTTGACGAATTCGTCAAAATCGAGCTCGACGTGCAATTCCTTCCCGTGGTGGTCGCCCCCCAGCAGTCCTCCCAGCGCCTGAATGTGATCGGTCCCCGCCCCGGCCCCCGCGCTGCCGCCGGCCCCGCCGCCGCTGCCGGAGCCCTGGGCCAGGAACTGTGTTTCCTCTCCGAACTTGAGCGTGGGGAGATCCAGGGTGACGATCTGCGTCTTCACCTTGCCGTCGATGATCAATTCCTTCTGCTGGATGAGATCGTTGAGGTTCTGCTTCAGGTACTCCCGCAGGAGCTGATCGTGCTTGTACTGGGCGATGCGCCCTCGGTGAATCTTCATCGCCATTGGCGTGCGCGCGGCCTCACGCCCCGGGTGACATCAGACGCTGCGCCCGATGATCTTGAACAACGCGCGGGCGCAGGCCGGGCAGTAGCCGTGCTCCTCGATCGCGCTCCGCTGGAGCACTTCCAGCAGATCGCGGCTCTTCGCATCAACCTCGTCGGTCTTCTCGTAGAGCCGGAGGCAGTTCTTGATCTTGCTGAAGACGATCTCGTTCATGGCGCCGCGCAGGTGCTCGTTGTCCCGGTAGCTCATCCGCCGCAGCTCTTCGCGGCGCTCCAGGAGCACGTTCTCGAAGGCGACCCGCCCCTGCCGGCTGATCTGGCGCTTCTGCACGAGGATGCCCTCGACTTCCTCGATGAGCTCCTTCTCGCCGTCGGCGAGCGCCTCCCCCAGCACGCTGCGGGCGGCCGCGTCCAGATAGTTTAGATAGAGGTTCTGCGCGTAGTCGTAGAAGTGGCTGGGAACGATCTTCTCGACGATCAGGTCGACTTTCTTGTTGACGTACTCCATCTTGGTCTCTTCAAAGAGCTTGAGCAGATCTTTCTGGTTCAGGTCCTTGATGGACTGGTGCTCGAACGTCTTCTCGATGGAGCCGGTGATGACCTCGAGGTCGATGCACCGCCCGCCCCGCGTGTACGCGAGCGAGAACGTGTCCTCGAAGAACCGCGGCGAGAGCCCGCGCAGCCCCTGCGATTCTTGCCGCGTCCGCACGGCATACGTCGCCGCGAGCTCGTACACATCCTGGGGCACGTGCCGGCTTTCCCCCCGCACGGAATTGGCCTGATCGACGAGTCCGCGGTAGATCTGCGTCTCACCCTGGACGTCCACGTTGTACGGGAAGTCCACCTTGTGGATCCGCCCCCGGAGGGGCTCCATGATGTCCTCGGAGAGGAAGACGTTGTACTCCGGATAGTTCGTGTGCCCGATGACGACCGTGTCGATGTGCACGGTGGGGAAGTTGGCGAGATCGATGCGCTTGGACTGGATCAGCTCCAGGAGGAGGGAGAGCAGCTGACGGCGGCTCTTAAAGACCTCGGTCCAGTCCAGGATCCCGCGATTGGCCCAGATGACCTTCCCCTCGAAGTCGTACGCGTCTGGGTCGTACATGGACCCGCGTTCCTTGAGCATCGCGAAGTTGATGTTGCCGACGAAGTTGGTGATGTCCTCACGCCGGAGGTCGGTCGGCGTGTGCTTGGCCACGCCGATCTTGTCCCGGGCGGAGATGAAGATCCGGCTGACCGGGGCCGTCCGCCATCCGTCGCCCCGAGCGATGGCGCGCTCGCACACAGGACACGGGACCGCCTCGGGGTGCCACCAGATGCCCTCGGTCTCCCGCGCGTCCGGCGGAATCAGGTCGAAGGGGTGCTGGTGAAACGGGCAGCCCTCCACGGCGTAGAGCACGCCGTCGGGTTTCTGCGAGTACTCCTCGAGCCGGCGCTTCAGCTTGTCCACGGTCATGGACTTGCCGGAGCCCTGGGGCCCCACGAGGAGCAGGAGACGCCGCTCCATGCTCATCGAATAGCCTTTGAAGAAGGCGATGATGTCGTCGAGCTGGCGATCCATGCCGTAAATCCCTTCGAACACCTTGGCCTTCCCGAAGTAATCGATCATGTCGGAGATGTAGTGCAGGGTGGTGCGGGCGAGTCGGCGGTCGGTGCGGCTGGCGGTGAGAAAAGACGCTACTGTGGTGATGTTGTTCATAACCTCCACCGGGCTCTGCGGCAATTTTGGGGTCGGTTCAGAGTCCCTTTCACAGCCTGTTCTTACCCCACTTGCCGGGTTAGGTGACATCTCTTTCTTACCGCTTACGCCGCATGACCCGTCCGTGTTCCGACCTCGTGACACCCTCGTGACGCTGCGACGCTGGAAAAAGCAGAAACTCAGCGCCGGAGCCTCTTGGCCCCCTCGCTGAGTTCCCTTATGCCTCCGCCTTGGAGATCATCGGCCCTACTCGATTTCGCGTCGTCTTCTCCTGCGTGACTTTCAGGTCCGATCGCTGGATGATTGTGGCGCTCTCATACTCGCGCGTTTGGGCCGCAAAACTATTGAACCGAGTATAGCCGCGCAGGTTTTCTATGTCAACCTTTACACGCTCCGCCTCTACAGGCTCCGCGAGCTCCTTGGAGGCCTCCGCGCTCGCCTCTCAACCTGATGAGCCGAGTAACTGTCACTGGCTGATGGTGCCCGTCACCTGCTGTAAGTAGTGGAGGGAACCGATAATAGCGCATGCCCCGGGAGCCTCTTGGACCGCCCACACGTCCGTCACGAGCCCGTTGCCCTCCCGGTCGGCGTACACGGTGACCGCGTTGTCCGTGTTCGTTTCGTCGAACGTGGCGAGCACCGCGACGTGTCCGCTCAGCAGAACCAGGCCCACGGCCGAGGCGTTATCTTCGTTGACCTCCCGACCCGGCACGACGTAGCCGACTCGGTTCACGGGCACGACCCCCGAGGCCTGGCTCAGTATCGCCCGCTCCCTCGGCGACGATGGCTCCTACAATTTCTCCCCCGCCCGCCAGCGCCGCCGCCAGCGCGTCATGCTGGTCGAGCGCGTGACGAATCCGAACAGTCACGACGACAATGTGAGTCCGTCCTAGCCGAGGACGATCTTCCGCCATCATAGCCACTGGCTTCCCTCCCCAGCAGACCGAGTCGGCTGGCCCCCATCTTGTGAGCAAAAAGATGAGACTCCCATCTACAAGGTTAGACGTAGGAGGCTGCCGGCCTGAAGCGAGGAAAAGCCGGGCGCGTGGTGGGGAAAACCTACCAAAACCTGAGCATAGTTTCCAGGAGGGTCTTTGGGGGGAAATCCGGATCCGCCCCCGGAGACAACCGAGGACGGCCAGATCTTAGACGCCGATCACGGCGTGGTGGTGACTATCCGCGGAAGACGTGCACGACCTGCATCGCGACGATGATGAACATCACGACCACGTAAATGCGCAGGCCCCACATGAGGACGCGGGCGCCCCTGGATAGTTGTGCTCGGCCGAGCTGGGCGTGCTGTTTTGCGGCAAACAGCTGATCGGCCTCCAGCACCGAGAGCACCGCCTCCGGCCGATGCTCCAGGTCCAGCACATCCTGCTTCACAGCCGAAGTCCGGGGTTCCGCGCGTCCGATGGCGGGGCCTAGGGAACCGTATCGTGTCTCCATACGCATCGCCTCCGTGTCTTGGCGCTCAACTTTCGAGTCTGTATCGGGCCAGCGTGCCCTACCCGCCCCCGCCGAACAACTTGGGAAACACGGTCTGAAGCCCGAACCCGAGCCCAGCCAGGACCAGCACAGCCGTGACCATGATGATGGCCATATTGGCCCACCGGCTGTTGACATGCTCGCCCATCACGGCGGGGTCGTTAGAGAGCAGCACGAGAAAGAGCAATGCCGGCGGCATCGCAAGAACGGCGATGACGTTGACGATGAGCACGAAATATGTGAGGGGGGCGTGGGGGATCAACACAAGTGCTCCCGCCGCCAAGGCGGATCCCAACAGGACGCCGTAGAAGCCCCATCCCTCCCGCAGCGGTCGATTGAGACTGTGTGGCGTCCCCAAGACCTCGCCAAACGCATAGGCAGACGACGTGGAGATGGTTATTGCGGCAACGAGCCCCGCCTCGAAGATGCCCAGAGCAAAGAGGGTGGCGCCGACGCGCCCGATCAGTGGCTGCAGCGCCTGAGCGAACTGGGCCGCCTGGTAGTCGCTCGCGTTGATCCCCTTCGCAAACAACGGCGCTGTGGCGACGACAGTGGCGATCCCAAAGGTCGCTGCCAGAAGCGTCCCCACGAGCGTATCGATCCGGCCACCCCGGATATCGGGCGCCTGCAGTCCCTTGTCCGCCACGGCACTTTGTTGAAAGAAGAGCATCCAGGGTGTCACAGTCGCGCCGATGTCGGCCATGATGATCAGGAAGGTATCGGGCTTGAAGAGACCGCCCGCAGGCATGGGGGACCATGTGACAAACGCACGGCTTATCGCACCCCATTGCGGATGCGCGAGAAGGGCTGCCGGGACAAAGAGGCCGTTGAACATGGCCAGCGCGAGCGTGATGCGCTCCCAGGTCCAGTAGCGGTGGGAGAGAATCACCGCGAACACAAGGACCATTGCGCCGCTGACGGCGACCAGCGGAGGAATCCCAAAGAAGCCCAGCCCTGCACGAACCCCGATGAATTCCGTCACCAGCGTCAGGAAGTTGCCAAGGACGAGGTCGCCCATCGCAAAACGGCCCCAGAACTTTCCGAATCGGTCGAAGATGAGTTCGGCGTGGCCGCGATGGGTGACCGCACCAAGACGGACCGTCATTTCCTGAACGATAAAGCCCATCAGGAACGTGAGCAGCACAAACGGCACGAAGAATCCGATCCCAAACTGTGCCCCTGTCGCCGCGTAGGAGAGCATGCTCGGCGCGTCATTCTCGCCGAGGAAGACGAGCACGCCGGGTCCGACCAGCAGCCAGGAGAGCCGCAGCAATCGTTGGTAGAGCGGCACGCCACGCTCCCGGGCTCGGACCACGGCAAGGCGATCGCGCGCCCGATCGACATCCTCGTGGGTAATGAGTCTCCGGAGATCACCCGGCACGGCTGAAGCGCTGCCGGCCTGGTGAGGAGTCTGGGCACTGAGACGTAGCGTTGTGTCCTTCGTCATCTGACGTGCACCGCTTCAGCCAAGTCCCGCGGGACCGCCCGCTCTTTCCCCCCCACGCTCACTCGAAGCCTATCGCCCGGCAGACGGGCGAGCACCCGCACCGTCACGTCCGGCAGGATTCCAAGGGAGACCAGACGCTGCAGGACCTCGGGGAGCCGGTCGCTGACATGGTCAACGACCCCCACCTCTCCGGGAGGCAACTCCGTCAGATTGGGATAGCGCACGGCGCGCACCGTCCCGTTCTTCGACGGGATCGGGTCGCCGTGGGGATCACGCACCGGGTCGCCGAGGGTCGCGGCGATACGCGCCTCTACCTCGTCGGACAGCGCGTGTTCCAGCCGATCAGCTTCCTTGTCCACCTGGTCAAGGCTCACGCCGAGGTGGCGAGCCAAATACAGCTCCAGGAGGCGGTGGTGCCGGATCGTCTCCAACGCAATCCGCTGCCCGGCCGGCGTGAGGACGAAGCCGTGATAGCGCGTGTAGGCGAGGAGCCGCCGCTCGGCGAGGCGCTTGATCATGTTGGTCGCCGATGCTGGCGAAACGCCCAGTCTCTTCGCCACGTCTGACGTGGACACGCTGCTGCGATCTTGTTGGAGATGATAGATCGCCTTCAGGTAGTCTTGCATGACGCCCGTGATCAGTGGCATCGGTTCCCTCGGTAAATTTAGTATCTCGAAAAGAATTTAGTACTATCAAATAAAGTTTAGCATATGTGTCAAGAAATCAAGACTTCGACCGATTGACCGCTGGCCCCTCGACGCCCGGCGAAAGGTGACAGATGGCCTCCCGGCGCGCCGACGATTTCGGCCTGCGGGGGAGCGCAGTATACTGAGCACACGATGAAAAATCGTGACATGGTGCTGGCGGCACTCACCTCGGTCGTCTGGGGCTTCGCATTCGTTGCCGTGAAGTTTGGACTGGAGAGTTTCTCCCCTCCCCAGTTAACGGCGGCGAGATTCCTGATCGCATGCCTCCCGGTGTTTCTCGTGCCTCGCCCCCCCATCTCCTGGTGGTCGGTTGTCCTGATTGGCCTGACGCTGTTTGCGGGGCAATTCCTGCTGCTGTTCTTTGCGTACGCGCAGGGGATGCCTCCGGGACTGGCCTCGGTCACCCAACAGATGCAGGTCTTCTTCACGGTCCTGCTCGCGGCCGCGTTCCTGCGAGAGGTCCCCAACCTGCGGCAGTGCATCGGCATGTCGGTCGCCTTCGCGGGCCTGGCGCTGATCGGATTGACCGTCGGATCAGACGTGACACTGCTGGCCCTCGGTCTGGCGCTCGGAGGTGCCCTCAGCTGGGCGGTAGGGAACGTGCTGGTCAAACGCACGGCCAACGTTCCGATGTTCCCGTTGGTCGTGTGGTGCAGCCTCATTCCGCCGGCGCCTGCCGTCTTCATTTCACGCTTGTACGGCCGGCATGCGCCCTTTCTGCAGGCGGCCACGAACGCGTCATGGCTGAGCATTGGGGCGGTCGTCTATTTGGGCGGGATCGCCACGATCTTCGCCTACGCCGCGTGGGGCTACCTGCTGCAGCGCTACCCGGCCGCGGTCGTCGCCCCGTTCGCGCTCATCGCCCCATGCACCGGCGTCCTGGCGTCCGCCGTGGTCTTTGGCGAGGCTTTTGCGCCGGTGCGCTACGCTGGGATGGCGCTGATCCTCGGTGGACTCGCGGTCACCGTGCTGCGAAGATAGCGCCTCGGGGAAAGGACAGTCTTCCGGCGGCCGAGAACAGTTGTGCGTGTCGCGGCCCCTCATCAAACCCCGACGTCTGGCGCCCGGCGACACGATCGGGCTGGTCTCCCCTTCAGGCCCCACGACGGCGGCAGGAACCACGACTCCGGAAAGCGTCGAGGCAGCGCGGAGACACCTCCTCGGCGTAGGATTCCGTACCATCATTGCTCCCCACGCCTTCGACGTCCGGGGATACCTGGCCGGTACCGATGCGGATCGCGCCGGGGATCTGACCGCGATGTTCACGGATCCGAGTGTAGCGGGCATCCTGTGCATCCGCGGCGGATACGGGGCCATGCGCCTGCTGGACACGCTCGATTACGATCTGATCCGGCGGCATCCCAAAGTGTTCATCGGCTTCAGCGACATCACGGCGCTGCACCTGGCCTTTCATACGCGGGGCGGGCTCGTGTCCTTTCACGGCCCCACAACGGGGGCATTGGCCGGGGCGGACCAGCACGACCTTATCGCCCTCCTCCGCGCCGTCACCCGCACCGAGCCGCTCGGACCTCTCGTCAATCCGCCTGGGGGCCCGCCCATCGAGACGCTGGTTTCGGGCGCGGCCGAGGGCGAGTTGATGGGAGGGAATGCGGCGCTCATCTCGGCGTTGCTCGGGACGCCCTACCAGCCCGACTTCACGGGAAAGATCCTGTTCCTTGAGGATCTGGGAGAGCACATCTATCGGCTCGACCGCAAGATCGCGCACCTCCGCCTCGCCGGCATCCTACATGATGTCGCGGGGGTCGTCGTGGGCGAATGCCGGTACTCACCGGATCCGGAACCTCCGCTCACGCTGCGGCAGATCCTCGACGATCTCCTCGTGCCCCTCGGCAAGCCCGCCATTTACGGGCTGGCCTGCGGGCACGGCGACTATCACCTGACCTTGCCGGTGGGGATTCGGGCGCGGCTCGATGCGACCAGGGGCGTCCTCTCCGTGGTAGAAGCGGCGGTGACGGAATGAGCGCCACGATGGTACTCTGCGAGTAGAACGGCTGCACACGAGGAGGCTCGGCGCATGACGGATCTGGCGCGATATGTCCTGGAGGAATGGGCGGAGGAGTTTCAGCAGGGACGGGTGACCCGGCGAGAGTTCCTGAGGCGGATCGCCGTGTTTTCCGGTGGCGCGGCAGCCGGACTCACCGTCCTCGGGAGCCTCGGCATCGCGGCGTCCGCGGACGAGATCGCGGAGGCCGCCGCGGCGGGCGCTCCACTACGCGCTCAGGCGTCCGGCGTGACCGTGCGGCCGGACGACCCCGCCATCACGGTGCAGGCGGTCTCCTTCGCCCTCGACACGCTCCCCGTGCTCGGCTATCTCGCCCAGCCGGCGAACAAACCCGAGGCCCCAGGGGTGCTCGTCGTCCACGAGAACCGCGGCTTGCTGGAGCATCACAAGGACGTCACGCGCCGCCTGGCCAAGGCCGGGTACGTTGCGCTGGCGGTGGACCTGGCCTCGCCGGGCGGAGGCACAGAGAAGTTCACCGACCCCGCTGCGGTCACCGCCTTGCTCGGCCAGACTCCGCCGGAGCAGCTGCTGGCGATGCTCAACGCGGGCGTCCGGCATCTGAAAGGCCTGCCCACCGTCACGCCCGATCGCCTCGGCACAATCGGATTTTGTTTTGGCGGGGGACTGGTGTGGCGCCTCATTACGCAAAACGCCGATCTCCGGGCCGCGGTGCCCTTCTACGGCCCCAACCCGCCGCTCGCGGACGTGCTGAAGATTCGCGCCGCGGTGCTGGCGATCTATGGCGCGCTGGACCAGCGCATCGATGCCGGGATCCCCGCCATGCGGGACGCCCTGCAGAAGGCGGGCGTGGTGCACGAGTTCGTGGTCTACGCCGGGGCGAACCACGCCTTCTTCAACGACACCGGCGCCAATTATAAGGAAGACGCGGCGAAGGACGCGTGGATCCGCGCCCTCGGCTGGTTCGCCAAGTGGCTCCCGGCCGCGTAATGCGCTCCCCTCAGGCGCGAAAGATTCTTGCTTCGCTCCGGCCCTATATCCCGGGACGGTCGGCGGAGGAAGTCATGGAGCGCTACGACCTGCCCCGGGTCGTCAAACTCGGGAGCAACGAGAACCCGCTCGGTCTCTCCTCGGCCGTGCGGACGGCGCTCATCGGCGCGCTGGACCGGATCCACCATTACCCCGACGGCGAGAGCACGCGGCTTCGCCGGCGGTTGGCAAGGTACCTCGGCGTCAGTCCGGCCCACCTGTTCTTCGCCAACGGCGTCGACAATGTGCTGACCTGCCTGGGTCTCGCGTTTCTCGATCCCGGCGACCGCTGCGTGGTCGGCGTTCCCAGCTACACGGCGTACAGGTCCCTGGCAGTCGTCATGGGGGCCGACGTCGTGGAGGTGCCGCTCCGCGACTGGCGGTTCGACGTCCCTGCGATGGCGGCCGCAGCCGGGCACGCCAGGGTGGTGTTTGTCTGCAACCCAAACAATCCGACGGGGACGATCCTCCGGACCGACGAAGTGCAGGAACTCCTCACCCGCACGCCTCCCGAGACTCTGGTGGTTCTGGATGAGGCGTACGCGGAGTTTGCCGACGACCCCGCATTCCCAGATGCGATCGCCCTCCTCCGGCGGCATCCCAATCTCATGATCCTCCGAACGTTTTCGAAGATTTACGGCCTGGCCGGGCTCCGCGTCGGGTACGCGATCGCGTCACCCGAGTTGACGGCGCCGCTCAACCAGGTGCGTGAGCCGTTTCCTGTGGACCGGCTGGCCCAGGTCGCGGCCGAAGCGGTGTTGGAGGACGATGGATACGTTCGGGCGGGGCTTGAGAACAACCGCGCAGGAAAGGCGTTCCTCGCCGGGGCGTTGACCGGGCTCGGCCTCCGGCATCTGCCGAGCCAGGCCAACTTCGTCTTCGTGGACCTGGCACGGCCGGCCGCCCAGGTCGCGGAGCGCCTGCTCGAGCGCGGCGTGATCATCCGGCCGGGAGAAATCTGGCGGCTGCCGACGTGGGCACGGATCACGATCGGCACGCCTGACGAAAACACCCGCCTCATCGAGGCGTTGTCGGCCGTCTTGCGGGAGGGCTAGCGCCCGGTGAGCCCTGCGCCGACCGTGCGCGCCCCCCGGGGAAATACCCTCTCGTGCCGGGGATGGCCGCAGGAGGCCGCGCTCCGCATGCTGATGAACAACCTCGACCCGGAGGTGGCGGAGCGGCCCCAGGACCTCATCGTCTACGGGGGCACCGGGAAGGCGGCGCGGAACTGGGCCTGCTTCGACGCCCTGGTCCGGTGCCTGCGCGCCCTGGGAGACGACGAAACCCTCCTCGTCCAGTCAGGGAAACCGGTCGGCGTGTTCCGGTCGCACCCGGACGCGCCGCGCGTGCTGATCAGCAACGCGATGCTGGTTCCCGCGTGGGCGACGTGGGAGGAGTTCCGGCGCCTCGAGGCGCTCGGGCTCACGATGTACGGCCAAATGACCGCGGGCTCCTGGATCTACATCGGCACCCAGGGGATCATCCAGGGAACGTACGAGACCTTCGCGGCGGTCGCGAGCCGCCACTTCGGCGGCTCGCTACGCGGGCGCCTGGTGCTCACCGCGGGTCTCGGCGGGATGGGCGGGGCTCAGGGACTGGCGATTACGATGAACGAAGGGGTCGGCCTCATCGTCGAAGCGGACCCCGCCCGCATCGAGCGGCGGGCCCGCGCCGGATGGGTGGATGAAGCCACCCAGAGCCTCGACGCCGCGCTGCACCTCGCCCGCCAGGCCGTGCGGGAAGGCCGGCCCCGGTCCATCGCCCTCCTCGGCAACGCGGCCGAGGTGACTCGCGAGATCCTGCGGCGCGAGGCGGCCGTGGACGTGGTGACCGACCAGACGTCCGCGCACGACCTCCTCGACGGCTACATCCCCGAGGGGCTGTCCATCGCGGAGGCGGTCGACCTCCGACGCAAGGCCCCGGAAGAGTACGTGCGGCGCGCCCGGGAATCGGTCGCTCGGCATGTGGAAGCGATGGTAGGCCTCCATCGGCGCGGCGCCGTGGCGTTCGACTACGGCAATAATATCCGCGCTCAGGCGCGCGACGCCGGCGCGGCCGACGCGTTCGCGTTCCCGGGGTTCGTGACCGCCTATGTCCGGCCGTTGTTTTGCGAGGGACGCGGACCGTTCCGGTGGGTGGCCCTCTCCGGCGACCCGGAGGACATCCGCAAGACCGATGCGGAGGTCCTGCGGCTGTTCCCCGAGCAGGACACGCTTACCCGGTGGATCCGCCTCGCGGGCGCCCGCGTGCCGTTCCAGGGGCTTCCCGCGCGTGTGTGCTGGCTCGGCTACGGCGAGCGCGCGCGATTCGGCCTCGCCCTGAACGAGATGGTCGCGCGCGGAGCGCTGCGCGCGCCAATCGTGATCGGCCGGGACCACCTGGACGCGGGATCGGTCGCCTCTCCGTACCGTGAGACGGAGGCGATGGCCGACGGCAGCGATGCGATCGCAGACTGGCCGATCCTCAATGCGCTGTTGAACACCGCCGGAGGCGCGACGTGGGTGGCGGTGCACCACGGCGGAGGCGTAGGCATCGGGTACTCGATCCACGCGGGATTGGTCATCGTCGCAGACGGCACTCCGGGAGCCGCCCGCCGGCTCGACCGCGTGCTGACCACGGATCCGGGCACCGGGATCATCCGCCACGCCGACGCGGGATATCCCGAGGCGGAGGAGGCGGCGCGGCAGCACGGCCTCTCCGTGCCGATGGCGCACGCGGCCCACGCTCAGGGTAAGGGCCCGGAATCGCACCCCTGAGCGCGCGATGAAACGCGCGTACCGCGGGCGTCTCGTCCTGAGCGGCGGTGCACTGCTCGCCGATCATGCGGTCCTGGTCCAGGACGGGGATATCGAAGCGGTGACACCCTCAGGCGCCGCCATTCTGCGGGGTGCGGAGATCGAGGACTGGGGAAACGCGCTCATCCTGCCCGGCACCGTGAACACCCACACCCACTCCTTCCAATCCCTCGTCCGCGGATTCTCCGACGACCTCCCGTTCTTCCGGTGGCGCGACGAGGGTATCTACCGCATCTCCAGGTACCTCGGTCCGGAGGAGATCTACGCGGGCGCGCTGCTGGCCTTCGGGGAGATGCTCCGGTACGGGGTGACCACGGTCTCGGACTTCTTCTATGTACACGCGGGCGGCATCGAAAACGACGAGGCGGTGATCAGGGCGGCGCGGGCGCTCGGCATCAGGCTTGTCCTTGCGCGGACCATGTACGATTGGCAGGGCGCCCCGGCGGTGTACCAGGAGTCTGTCGATGACGCGGTGCGGCGGTGCGACGCGCTGCTCAGCCGCTACGCCGGCGATCCGATGGTCACCGTGTGCCCCGCCCCCCACAGCCCGCACGCGGCCTCTCCGGAGATGATCACCGCGGGCGCCCGGCTTGCGGAACGCGCGGGGACGCGCTTCCACATCCACGTGGCGGAGGGCCGGTATGAGGTGGAGATGATCACCCGGGAGCACGGCCTCCCGCCGATGCGGTGGCTGGACAGGCTCGGCGTGCTGAGCGAGCGAATGATCGCGATCCACTGCGTCTGGCTGGCCGAAGACGAGATCCAGTTGATGGGCACGCGCGGTGCCAAGCTGGCGTACTGTCCGGCGAGCAACATGTTCCTGGGCGATGGGATCACCAACATACCGGCGATGCTCCGCTCCGGGGTTACCGTCGGTCTCGGGACCGACGGTCCGTGCAGCAACAACCGGACGAGCATCTTCGACGAGATGCGAGCGGCGGCGCTGCTCCAGAAGGTGGCAGCACTCGACGGCAGCGTCCTCCCGGCGGAAACGGCATTTGAGATGGGCACGAAAAACGGCGGCGCCGTCCTCGGGCTCCCCGTTGGGGAGATCACGCCCGGATCCCGGGCCGACCTCGTCGGCGTGCGACTCGACGACCTGTCCCTGCAACCGCCGGGGCCGGTGCGCAAACACCTCGTCCACGCGCTCCACCCGGGGGCGATCACCCGCGTGATCGTCGCCGGCCGGACGGTCGTCGAGGGAGGGCGTCTCCTCACCGTCGATCCGCAGGAGATCATTGCCCGCGCGGCCCGCGTCACCGCGGGGTGGCGCGGGTGACCGGCCCCGCCGCCGACGTCGTCGTCGTGCACTGCGCGGAACTGGCCACGCTGTCCCGCGGCGCCGTGCCTCGCATTGGGCCGGCACTCGGCGAACCGGGTGTCATTCCCGACGGGGCGGTCGCCATCGCCGGCGACCGCATCATCGCCGTGGGCCCGACGGACACGCTCACGCGGCAGGTGCAGATGACCCCCGCTACTACCGTGCTCGACGCCGGGGGCCGCCTGGTGACGCCGGGCCTCGTGGATCCCCACACGCACCTTGTGTTCGCGGGCAACCGGGCCAGCGAGTTCGCCCTGCGGCAGCGGGGAGAGGGCTATGGCCCGATCCTCGCGGCCGGCGGGGGTATCCTCTCCACGGTGCGCGCCACCAGGGCCGCATCGGAAGACGACCTCGTGGCGCTCGGGATGAGACGGCTGGACCGCATGCTGGCCCACGGGACGACGACCGCTGAAGTGAAGAGCGGGTACGGCCTGTCGCTCGACGATGAATTGAAGATCCTGCGGGCAGTCTCTCGACTCGACGATCTGCATCCCCTCGATCTCGTGCCGACCTTTCTCGGCGCGCACGCC
>Ga0187846_10000970_pt1 | contig 16445 bp, 17 predicted proteins | sample TC_taG_FD_161473 | JGI IMG/M metagenome (GOLD analysis project Ga0187846, IMG submission 161473) | Biofilm microbial communities from the roof of an iron ore cave, State of Minas Gerais, Brazil - TC_06 Biofilm (v2) | ecosystem: Environmental > Terrestrial > Deep subsurface > Cave > Wall biofilm...
TCTTCTTACTGCTCTCGAAAAAAGAACCTTGGATTCTGAAGTTACCTTCTTGGAGAAAAAGAATTCTTATGTATATTGGACGATAGATGATCAGTCCGATAGAGTTGACAAGCCGTCAAAATATTGCATCGGGTGGAAAGTATGAGAAAATTGTGGGTTACTCAAGGGCCGTAAGATTAGGAAATTTCGTTTTCGTTTCGGGGACTACCGGAGTCCTGGAGGAAGATGGATCAATTGTGGATAACAGCCCGTATGCGCAAACCAAAAGAGCTATTCAAAAAATTCAGACAGCATTAGGTCAAGCGGGAGGATCTTTGAGTGACATTGTGCGAACGCGAGTGTTTATTGCGCCTGGAACGGACTGGAGGGAAGTTGCAAGGGCTCACGCGGAGTTCTTTGGCGACATTCTCCCTGCAAGCTCCATGCTGGGTGCCGAACCGATCGATAAGAAGATGCTTGTTGAGATCGAAGCAGATGCTGTTGTAGGATAGACAGGAGAAGGAAGAAAGGTACTTTCATTTCCTTTTGAAATAGGGGATTACAGATTTCCCCAAGGTTGCAATGGACCCTTTTGGACTAGGGCCCAAAGGTGCTCCCACCAGAACTTCATTGACGCCCGCGCGATCGAGCTTTTCGAGTTTCTCTATGCAGTCGTCAGATGTGCCGTAAACCGCGAGACGTAACATTTTTTCATCGACTAGCTTCGCGGCTTCCTTGACCCCTTTTTCTTTGAAGACATTATGTTCTTCTTCAAAGTCCTTGTGAGTGAGCCCGACCGAAGCAAGTCCTTTCACTCCCAACAGGGGTCCAAAATATGCGATTAACTCCTTCAAAGGATCTGTTACCGCGGATTCCCTGTCAGATGCGATTGAGATCCAAATGCATCCAGAAATGTCGACTTTCGAGGGATCCCTCCCAGCTTTTCTTGCGCCTTCCTTGATCTTGGATACTCCATACTCTGCAAACTCTGGCGGATAGAAGAGGGGCAGAGCGCCGTCGCCCGAAGCACCGGAGTACTCAAGCATCCTGTCTCCCTGCCCTCCAATGTAGACGGGGATATTAGATCTCAATGGCTTGAATCTCATGTAACATTGCTTGGACCACTCGAACTCTTTTCCCTGGTACCCCGAATTCTCCCCCGAAAGAAGTTTGCGAATCAAGTCAACAGCTTCTCTCGTTCGAGTTAGCGGTCGGCGTGCTGGAATACCTAGCCACTCCATGTACTCAAGGGCGCCGGCACTTATTCCGCATAGAGTTCGACCATTGGAGAGCTCATCGAGTGAAGCAAGGTACATTGCCAATTCTGCGGGGTTAGTCGTGTACGGGTTGAGAATCGTATTCCCGAGCTTCACTCTTCTCGTATTGAGTGCGATCGCGGTGAGAGTGACAAATGAACTACGCATGAATATATCGTGGGAGACCCAGACAGAATCAAATCCATTTTTCTCTGCCAGGACCGCAAGTTCGACCATGTTTTGAGTTGTACCGAAATAGTCTGCTAACCTTAATCCAAATCTCATGGATTCTTCGAGCATAATCAAAGGGCTATAAAGATAGTTTGAACCACGAAAGGTTCCTATCGTCACAGATTCGCGATTGGTTCTTTGTTAGACTCGAGAATGATTCAGCAGAGACTCAACTGCAACCTCTAGAGGACGGTCGTCTTCTGTCTCCGCAAACAGGGCGCGAAAAGTGTCCGTACAATATTTTTCGTAATGCTACGGATCCAATCCGTGATCCTTTCTCAGATGATAAAGGAAGAAGTGTTTATCCTGTTCGTCTAGGTCATCGAGCTGGTTGTTCTCTTCGAATTTTTCTAGGACGTGCAACATCAAAGTGCAAAACGGGCAAGGATATTTGTTCAACCTAATTATCTCCGGAATATCTTCTTCTTTCATGCCTGCGGTAAGCTGAGTCACCTTGATCGAATGAGAATTGTTGTTTTTGTTTTGCATTGCTAGTTCAACAGAGATTGACTGAATTTAGGTTAGGAGATCAATCTAAGCGATTCTGCCCGATTCCAGCAAAATAGTCGAGGGATTTACGCTGGAAGACTAACTTGAGGTTCTGGATGAGGATTTGGAATACGATCCGAGGGTTTGTACTTGGGTTATTACCTCATGCTTAACTCTTTCATTTTATTGTGTCAAGTTGTCGGTACTACCATCATAGTAAGAGTCGTTCTAACATCCTTCATTCTTCTGATACGAGTAGTGATGATTTCCTTAACCTCCTGCTGCGTCGCAGCTTCGACCTTTACCAATACGTCGTAAACGCCATACACGAAATCAACTTCTGTGAGACCGGGAATTTTTCTGAGTTCACGGATAACTTGGGTCTCGGTTCCCGTCTCTACATTAATCAAGACAAATGCAATGGAACCAGATTTGTCTGCTGACAATAGGGTCGTTGAGAAGGTAAATACCTCCGAATTAAATGGCTTTTGTTTTAACAGGCCAAATTCCGCATCATAGGTTCCATTTTTTCAAGGTAATTCAGGAAATTTTTCTTCAATAACCCCATCAAAAAATTGAATTGTGGATTGGAAAATGCTTCGACTGAGCTTTCAAACCGAAAGTACTTCCAAGGTTCATTGTGTCGTTTCTCGAAGCAAGGTCAATGGTCGAAATGAAACTCTTATTAAGTCTACACTTAATTACGTATGTGGTTAACAAATGACCAAACCTCGTCAGGGACACGAGATACAAAGACAGCAATTGTTCTACGCCCTTGCTGATCCGACCCGACGCAACATAGTCGAGCTTCTCGCAACCAACGGGGAGATGACGGCAACGTCGATATGCAGTAATTTTACCGTGAGCCATCCTGCGGTTTCCCAACACTTGAAGGTCTTGAGAGAGGCTGAGTTGGTCCGGCTGGAAAAGAATGCACAGCGACGCATCTATAGTCTGAATCTTATTGCGATGGACGAATTAGAGGAGTGGGTCATGCAAATGAAAGATCTTTGGGACGAGCGCTTTGATAAGCTAGACGAGGTACTGGAAGCCGAAAAAAGAAAGACACATAGAAAGTAGATGAAGAGAATGGAGAAAACAAAAATTAAGAATCCAAAAGAGCAAGAGGAGAAGAAGATCGCACTAAAGTTCTTCGATTTCATAATGAAGGGGAGACCGATGGACGCAAGGAATCTCTTCTCATCTGATTGTGTCCACCATTATCCATACTTGCCAGCAGGAATGGATTCTCTTCTTGAGGCGATGGGAAAAGCGCAGGAAAGAGAAGATATGCCAAGAGACGGACGTTTTGACATCAAACATGTCATGGCAGATGGAAACTTAGTTGCCGTCTACACCACTTTACAATCGAAATCAGACAAATCAAAAGGTTTCAGACAGATTCATCTCTTCCGGTTTAGTCGTGACAAAATCGTAGAGTATTGGGATGTCACCCAAATGCCACCGGAGAACTCGCAGAATGCTTTCAGAATGTTCTAGCGGATTCAAAGTTGATTATTGAAGAAATGACGAAATACAAGACTCAGATTAAAGCCGAACTAGGAAAGCAAGAGCTCTTCATTACCAGAGAGTTTGACGCGCCAAGGGAGCTGGTGTTTAATGCGTTTGTAGATCCGAAGCTGTATGTCCAATGGTTGCTTGGGCCAAGAAAACTTGGAGCAAGTATGATCCTGGAGAAGTTTGAACCGAGAACTGGAGGCATGTGGCGATACACGCATAAAGATCAACAAGGCAACAGTTGGTCGTTTCACGGCTCATTCCATGAAGTTCTGGCGCCTGAACGTTTGATCGATACTTTCGAGTTCGAAGGTATGCCGGAAAAAGGTCATGTGAGTTTAGAGACAGCAAGATTCGAGGAGTTGCCTGGGAGAAGAACCCGGCTTACGATTCAATCCGTTTTCCAGTCAGTCGCTGATCGCGACGGAATGATTCAGAGCGACATGGAACAAGGAGTCAACGATTCCTTTGACCGTCTTTCGGATTTGCTCGAGAAGGGCCAAAGTTCCTGAAAGAAGTCAGATCCCTTTGAGTTGGTCAACTTCCTAGCTTTCCCAGTAATGATCTCAAGCACCACGCTTTTCCCTATCAGTTTCTTCCCGAGTTGGCTGAAACCGATCGCTGAAATAGATCCCGTATCTATTGCAAGCGATGCAGCGAGGCTTCTAATTGTAAACAATACTCTCATCACCCCGCAACTTTCGGCGGACTTGGATGGCCGGGAATGCGCTTAAGGCAAGGTAGTCTTCGGATGACGCGAAAGCATTCAGCAATGACTGCAAATTTATAATCGTGAGTAGAAGGAGTCGGCCAAGGATAAGCGGATGGAAGGAATTGAACCAGAGAGCGATAATCCGAGAAACTTGCCAAGTCGAAAAGAAGAAGAGTACTATTTTCTGACTAATGAGGAAGCTCGGTTCTTTAGTACCCTAAGCGGTCTGATTGTCCCAGGAAAGGAAGGAGAGCCGGGAGCAAAGGACGTCGGAGGTCTGAGTTACATTGATTCTGCGCTCCTCGACCTCCCAAAAATTGTCCAAGATTATTACAGCGGGGCTATCAAAGCCCTAAATTTTCTCTCGCACAGCAAGTTTGGAAATCGGTTTCCCGAGCTCCAGAAAAGTGAACAAAATGCTGCGTTACGAGAGTTTTTCCTGGATCAAAAGACAAGGGAAATGATGTTCGACCTCCGTTCGATTGTTTTAGAATCATTTTACTCTGATTACCATGCCCCTTGGTATGAAGGGAAGACCGGTTGGGAGTTCACAGGATTCTCTGGAAAAAGAATCTCGGATTTAAAAAAAGACTGGACTTTCCTTCGAGTCTGGAAAGACTCCACTACGTCGAGCGCAGAGAACAAGAGCTAAGAAATTGTCCTCCAAAGACTTCGATGCAATAATAGTAGGCTCAGGTTCCGGAGGAGGCCCGTTAGCTTACGAACTTTCCAAAGCAGGAAAGAAGGTAGCAATAATTGAAGCCGGGGGGTTTTACACAACAAACGACTTCAACCGGTTCGAGCTTCTCCAGTTGAGAAAACTCTGGTGGAAGCCTAGATGGACACAGAATTACGAGATCGGATATGAGGACGAGATAGGACTCGGCATGGGGAGGTGCGTTGGTGGAGGAACCACAATTTTCACGGCTGTAGCCGCTAGAGCTCCTGAATTCAATTTCAAGGAGTGGCACGAAGCAACGAGGATTCAAAACGAAAATGGCGAACCATTCTCCCAGGAAGAACTTTCTCCTTTCTACGACTCCGTAGAAAGAGACACCAACGTGCGAAAGTATACAGAATGGGATGATGGCCTCAAGAAAATTAACACGGGCTTCACCAAAATTGGACATCCATTTTCACCTGTGAATGCATTCATCTCCGAAAAGTGCGATCAATCAGGATGTCTTTACGGTTGTCCGACCGAGGCAAAGAGAGGCACACTTGTTTCCTACATAATTCCGGCAGTTTATCTTGGGGCCCAGGTTTTCCCAAACTCTACTGTGACCAAGATTCTTTTCTCTAGAGAAAATGGACCTAAAGCAGAGGGAGTTGAATTCACCAACGAGAATGGTGAAGCAACTAGATTCTATTCAAAAATCGTAGTACTTGCTGCTGGTGCGATGAATACCCCTTTGATTCTCTTGGATTCCGGGATCGAAGAAATCGCAGGAAACACGAGAAGTGTGGATCAAATAGGAAGGAACTTTGCTGTGAACACGGCCGCGATCGTATTTGGAAGATTTGAAGAAGTACTGAACAACTGGCTCATTCACCCTCTTTCTGGTCATGTCACAGAATTTTGCCAGAAGGAGAAGGGCGGATTCCTCCTGGAGGCCTCGGAAGTCATGGAAGGTCCGTTGAGCTTCTCCGAGGTCATCGTGGACGAAGAAGGGATCCCATTGTGGGGTGAAAGACAAAAACAGATCATGAAAGATTACCGGCACTATGCTGGAATTTTCATCAACATTCACGATGGGAACGATGGACGAGTATTCAGAGACCCTGACACAAAAATGGAAAAGTTTCACAAACCTGTAACTCAGGAAGACAAGAAGAGATTTAGTTCCGCGAGGGTGATGTGCAAAGAGGCGCTCCTCGCGGGTGGAGCAAAAGAAACTCTGGATACTGTTTATCTTAGTCACCACGTCCAGGGGTCATGCAGAATGGGGGAAGATTCTTCGAGATCAGTGGTGGACTCGACCTGCGAATCTCACGACATAAAGAATCTCTATATCGCAGACGGCAGTGTAATCCCGTCGGTGCTCGACGTGAATCCTTCTCTTACAATCATGGCGTTTTCAAAAAGACTCGCAAAGTACTTGCTATCAAATGTCTTGAACGATGTTTCTGCCTCTTAGGCCTAAAGGGGAGGAAAAGGAATCGTTAATAGCTGTAGTAGAATTTGATACATCGCTAAATGAACTCCCGGTAGAGGGACTCAGCGTCGGATCAAATGCTATTGCGACTAGTATTTCGAGCTACCCTTTGACGTATAGGGCGTGATTTTGGTTCTGTGGGAGTGTCTTGTTCGACGAGACCCAGATTCGTGAAGACAAGGCTGGAGCAACTTTGAGCTGAAACACAGCCGGGAGGCACGGGATCAGATCTTGGATTCATGTGGAACCAGACACTTGCCAACTAATTAATTCGACTTGAGCTATTCGGAAGAGAGCTTTTCCTTAAATAAGACCAAGATGTGAATCAACGAGTCGTGCTAAGGGGCACAAAGTTACTTTCGGTTGCCGTGCTGGCAATACTAGCTACCGCATCGCTAGCGACGAGCACCTTTCTCAAGTCGCCTGTTTCCGGAACATCCCACATTTTCAAAGATATCGGTGGGGTTTCTAATCCCGCTGGTTTTGTTGAGAGTACTCTTTTCCTTCAAAATAATACATTGTGGGAGGGAAACGTGGCTCCACCGACCCAGCAGATTCTGCCTCAGGACGTTGTTTACAACCCATTCAACAATAATCTCTATGTTCTCTCAAGTTACAAGTCTGTTATCGTAATAGATGGCGCAACAAACGCAGTTCTTCGGATAATCAATCTGCAGAATGGCGCATTCGATGCCGTTGCAGATCCTGCGAACGGCAACGTCTTCGTGACTGATCTTGTCTCAAACAAAATATCGGTGATCAATGGTACGACCAATACTCTAGAATCGACAATCGAGCTCTCTGAATCTCCAGCTAGTATCGCGTATGATTCCAAGAACGGACTTCTTTATGCGGCTCTTGATAACACGAACGTAATCCTGTCTAACACCACCTCTACTGCCACTTCCACGACTGGTGGCGAAATTGCTATAGTAAATGCTTCAACAAATATGGTCTTGGGGACGTTGCATATCCCCGCCCAGGAGCAATTGAGCCTTGGATATCTCGCGTACGATCCTGTCAATGGTTACCTCTACGTGACAAGTTGCATGTCATGCGACGTCAGCACTGGTTCAAACATTCTTGCCCTTAATGTCACAAGCGGCGCTGTAGTTGCGAGCGTCCCGACCTTACTAAGTGGAAGACTGGCTGTCGATACTATCAGCGGAGCCGTCTACGTCGACGGATTAAACATCTCAGTCATAGACGGAAGCACTAACAGGGTTGTCTCGACCATAAACGAAGGCGGAGACTGCTGCTCTGAAGGAATCGCATTCGATCCAGTCAATCGGAATCTATATGTCACATCCTACTATTCTGGTTCAGTGAGTATCGGCGTGATTGATACCACAACCGACTCGATAATCAAAAGTATAGCAGGCGATTTTGCGGAAGCTGGATTGGCAGTGGGTCTTCAATCGGGAAACGTGTATGCACCTATTACTACGAGCGACAGTCTTGTTCTGATCAGCGGGTCCCAAAACGTTCCTCTGAAAACGATTCCACTGGATCTTGCTCCTACAAAGCTTCTATTTGTTCCTTCCACCAGCTTGATATACGCACTCATTCCCAACGCAAACATTATCGAAGTAATCAATGCAGACAACGAGATCGTTACTGGGAATATCAGTTTGGGTCCGATAGGTGTTCCCCAGGATATCGCGTTTGATCAACAAAACGACTTTTTGTACGAAACGGATTCCTTGTCAAGCGAAATTAACGTGATCAACATTACCTCAAGAACTATGATCGGCACAGTTTACCTTGGCGATAATCCTCAACAGGTTCTCTATGATTCCGACAACGAAAATCTGTACGTTTCCAACAACGGTTACCTAAACGTGCTAAGCGTTGGATCGTTCAATCTCCCTAAATTAATCGCGAACATATCAATTAACGTGAGGCAAATGGCCTTCGATCCAGAGAACAATCGGATATACACGGTCGGCAGTGGCGGGCCTTACAACGGATTGAATATCATCAACGGTTCTACTGATACCATAGACGGCGGCCTCTCGATGAGGGCGTCTGCTCAAGGAATCTGCTACAACACGGGTGACCATCGAATTTACATAGGAGAGGGCACGGTCGTGTCGATCTTGGACCCCTTCACCAACTCCATTTTAGCTAACATTACTTTACCCCCTTCGATGCTCTCTTTTGCGCCGTCTGGATTTTCTCTTTTTGGTTCAGCTTCTGATACCTCTAATGGCCTCGTGTATCTCGTGGACAATTCTATCAATTCTATTTTCGTTCTGAATGCCAGCGAAAAGGCCCTTTTTGGGAACCTCACAGTAGGTGTGACACCTTGGAGCATAGTATACGATAGTACTAACAGTGCTATATTTGTAAGTGACAGTGGTTCGGGAACGATTTCCACAATTGGATCTGGCATTAATTATTCCTTCGGGGACAGAACTAACTCCTCGACTTCTTCGACTTTGACTACATCGACCAGAATTTCTTCTTCAGAAACAACGATCAGCACAATCTCAATTACATTATCTTCCGCTACAGGTTCATCGAACTCTCAAAGTCAGAAGATTCTAGTAACTTTAGGAATTGTAGCGGTAACATTCATCGGCCTTGCCCTGGCTGTAACGACTATCTTGCAATTGAAAAAAAGAAATCGGCTCGCCAGATAGTTTTTTTGAAGCGGAAAGAAAAACTATTTCAAGCACTTCATGAGTTCAGAATTCAGAATCTTATATTATGAACCATCTTCCCACAATAACATCGCGATCTTCACTCATGGAGAATGAAACAGAGGGTAAGATAATCACCTTTGACGCCGAAGGAATTGGAGCTGCTTCAGGGCATGCGAAACTGCTACTCGGTCTGTCACGCGGAATTTGAGGACACGATAAGAATGGTTGGAGGCTCTCGGGGATTAGCTCCTGAAGAGGTAAAGGAAGTCCTACTTCGAATAAAAGCCAAGTATTCCAATGATAAGCAGTACAAGGAACTTAGGGCGCAGCTGCCAAAGGAATTCCCCGTTTGAAGGGGCCGTGTTTGTTTTGACAAAATGTTCAGCTTGCGGGTCAACCTTCCCCATTGGAGACTATGATCATCTGGGCGAGCACTATTACAAATTTGCTGAAGAAAGTGATATGGCTCACGTTATGTGGCTCAATCGCTACATAACCAGAAAGAAAACTGAAAACGCGAAGGCTCTTTCAAAGATACTTTCAAATTATTTTGATCTCGGATCTGGTGGGTTACAAAAATGGATTCGTCTCCGATTCATCGAACGTTTTTATGGCTCGCATCCTCATCCTTTCGTTGTCGCTTTACAGCATCCTACTAGGGCGACACTGCTCGGTTACGTCTTGGAACATCAGCACTTTCTGAGACAATGGGTGCGCTCATGTTCCTATATAATGGCGAAAACAGAGAACACCGATGTGACGATGTACGAGCTTGACAACATCAATACTGAATTCGGAGGCTATAGCCCGGAGAGGCTGTCGCACTACGAGTTATTGCTTCGTATGGGCGAGAGTCTTGGGATATATCGACAAAAGATTCTTTCGACCGAACCATTGCCGGATACGAAGACCTCGCTTAAGACTTGGGATGAGTTGGCGAAAAACGAACACTGGGTTGAGACGATGACTGCGATGCATGGACTCGAATTAATAGCCGACAGGACACTCAGAGGGGACGGGGCCGTAATGAGTTACTTTGACCCAGTAATACTCAATCCTAAAGACAGAGAAGTGACGGACGCAACCAAGGACTTTCTCCGGGAAGGCTACGAGGCCGACGTAGGTCATTCGAAGGAAGCTTTGGATCTCGTTGAAAAGTATGCCAAAGAGCTCAACAAGACCGAAGATGTCCAAGCAACTTTTTTGAAATCGATTAATGTGTTCCACAGATATTTGATGGCAAGACTGCAGAGGGCTGAACAACTTGAAAGTGCCTGAGGGATGCGCGATCTGCGAATCCACTTGGGGTAATTACTGGGAAGAAGTGGAAGGACAAAGAATGTTCTTTTGCTGCGACATCTGCGCAATTCAGTTCAAGAACATGATCGCAGAGGTCAAAAAAAGGACTGGGTGGCCATCTATCCACGAGATTAGAGTCAAAGGTGATTATAGGGGAAGAGAAATTACGACTCTTCGAGATGATGGGTCTTCTTTCAGGTTCCTTGTTCGATTTGGTTCAAGGGGAGAAATCCAAAGATTCGCGGTAATATGAGTCATAGGGAAGCTAGGTTACAACAGATCTCGTTGAACGTTAATCAACCGACATATTGTTGAATTGTCTACGCATCACGTGAACTTCCAGCAGTTCTCCTATTGTTTCTTCCACCTTCTAGATTGACAAAACGCCTGCCTTGGTTGGGTTGTTTTCTATCGTGTTAATGCTTCTTCATATCCCGCAGAGGAACAATCGACAGTCGGATTATTTCCGTTTCATTATCTCATTCTAAAAGTCCCAGACCACCCGATCTTTGAATGGTTAGGTTTTGCTAGTACGTGCGCTTTTCTAATTAACTAGCGCGGGGTGGGATTCGGTCACGAATTTACCTAACATACGCAAACCCAAACAAGTGACACTAGAAAAGGCTTAACTCTGATTACACGAGCAGGAATAAGTGATTTGAAGAATTCTTCCGTTATTGACTGGTTGCTCAAGGAAAATCAGCCTTCAATAAGATTCCTCACCCTAACTGAACTTCTAGGCAGATCGGATAAGAACTCAGAGGTAAAGTCTGCTACGAAAAACATTACAAGGTTCGGCTGGGCGAAGGACATACTGGATAAACAGCTGCCGAGCGGATGCTGGTTTCATGAAAAGAGTCTGTTCAATCCGACATTTGAGGCGACATTTTGGATGCTTTTGATTTTATCTGATCTAGGTCTTACGAGAGAAGAGCCTGGAATCGATAAAGCCTGTCAGTTGTGGATGAAACGCAACGCCACGAAAGACGGCGGATTCAGTCAGAGCGGGAAAAGCTCGGGTCACCTCTGTATCACTGGCAACTCCGTCAGGGCATTGGTAAAGTTTGGATACGCGGATCATCCAAAGGTAAGAAAAGCATTCGAGTGGATTGTTGAAAATCAGGCTGAGCCTGGCGGGTGGTCTTGCTGGAACTTTGGTAACAAGCGAACTGGCAGAACCCTCGACTCCTGGGAACCCCTTAGTGCCTTTGCGGTGTATCCGCGCCAGAAATGGACTCGGAGCTTGAAACTCGCTTGTGAAAAGGGCGCAGAGTTCTACCTAGAGCGCGAGCTGCACAAGCAGGGAGCTCGATGGGAGCCGTGGTATCGCTTTCACTATCCTGTTCATTATTACTATGATCTTCTCGTTGGATTGGAATTCATGACCGCGCTGAGTTATTCGAACGACAAGAGACTCAGTTATGCTATTTCTCTACTTAAGGAAAAGAGGAGGCAAGACGGAAGGTGGAACCTCGATGCTAATCGCCCAGAAGAATCGGCAGCCTTGGCGGCCTTCAGGAAGAAAAATCCACGATCAAAGGATTTGACTCCCTTTGTACTCGAGAAGGCAGGCGAGCCCAGCAAGATGATCACATTGAATGCACTGAAAGTTCTGAGCCGGATTGGCGAAGCAGACAATCGCTAGTTCATATGGCCCTAATAACGAACTCGTGGCCTGTTAGAGGCATCAGCAACTAATCGCTCGGACCAATTCATGAGTTACTCACCTAGGTGCATGACCGAATAGAATCAGTTTCGCATAATCGGACTAGGGTTACTATGCCTCAGGTTCCTCCTTTGTTATTACTTGTCGGGCCCAACCCAAAAGAAAACGTAAGAGGGCGCGAGTTTATGAAATTCAACAAGGTTAGAAAATTGACAGAACTCTATGCAGGGCATGCGCTCAATCAAACTGTGATCATTGTGCTAAACAAAAATATTGACAGAAGCTAATTTAAGACACTACTATTAGAGATGGATTCATGGCATCAACCAAAGGAAGTGTTCCTCTTCACATCCCTCCAGATATATGGCAGCCGCTGGCAGAAGTGCGCACGCAGCTCGATGCGCAATGTCCCGGGCTTCCTACTCCCATCGAAGAAGCTCTGAGAGAAATCATTATTCATTACAAACATTGTTCGCAAACTCAGGAGGAAATCGATGCTTTCTGCGAGCGAGCTAAAGCTTGGAAGAAAGTTTGAGTTGGACTAATCAGGCAAATCTTTGCTCTAATAGTTCAGGTTGGCCTAGGAAGTCATTTTGACTTAATGAGATTGTTTAGCATTTTAGCTTCACGATAAACTGTTTTGTCCAAAAATGAAAACCCCTTTAAGGCATGCGTGCGACGGGCACCCTCGTGACGGAGGTCAAAGTTGCTCCAAGTGATGATTCTGGAGCGCGAGAGCCATACCCTCTCAGGCTTCTGAAGTCATTTCTACTCTTCGCTCGTTCGGAACTTAGAGTGTTCATTTTCGTCGTCGCGATAGCTGCTTCCTATCTTATTGCGTCCGGACTAAAGCCGAATCTCCTTGATTTTGCTTTGCTCTTGACTTCAGGCTATCTTCTTTCCTTGGGAGTTTACGCTTTGAACGATTATACAGACATCGAAGAGGACATCATCAATTCACCGACTCGGCCCTTACCTTCAGGGGCAATACGAAGAAGAGATGCGAAGGTTTTGATTTTAATACTGCTCATTGCCGCTCCAATCATCGGTTCTCTAATCAGCATCACTACCGGGGGATTATATCTGGCGACTGTCTTTCTTGGAATCGCATACTCTTATCCAAGGATCCATGCAAAACGAAGATTTCCGGACAAAATGCTCGTATCTGGCGCGGGGTATACCACGTTCACCCTCGCAGGTGGTGCTGCCGCTCAGAATCTCAACCCTACAATTTTCTTCGCTGCCGTAAGTTTCACGCTCTTCGGTATGGTCACTCTTTTGCTTGGGGATATTGCAGATTACAAGGGTGATTCTGCAGCGGGAGTAAAGTCGCTTGCAGTCGTTGTGGGACCACAAAGAGCTGTGTGGATCACCACGATGATTCCGCTGGTCATCGGCATTCTCGGCGTCATGTTTTTCAAGATGGTAAATTTTAACATGCTGTTCCCGCTGGTCCTAGTTTCTCTATCCATTTACAGCATTTTGACGATTCATCGGCTGGTTCGCAAGTACGATGATCCAGCGGAAGTGCGGAGGACGAAATCGCGTTTGCGATTCATCCACTTTGCGTTGCAAGTTTCTTTCGTTATCGGATTGCTCGTGATATGATCTTGAAATAGTCAAGAAAATCTCTTTCTACTAAATCGTACAAGCGATTCGAAGTTCGATTTTTAACCATAATTCGCAATCTTTTTCTAAAGAAGCAGGATATAATGTGCAAATAATGTCATATTCTCTTGTTAGGAAAATCGATCGCGAAGTGAAGAGAAGAAGCCTCCTCAAACATCCGTTTTACCAAATGTGGACAAGAGGCGAGTTGAATCTTAATCACCTTTCCGGATACTCCAGGGAGTATTTCCAGCTCGTCAGAGCTATCCCGGGCATGGTCAATAACATTGAGACGAAATCTCGGAAGGAATCTGAAAGGCGCACGATTTCGAAGAGCGTTTCTGATGAAAGCGATCATATTAGACTGTGGCTGAGATTCGCATCCTCTCTCGGCAAATCCGAATCAGAACTGATGAGATCAAAAGGTTCTTCAAAGACCCGGGAAGCTGTTTCGGAGCTGGAACGATTATCAGGACTGTCTTTCGAGGAAGCCGTGGCCGCCATGTATGCTTACGAATGTGCACTGCCCGAAATCAGTCGAACAAAGAAGGAAGGCTTGAAAAAGTTCTACGGGATCAATTCAGAGGACGCCATGTTTTATTTCGACACACATGAGAAAGTGGATATCAAACACGCCGCAGTCTGGCGAAATATCTTGAATCATGTTTCAAAGGAAAACGAAAGAAAAGCTATGGAAGCTTCGATTGCTTCCCTCGAAGCCCAAAATAAACTGCTCGATTCGGTCATGGAAAAGTACGTTAGCTGAATTCTAATGAGCTTAAACGAAATAGTAGCACAAGAATACTTGGAATTACTTGGCGGTCAATCAATTTTTCAGCATTGTGAATCAAGAATTCAGATAGTTGAAAAGTTTGCTTTTTATGTTCCCTTAACGGAAAATGCGTTGCAACCGGGAGGGCGCACTAGGATCAGCTGTTGCCTTTCAGCGTCGGATTAGGTTCGTTCAGCAATGAGAGGGATTACTGCAAAAACTTTGGTGTCCGAAATCAAATTCTTGATCCAGCAGTACTCATTGGGCTGATGAGCGACGTCGTCTGCGGTGCCCCATGCAACTGTGGGGATTCCTTCTAGTCTGAAAAGATTTCCCACTGTCTGACCGCCGATGCCCACGATCTTTTCCTTCTTTCCCGTCACGAGTTTCAGTCCTCTCTTTACCAGGGTCGCAATTTCGCTATCTTTTGATGTGGCGGGCCCAGCGTCGTCCCTCTGGACAATTTCCATAGCAATCTTCACCTTGTATTTCTTCTCAAATTTTTTCAAGATCGATTTGATATCCTTGAGCACTCTATAGAGCGAATACTCTGGAAGAACTCGACAGTCCATGTAGAACGCATCGACGCCAGGGATAGTGTTCACGTTCGGGACATTCGCGTCCACCTTGGTCAGCTCGAACGTAGATTTGGTCTCTTCATGGAACAGCGAATTTCTCCTCACGTATTTCTTGTGCAGATAATCGTCGAGCGCGATCTGAAGTCTGACTCCTACCCTGTGAGCATTCAGTCCATGGGACGGCAAGCTCGCATGAACCTGCTTTCCTTTCGTCGTGATCTTGAGCCAGAGCAAACCTTTCTCTGCTACCTCGATCTCTGTTCCGCTGGGGCTGCCCGAATCGGGGACGAGCATCAAATCGCTTTTCTTGAAGTATCCTTTTTCTATCAAATACTTTACGCCATAATCGCTTCCAAATTCCTCGTCAGACACGCACACAACTTCCAAATTGAATGGAAGGCTTGCGCCGATTCTTTTCAATTCCCTTATCGCAAAAATCGTCCCCACCATGGACTGGCCGTTGTCCTCGGCTCCCCTCGCGATTATTTTCCCGTCCCGGACCACGGGTTCGAAAGGATCTGAATTCCAAAGCTCCCTGCTCCCCTCGGGCACCGTATCCATGTGGCCTACATACCACAAAGTCCTCGAAGTGTCTTTTCCTTCGATCCTCGCAAAGAGATTCGGCCTTACCTTTCCGGGAATTGAATCGTCCGGTACTTCAACTCGGGAAACTTCCAATCCTTCGTTCTCAAGAAATTTCTGGATATAGTTAGCCCGCTCGATCTCGCCGGGACCACCCATCCTTGAGTTGGTTGCATTGATGCGGAGCATCTGGACCGTAAAATCCTGAATCGTCTGGGCATCGCGATCTATGTCTTCGATCACTCTATCAACGAGGTCCTTATTCGAAGAATTGGTATCCATCTAGAATCTCCTCTTTAATCTCGCATTGAAAAGCGCTTTCTGAAGAGACAGCTTAGCTAGTGACTATGATCAGTTCTCGACCGTCTGGTTTGACGAAGCTGAAGCGTATGGTTTCCTCTGCATCCTGTTTAGCCTGGGAAGAAGGAGAACGATCCCGATTGCTGCACCAATTACACTCAGTACGAGATTTGTAATAATTTCCAACCCGGAAGCAATCGAAAGGAGGGATGACCCCAATGGGAATCCAAGAAAATAGAGGAAGGAGAGGACAATGACAGATTCAGCTATTCCACTTATTCCGGCTGCCACCAGCAGTCGGCTTTTTGAGATCGAGCCTTTCTCATATGGAGTACCAGCCATCACAACCATATCAAACGTTAGACCCGCAACAAAGGATGAGGCCAGTAGATATTGTTCTGGGGAAGGCACGGCAAGTACGAAGACTATCCCTGACGCGACCCCCATCATGGTTGCGCTCCACTTTTTCCGTGTGGTCAGGACAACACCGGTCATCAAAGCTCCGCGGATAAAATGCTCGATAAATCGTGAATTGGCTTGAAACACAAACCCGAGAATTCCGCCTGCAACAATGTAGAGCGCCGAGTACATCCCGATCATGGCTATGGCTTTCGAAGCGGAAAGCGGAGTTATCTCGGTCCGGACTTGTTG